>CEUS01039342.1_pt1 | contig 19761 bp, 20 predicted proteins | sample 427031 | NCBI WGS metagenome assembly CEUS01 (sample SAMEA2622837, study PRJEB7988) | marine metagenome | biome: marine biome (ENVO:00000447); feature: marine epipelagic mixed layer (ENVO:xxxxxxxxx); material: "saline water (ENVO:00002010), including plankton (ENVO:xxxxxxxx)" | depth 140 m | reverse complement strand
AAAGTAGTGGTAGACTCTCGGCCAGACGGCCCAACCTAGATACCGATACGGAGGAGATATGGCGCGTTTACCCGTAGTTACCAGTGACATGGTTCCTGAGGAATTCCGTGAGGCCTTTGCCGAGGTTACCGCCCCAGCCGGCGGGGCCATCACCGGAGGGCCCGGTTCTTTCACCATCAACAGCCCGGAGATGGCCAAGCGGCGCAACCACCTGACCAGCTATCTCCGCTACGAGACAACCTTCCCCAAGCGGATACTGGAACTGGCTATCATCAACACCGCCCGGGCCATGGACTGCCAGTACGTCTGGAATGCCCATGCCCCCGCGGCGCGCCGTGAGGGTGTGGCCGACGCCCTGGTGGACGCCATCCGGGACCGCAAGCCCCTGCCGCCCATGGCCGCCGACGAAGAGGCCATCATCAACTACGGCAACGAGTTCTTCAAGGACCACAAGGTGAGCCAGGCCACCTTCGACAAAGCGCTGGAACAGTTCGGCGCCCAGTACCTGGTGGAACTGACTACCCTCATGGGCCACTACGCCCAGACGTCCTTCTATCTAAACGCCTTTGAGGCAGAACTGCCCGACAACGTCACGGAGCCCCTGCTGCCCGTTTAATTATCCGGTGGCCACCGCTTGGCCCTTGTCCGAGGCCAGGCGGATGTTGTCGATGAGCCGGTGCAGGTCCACAGCGGTATCGAAGGTGGGGTAGTCGGCTGCGTTGCCGCGGATGGACTCGCCGAACTGAAAGTACAGTTGGCCCACGTTTCGTGGAGCGCCTGCCGGCATGCCCTCCAGCACGTTCACGTGCTTGTCGGGGACGGCGATGTCCTTGAGTTCGTCGTTGCCCTGGGCGCCCTGCAGGTAGACCTCACCCAGTTGGGGCGAGTCCTCGGACGTGGCCACCAGGGTGCCCTTCCGGCCGTATATCTCCATGCGGTAGCCGCTGCCGGCAAAGGGATTGCTGGCCACGTGGACCGAGACAACCGCGCCGTTGGCCAGCCGGCCGCTGACTATGATGTTGTCGGGTGCCGTCACGTCCAGCATCTTCTGGGTGTCGGTCTCGTACCACTGGTCAACCTGGGTGGATACCACCGACGACACCTGGTTGAATTCGCCGGCGACGAACCGCAGGGCGTCTATGGAGTGCCCGGCGGCGATGGTCAGAGTGGTGGCTCCCAGCTCGTCGTCCCGCTGCCAGGTGCGGCCGGAGACCCGTTCCAGCACCCCGCCCCGGATGAGCCTCATGGAGCATGACGTGACTGCGCCCACGTAACCGTCCTCCACCAACTCTTTCATGTGCAGGATGGCCGGAGCGGCCCGGGCCTGGAGGCCCACCACCACTTTGACTCCCTTGGTCTTGGCCAGTTCGGCCAGTTCAGTGGCCTCCTCGATGGTTTTGCCCAGGGGCCACTCGGTGAACACGTGCTTCCCGGCGTTCAGCGCGTCCTTGGTGATCTGGTAATGGGCGGGCACCCGCAGCACCACCGCCACGGCATCTATCTCCGGATGCTCCAGCATCCTCTTGTAGTCGTCGAAGGCCAGCCGGGCACCGTACTGCTTCTTGGCCTCCTCGGCAGTCTCCATGCGGGTGGTGCAGACCCCGGTGAGTTCAAACTCCGGACTGGCCGTTATGGCCGGTAGGTGTGAGCGGTGGGCCCAACCCACGGTGGGGCTGGCGCCGATTATTCCCAGACGTATCTGATCAGCCATCTTTCTGCTCCTAACTTTTCACTATTCTTTAATCGTGCTTACCCAGCTCGAAGTTGCGGACGTGCTCCGGCACCTCAAGTCCCGCCAGGTTCTTGGGGTCCGGTTCCGGGGCTTCCAGCACCTGCTTCATGGGCAGCACGCCGGCCCAGATGGGCAGCTCGTAGTCTTCATCGTCGTCCACCGGCGGGCCCGTCCGGATCTTGGCCGAACCCTCGTCGATGGGCATGGAGAACACGGTGGTCGCCTTCACCTCCTGGTCGGTCATGGGCCGCAGCGTCTCCCAGCGTCCGGGAATCAGGTTGTCCACGAACTTTTTCAGGTGCTCGTCCTTGTCTTCGTCGCTGATCTGGGTCGCCTCCCCAAAGAGCATCACCGACCGGTAATTGGCCGAATGGTGGAAGGCCGAGCGGGCCAGTACCAAGCCATCAAAGAGGGTAACAACCATACAAACTTCTTTGCCCACGATCTGACGCAGGAACCGGCTGGCCGAGGACCCGTGCCAGTAGATGGTGTCCCCGTCCCGCCACTGGAATGTGGGGGTCAGATAGGGACGGCCGTCGATGATGTAGGACATGTAGCACATGGGAGTGGCGTCGATGATGTCGTTGACCACCTCCCGGTCGTATTCCGCCCGGCGGTGGTTGCGCACGAGCTTGGTCCGAGGCGTCTGTCTCAGTTCCTCTTTGGGCATTCCTGACTCCTTTCCATGGCCGAATGGCCTTTAGGCGCTCTCGGCCTGTTCCTTCAGCTTGTCGAAATACAATTGGGGCAGCTCCCGGTAATCGGTCATCAACGAGCCGAACCCCTCAATGATGTCGTCCATCTGGTTGTCCCGCATGGCGTACCAGTAGGTGGCGGTGTTGATGGCGATGACCGGTTTGTTCAGCCATTTCTCGGCCTCGGCGGCCATGCGGGCCATGCCCAGGTTGGTGCCAACCTGCACCAGCACCTCGGCGTCGGACTTGTTCAGTTCGATAAGCCCGTCCATCATCTCCCGCTCGGTGGTCTGGGCGATGGCGGCGGGGCCGGGGCAGCAGAGTCCCTTCAGTGCCACCACGTCGAACCCGCAGTCGTTGAAGAACATGGTCACGTTCTCGTCGGCTACCGGCCAGTATGGGGTAAGCACGCCAATCTTCTTGATGTCGCCATAGCAACGGATGGCGGCCTGGCAGGCGTCGGAGCCCATCGCCACCCTCCGGTTGGTCAGTTCCATCATGTGGGCCTTGAGCTCGTTGGACTGGCTCAGTCCGCCCCAGAAGGTCTCCGAGGACATGCCCATAACCAGGTAGTCGGGGTTGCAGGTCATGACCCGCAGCAGGGCGTTGTCCCATTCCAGACGGATGGCGTCCATCAGCTTTTCAAAGTCCTCGTTGCTGGCCAGGGGCTCATCGGGCACCCAGATGCGGGACATGTGGTTGGTCACGCCCCTGGGGCGCATCTCGTCGAACTCGGGCTGAACGGAGGTGTTGGTCGAGGGCGCGATCACGCCCCAATTCGCCCTCCATCCCAGTTTGTCTGGCATCTGGAAACTCCTATGGGCCGGCTGCCAAGGTTAGTAGATTCTAGCAATAATCAGCGCCCGTCGTTTTCTCTGAGGTGCGCCCGATGAGAAAATGGCGTAAAGTCTTGGCAATCTCTGCCCGTATTCGGCAGTTATAAGCTCCATAGAGGACGCCATGACCAACAGCAACGCCCCGGCCAAGGACACCCTTTCCCAAGCCTCCTCCCTGGCCATCGAGGGGGCCCGCTCCGAGCTCGTGGACCTGGCCCTGGACATCCACGCCCACCCCGAGCTGAACTACCAGGAGAAGCACGCCGCCCAGGTGCTGTCCGGCACTCTTGAGAAACACGGGTTCCAGGTGGAGCGGGGAGTAGGAGGCGTGAAGACCGCCTTCACTGCGTCACTCCCCGGCCAGACCGGCGACGGCCCCACCGTGGCGGTGCTGGCCGAGTACGACGCCCTGCCCGAGATTGGCCACGGATGTGGACATAACCTCATCGCCATGGCCGCCATCGGAGCCGGACTGGGACTGAAAGCCAACCTGGGCAGCCTGCCCGGCAGGGTGATGGTCATCGGCACCCCCGCTGAAGAGGGCGGCGGCGGGAAGATCCGGATGTTGGATGCCGGGGTCTTCCAGGGAGTGGACGCCACACTCTCGTCCCACCCGTCCTCCAACCGCACGGTCATCCCCACCGACATACCCATGGACGAAAGTTGGAGCCTGGCCATGGTGGGCTATCGGTACATCTTCCACGGCAAGGCCGCCCACGCCGCAGCCGTGCCCCACGAGGGCATAAATGCTCTGAACGGGGTCATCCACCTGTTCACGGGCATCGACGCCCTGCGCCAGCATCTGCGGGAGGACACCCGAATCCACGGCGTGATAACAGATGGAGGCCGGGCACCCAATGTTGTCCCGGAGTACGCCGCCGCCAACTTCATGCTCCGTTGCCGTGACCGCGACTATCTCAGCGACGTCATCGTTGGCAGGGTGCGCCAGGCCGCCGAGGGCGCCGCGGCGATGACCGGCTGCCGTCTCGAAGTGGAAGAGTTCTATCCCTTTTACGAGAACGTGCGGCCCAACGCCGTCATCGCCGAGCTGCTCCAGAACAATGCCGGATTTGCCGGTCTCAAGTTGGATGAGCCATTACCCGGACGCCAGGGCAGCGCGGCGTCCACCGACTTTGGCAACGTTAGCCAGGCCATGCCGGCCTACGAACTGCGGTACGCTGTAAGCGAGCAGCCGGTGCCGTCACACTCCAGGGAGATGGCTGAAACAGCCACTACCCAGCACGCATTGGACGCGGCGCTGACAGTGGCCAAGACCATGACCCTCACCGCCTGCGACCTGCTGCTGGACCCGGCCCTGCTCCCGGCGGCGCGGAAGGAATTTGAGGAACGGGGCCGGGCCTAGCCTGCGCCAGCATGGGACCCAATCCCAATAAAAGGTGAAATAATTTGGAGTACCGAAAACTTGGCAATCTTGACGTTTCCGTGATCGGCTTGGGCACACTCCGCGCCTTCGACGTAACCGACGAGGCCGACCTGGCCCAGCGCGGACAGATAATCGACAACCTGTTGGCCAACGACATCAACTTCATTGATTCAGCGGCCATGTACGGCGCCGCGGAGGCCGCGGTTGGTGCCACCATCAAGGGTAAAAGAGACAAGTTCTACCTGGCCACCAAGGTCAGGATTGAGGGCAAGGAACCGGGGGAACAGCAGATTGCCAGGTCATTCGCCAACTTTGGCGTGGACTACATAGACCTCTTCCAGGTGCACAATCTGATCGACACCCAGACCCACCTGGCCACCCTGGAGCGGCTGAAAGAAGAGGGGAAGATTGGCATGATCGGCGTCACCGCCATGGTGAACGAGGCTTATCCCGAGGTCATGGACATCATGTGCTCCGGCCGTATCGACACCGTGCAGATTCCCTACAACGTGGTCCAGACCGAGGTGGAAGAGGGTGTGTTGCCCCTGGCCGAGGAATTGGGGATCGGCATCATGGTGATGGAACCTCTCAAGAAGGGCCGTTACGTTAAAGAACTGAAGGGCGAGCCGGACCTGGCGCCGCTCAAGGAATTTGGCATCAAGACCTGGGCCCAAGCCCTGTTGTCATGGGTGGTGTCAAATCCCCAGGTGAGCATCACCATCCCGGCGACCTCCCGGCCGGAGAGGATTCAGGAGAACGCGCTGGCCGGAAATCTTGGGACCATGCCCCAGGAGCTTCGCGACTACGTCAGGGAAGAGACACTACGCCTGCTCTAACGATAATTCGAGCCTGCAATAACTAAATCAGTTATCCATTCATACAGTATTCTCACAAAAGACTGCTGGAATCAAACCATTGGGGAGTTATGCTTGGATTGAGTAGGATGCGCTAGGGGTTTCGATTATCGGAATCTTATTCTTACTCACGACTGGGTCTTGCTCCCCTTGAGACCAGTCCAAACAAAGAGCGCCACCGAAAGTTGGGTGGCGCTCTTTGTTTTTCCCATCACCCTTTACGTGTCAAATGAAAAGAGAGGCCGCCCGTTCCGGCGGCCTCTCTTTTCGCGTGATGTCCAAGCAGCAATTGGGTTAACACAGAAATAGTACACCACGCTAATAGATTCGATTCATTGGCCCAATACCATCCAACCATCGTCCCAGTCGTCCTTGGTTGTCAGACCCATGATGACGTTCGAGCTGGAAGATTCCCCACCAGCAATGCTGGTTTAAGGATAAGCGTTGTATGAGTAATAGGACCGTTCCTCGTATCAGCTCCCTTTTTCCAATCGCTGTGGCGATTATCGCCGGCATGGCCCTCCTTTGGTGGAGCGGCGGAATCGCCCACGCCGAAACACCTGAAACCTGCGGCGCCGACACCGTGGTTACCCTCTACGCCGGTCAGACCATAGACGCCGGCACCGTGACCGTCGGCAACGACGAGTATAATCTGTACGTAACCTTTTCCGCCCAGAACGGCTGGCTGCTCAGTGAGACCCATCTTCATGTAGCAGACACAGAGGAAGCCGTCCCTCAAACAAAGAAAGGCAATCCAAAGGTTGGGAATTTCGCTTACCAGACCCAACACGATCCCGCGGCACAGGAATTCACCTACACCATCGCCAAAGCGGACCTTGCTTTTGACTCCACCGATTCCCTGGTAGTCGCCGCCCACGCAGTGGTGGTGCAGCAGGACTCAGAGGGCAACGAAATCGAGAATGAGACCGATTGGGCCGACGGCGACCGGTTCACCAACCGGGGAAGCTGGGCCACCTACTTCGGCCATACCTGGCAGGAGTGCGTCACGGTCCTTGGGCCGCTCACCAGCGGCGCTACCGAGACCGCCTTTGCTTTCGGCGGGACCCTTGCTACCTGCTTTTTGGATATCGATCAAGACAATGATGGCAACGGCGACTTCAACCGCTGGGGCTGGACCAACGGCGGACTCGCCCCCGGAATGTACTCCTTCGAGATCTACGCCGGCGCTGGCCGGTGCGACCTGAGCAAGGGCGCTTTCGTGGGAATGCTGACTGTCTTTTATGACGGCGCGTCAGCCTTTGTGTCCTACGACCTCTTCCATCCCTATGTGTTGGAGGAGACCCACTTGTATATCGGGTCGGACATTCTGGCCGAGGACGTGAACGGTAACCCAACGGTGGCGCCGGGACAGTACCCGACCATCCACGACAACCTGGGCGGAGTGGGCTCCGATTCCTACACCGTTACGGGGCTTTCCGGAGCCATCAACGTTGTGGCCCATGTCACCGTAGCCGGGTTCGAATATTTTGACGGGTTCTGATCTTTAGACAGTCTCCGGTTTTCAGATGGATATCAATTCTTGAACCGGTCCTAGTTTGCTCTACCCTAGGACCAGGTTCGCACTCTTCAAAGAAGAGGCCCCTCGTACACCGAAGGGCCTCTTTTATCTCTTAAATCTGTGGTTAATCACACCGTTCAAGGCTGGCCCAGCTTACCCAGGTACTCCTTGAATAATTCCACGGATTTTTCCTCGGGCACGCCCATGAAATACCGTAGTCCCTGGGTGTACTGATGTATCTCCTGGGGGTGGACTGGGACCCGGTCGCTGGGACCGGAAACACGGTAGAGGCCATCGGCCCAGTCTTGGAGGCTGGTGTAAAGGGAGTCTTCGATTATCAGGGCGTCCTGCCGTTCAACGTCGTTTCTGAGGACCCAACGGGCGAACACGAAGGGCAGCTGGGTCCACCTGGTCCATTCTTCGCCCAGGTCGTAGGTATGGGGATAGTCCCGCAACCCGCGCCGGTAGCGCAGTCCCAGGTTGCCCACCAGCAGCCGGGCATCATAGGAGTCGTCATCGCCGACATAGGCAGCCGGCGTGATTCCATGCTTCACCGTCAACAGCACCTGCAGCAACTTGACCGCGGTGGGGGCTTCATCGGGGACGGCGATGCTGGCCCCGCCAAGCTCTTCGATGGGGACCTTGGAGTGGAGCTTCACGCTAACGGCGGCAACGACGGTTGCTATGCAAAATCCCGAGACGGTGCGCAAACCATCGTCCAGGTCGAAGGTATCCACCAAGGGCACCAGACCGCCCTGCAAACGCCCGTCCATGATGGCCGTGATAATTTCGCTGGGCAGCAGTTCCTCGACTTCGATCCCCCGTTTGTCCATGTCAAAATACATGGGCTCGGAGCTTAGATATGGAGTGCGGCCGACTCTGTTGGGCACGTCTCAACACCGGTTAGAGTTTATTGAAGATAAATAGGGCCTCGAATTTCGAGGCCCTATGGTTAGCTGTTAGAGGGCTGCGTCAGCCCAAAAGTGGATGCCTGACTTACAGGCGGGGACCAGCGAAGGTCGGGGACTGGGTCTTGTAGACCTGGATGCGGTTTCTGGCCGACTCGGGCACGAAGATGTTGCCCTCGTCGTCGACGGTGACGCCCGTCGGTCCCCAGAAGTCCTTCTCGCGCTCCAGACCTTGGGCCCGGTCCCGTTCGCCCCACATCTCTGCGTTGGCGTCCAGCTTGTCCTTGGCCCACTTGGAGATACCGGCCTCGCCGGTCTTCAGACCGACAAAGTTGCCGTCTTCGTCGAAGATCTGGAGACGGTTGTTCAGCCAGTCGGCGACGTAGATCACGCCGTCCCGGTCCACGGCCACACCGGTGGGACGGTCGAACTGACCTTCCTCGGAACCGGATTCCCCAAACTTCATGAGGAACGTGCCGTCGGGGCTGAACTTCTGGATACGGTCGTTTCTCCAGTCCGCGATGAAGATATCGCCGTGACTGTCGATGGTGATGCCCCAGGGCATATTGAACTCGCCGTCGCCGCTGCCGTAGCTGCCGAACTTGGCGATGAACTTGCCGTCCTTGGTGAATTTCTGGACACGGTGGTTATTGCTGTCCACGATGTACAGGTTGTCGTCGGCGTCGAAGGCCATGCCCGAAGGCCGGTCCAGTTCGCCGTCGCCGCTGCCCGTCTTCTCTTCCCACTTGCCCAGGTACTCCCCGTCCTTGGAAAAGGAGGAGATCCGGTTCAGCCACTCGTCGCTGATGAACAGGTTTTCGTCCTTGTCCAGCGCGATGGAGGTAGGCCAGACCAGGGAGCCGTCTTCCATGTTGAATTCGTGGGGCCCCTGATAGTTGATGCCCCTGGCGAAGGTGGAGATGAATTCCTCGTCGGTGGTGCAGACGGTTACCCGCACGCCCTCCGGACGGAATTCCGTACCACGGCATAGGACATACATGATGCCCTCTTTACCCCGGGCCACGTAGACCGGATAGTTGAAGCCAGGGCCGAACTGTTCGCCACGGCCGATGGTCTTCGTATATTGCACGCTGATGTGCGAAATCTCTGTAGTCATATCTTCCCCAGAGAGTTAGATTTTGCTGATGCGAGGGTCTGACCTAGACGAAGGCCAACTTCTCGAACTCGCCGTTCACGATGGGTTTGGAATCCAGGCCCATCCAGTCTTCCAAGATGGTCGCGTAGACGCTGCGGAAATCGGTGTTGAACTGCAGGTCGCCGTCGTCCAGCTTGTCGGCATCCAGGGAAGGATATTCCCCGTAGAGTCCGCCCTTGACCTGGTCGCCGATGATGAAGCAGTGTCCGCCGGCTCCGTGATCGGTGCCGGAACCGTTGTCCTTGACCCGGCGGCCGAACTCGGTGAAGACCAGGAGCAGCACGTCTTCACCGGCGTTGTGCTCTTTCAGGTCGTCATAGAAGTCGCCGACGGCCCGGCTGGTCTCGGTCCAGAGCCGGGTGTGGGCGGCCATCTGGCCGGCATGGGTGTCGAAGCTGTTGAAGGGGGCCGTGGTGTACAGCACCCTGGTGCCAAACCCAGCCATGTGGGTCTGGGCGATATTCCGCATGTACTGGCTCACCGTATCGGCACCGTATTCCACGGTGGAGGAATACATACCGGGGGCGGCGCTCAGGATATCGGCGCCCTTGAGGGCGTCCAGTCCGGTGTGGGCCAGGTAGTCCATGACCGGGCCGGTGCCGATCATCGGAGAGTAGACCTTGGAGAAGACATCGAGGGCCTTGGTCCGCTGGTCATCATCGTCGATGCCGGTGAGGACGCCGTAGGTCTCCAGGTTTCCGACCGATGCGGCCGCAACGCCGGGAGCAACCAGGGCCCTGGGAAGTCCACGGCCGAAGTTAACGGCGGTAAGTACGTTTTCACCCTTGGGGTCCAGGTCCCGGACCACGCGTCCCAGCCAGCCTTCGTCGCCGACCTTTGCCGGTTCGCAGGTGTGCCAGATGTCCATGGACCGGAAATGGGACCGGCTTCCCGTGGGGTAGCCGACACCCTGGACTATTGCCATATGACCCTCGTCATACAGCTTCTTCATGGGACTCATGTTGGGGTTGAAACCGATCTGGTCGTCGATCTGAAGGACCTGGTCTTCGGGCACCACGACGTTGGTCCGGTTGTCGTAGTATTTCGGGTTGCCGTAGGGGACCACCGTGTTCAGGGCGTCATTCCCGCCGGCCAACTGCAGTACAACCAGTACCGGATCTTTCTTCGTTGATGTCATATTCAATCTCCGGGGCTGCCCGGCCGTTGTCCCAACGTACCCGGGCAGCGATTTTCGATTTATTGGGCCGGTCTAGGCGAATAGATACTCGGTGGTCGCCACAATGGACTGGAGCATGGTTGCCACCTGGTTCGGGAAGGCTTCGGAATCGGTCCGAATCTCCCCTTCGCCGGCGGCCAGTTCCAGCAGCTGCTTACGGGTCTCGTCGGCCAACTGATAGGCGCCCAGGTTCTCCAGACAACCGTCAACCAACTGCTCGGCGGACAGGACGGGTCCCACGCTGCTCAGGCGGCTGATGATGTCTTTGACGCCGGTGTGGCTGGTGTTGCCGACCTGGTCCGCCGTGAAGTTGATGCGCTCAACCAGCGTACCTGAGTCGATCCACTCACGGCCCGTGTGCCAGCCCTCGACGGTGGGCGGGTTCAGCAGGTCCTGGCCCATGAACCGGATGTTCATGGTCATCATGTCCAGACCGGGCCTGGGGAACTTGAAGTCTCCCACCAGTTTGAGGGTGCCGACCACGGTTTCCGCCGGGCTCTTCACCTTGGCGAACTTGGCATTCTTGAACCAGTCCGACTTGAAGAGGACCCGCAGCATCGAGGTGATGTTGTAGTTGGAGCGGAAGTACTCGTCTTCCAGTTCCTTGATGGCAGCCATGTCCTGGGGAGGGGTGTCCTTCCAGGCGGGCACCTGAACGTCGTCGGCAACGAAGAAGTTATAGAGGTGGCGGGCCACGAAACGGGCGGTGGCCGGCTGCTTCACGATAATGTCGATGATGTCGTCACCGTCGAAGTTGCCGGTCTCGCCCAGGAAGGTCTTTTCTTCGTCATCATGGTCGCGGGGGTCGAACATGAACTTGGCTTCGTACTTGCCGTAGGGGTAGCGGGGGATGGAGTTGGTCACGGTCCAACCGGTGAAGGCGCGGGCCGCTTCCTTTACGTCGTCCTCGCTGTAGTTGAAGCCGCCGTCCATGCCGACGCCCAGAGAGAACAGTTCCAGGAGTTCCCGGCCCCAGTTCTCATTGATGGCGCCCTTGTGGCTCATGCAGTTGTCCAGATAGAAGACCATGGCCGGGTCGCGGGCTAGGCCCTTGAGCAGGTCGTGGAAGCTGTTCATCCCGGTGGTCCGGAACATTTCCAGCTCCAGGAACTGCTGGCGGGGATATTCACATTTGGCGTGGCCGGTGACCAGTACACAGTGCCAGAAGAGGGCGATCTTCTCCTGCAACGGGCGCTTGGAGTTGATCATGCGGAAGGTCCACTCTTCTTGTTGTCCTTCCAGGCCGGCCTGGGAGAGCCAGTCCGTCTTGTAGCGCATCATGATGTCGCGCTCCATGGGAGGCTGGGACTCCGGGTCAAGCAACTCCTCTACGGTGGCGTCATATCCTTTGGCGGCTCTGGCTTGCAGCTCTTCCAACGGAGCGCCAAAACCGGCGCGGCGCATGAGGTGGGCCATTAAAGAGATATCTTGATCAGACATTTGTTTCCTCCCGACTCAACAGTTTGTTGAAATTCCCTAGGGAAATGTTTGGCGGTTTAAGGCTGTTTCTGCGCCGATATCTACGGTTTACGACGCTGTGCGCCGGATTCCGTGACATTCGGTCTGGCACGCCTGTTCACGCACCGAATCTTATTGGGAATAATATTCCCCACCCAGTTAATCGTCAATATAAGAGCCGGGGATCTATTCCCAAGACCGTTGGGTATTTTGACCTATGCAGGACCTTTGTTGACGCTGATGCCCAGCTCGGCATGCAGGTCTTTTATGGTCTCGGCCCTGGAACGCTGGGGCTTGCGCACCCGACGGCCAATGGGCTCGTTCTCGATCTTCGGAATCATCTTCATTGCCACGAAGACCGGTCCCTCGGCCTTCATGATGCTTTCAATGTTGTTGGTGAACTCTTCCAGGTTGTCGAACTGGAAGGTGGACGCATAACCGGCTTCCCTGGCCATACCGGCATAGTTGATATCGGAAGCGTTGGGCACCGGCTGACCGCCAGTGGTGGCGTAGCATTCGTTGTCCATCAGGAAGTGGTAGAAGTTCTTGGGCTTCTTACCGGCGATGGTCCCCAGGACGCCCATGTTCATCTGCAATGCGCCTTCGGAGTCGAAGAGCACCACCTTCTCGTCGGGCTGAGCCAGGGCGAAACCCAGGGATGCGGAGTTGGTCTGCCCCATGGCTCCCTGGAGCGTCAGGTCCCGGCTTTTGTCCTCGGAGACTTCGCTCCAGTCCCGGCCGGCCGTTCCGGTTACCAAGACTATGGCCTTGCCCCGGTGCGGCTGAAACGCCCGGAACATATCTGCTGAGTCGAACATCGTGCACCTCCAGTGCGGAAGGTTTTATTCGTTGTTGGTCTGTTTGGTGGTACGGCTTGGATGAAGCCGGGAGCTTAAGTCCGGTTGAAGCCGTGGTATTCGTCGCCGATGAGGACGGCAACGGGCCGGCTCTGTTCCCGGGCTTCTTTGAATGCCAGGGAGATGCGGTCGGCGTCGCCTTCCTGCTCCACCAGGTAGTAGTTGATTCCCATGGCGTGCAGGAAAGTCTCGGTGTATTTGGCAGCGGAGTCGGTGACCAGGCCGTGGCGGGTCCAGCCCCGGTAGCCGATCATCATAACCATGGGGAACCCGGCGTCCAGGGCCATGCCCCGGATGGAATCGCCGGACTCCATCATGCCGGTGTTCTGGATGACACAGACCGGCACCTTGCCGCCGACGATCAGTCCCAGGGCGATGGCGAAGGTCTCACCCTCGCGGGAGGTGGGGACGATGTCCAGCCAGTCCTGCTCCTTCATTAATTCATAGAGATAATTGGTCTCGCTGTCGGGGATGGTGACGATGTGGGTGACGCCGTTCTTTTTGAACTCGGCCACCAACGTTTCGGGTCTTAGCAGTGCTGCCTGTTCTTGGACCATGGGCCGTTCCTCCCTAGTGGGTCTACGTGTGGACCTGGGTATGGTTCCGGGGCCGTGCCGGTACTGGACGGCCAATAAATATAGGCTTTGCCGGGGCGTCTTTTGGGCGCCTCATTATATTAATCAATCAATCTCTCAGTCAATCTTGGCGTGACCGTTCGTCCTGTCCTGTTGAGATTGCGTGTAATATAAACGCCCAAGCCCCAGACTGGTTCTTCCCATCCCCTCGGATCTGCCGGGCGACAGGGTTTTTAGATGCTTCTTGCGTCCCGTTTACGGGATACATTCCCCTTTTACTACGGGTGGGTTGTGGTCGGTGCGGCGAGCACGGTTGTTTTCGCCCGCATGGCCCCGGCCATCACCACGCTGACCGTCCTGATCTATCCCATGTCCCAGGAATTGGGCTGGAACCGTACTGTCATCTCAGGTGCGGTCAGCGCTGGCGCCATCGCTTCTTTGGTGCTATCCCCGGTGGTCGGTTGGGCGATCGACCGGTTCGGCGCCCGGCCCGTATTGGTGATCAGCGTCCTGGGTCTCAGTGCTGCCATGCTGTCTTTGGCCTGGGCCGTGATTCCCGTGACCTTCTACGTCGCCTTCGCCTCGGCCAGGGTGGTATTCCACACCTCCGCCCCCAACGGCGCCAGCACGGTGGCCTCACGCTGGTTCATCAGGAAGCGGGGCCGGGCCATCGGGGTGGTTTTCGTTTTCGGAGCGGTGGGGGGGATTGTATTCACCATGTTGGCGTCACTGGTGGTGGACAGCTACGGGTTGAAGGCCACCTGGATCACCATCGGAGTCATGCTGCTGGTGACATCCGTCGCGCCGTCCCTGTTTCTCGTGGCCGAGCGTCCAGAGGATGTGGGTCTTCTGCCCGACGGCCTCTCACCGGCTCCTGGACCATCCTCCGAAAGTATCCCCCAGCCGCCGGCCGCTGTTGCCGGAGGGCAACCGTCCCGCTTCGATGATATTTCCTGGTCGTTCGGTGAGGCGGTCCACACCAAGACCTTTTGGCTGCTGGTGTTCTTTGGCTTCGCCATTTTCTTCGTGCATACCAGCATCGGCGTTCACATGGGGGCCTATTTCAGAGACGTGGGACTGGGCCCAACCGACGCCGCCCTGGCGGTGAGCCTCAGTTGGGTAGTATCGGCGGTGGGCAGTGTTATTTGGGGTTGGGTCTGCGACCGCATGGATATCCGTTACGCCTATTCAGGCATGTTCTTCGTTCAGGCGGGGAGCACTCTCTACCTGATATTTGTGACCGGGCCCGCCGGTGTGTTCGTGGCCGCCGCCCTGTTTGGGATCGTCTCGTCGGGGTCTAACGTGCTGCCGGCGATCATGTTCGCCGACTACTTTGGCCGCGACTCTTTGGGTAAAATCAGGGGCCTGGGCGAAGTCGGTGTGCTGCTCGGCCAGGCAACGGGTCCAATCATCGCCGGGCTGCTCTTCGACCTGCAGGGAGACTACACGACCATTTTCATCGTATTCGTCGGCCTGGCCCTGGGATGCAGTATCCTAGTGTCAAAGGCACGGAAGCCTGTGAAGCGGAGCCAACAAGCCGTGGGCGGAACCTAGGACACCCAGGCGCAACAAGAGAAAACAACCTTGCTTTTAGCAAGTAGACTCAAAAACGTATTCCCCTTCTATTATGGCTGGGTGGTGGTCGGAGCCTCCGGTACGGCCGTCTTCGCCCGGATGGCGCCCAACATCACCACCCTAACCCTTTTCATTTACCCCATGTCCCAGGAGCTGGGTTGGAGCCGCACACTCATCAGTGGTGCGGTGAGCGCCGGCGCCCTGGCGGCCCTCGTCCTGTCGCCGGCCATCGGTTGGGCCATCGACCGTTACGGAGTGCGGACGGTGCTGGCCATCAGCATGGTGGTCCTGGGACTCTCCATGACCTCAATGGCCTGGGCCACGGTCCCGGTCACCTTCTACGTCGCCTTCGCCACCGCCCGGGTGATTTTCCACACCCCTGCTCCCATCGGGGCCAGTACCGTGACCTCCCGCTGGTTCATCCGGAAACGGGGCCGCGCCATAGGAATAATCTTCCTCTGCGGGGCCGTCGGCGGTCTGGTTTTCACCATGCAAACGGCGTTGATGATTGAGCATTTCGGCACCAAGGCAGCCTGGCTCAGTCTGGGTCTTGTGGTATTTGCCGTGTCCGTGGCGCCATCGTTGTTCCTGGTGGCTGAACGGCCGGAGGACATTGGCCTGCGCCCCGACAACGACCCGGAACCGGCGATAACAGGCAACGAACATGAACCCCAGCTAGCGGAGAAGATGGCGGATGACGATTCCTGGACATTGGCCGAGACCCTCAGGTCCAAAGCGTTCTGGATACTGTTCTTCATGGGCATGGCCATGTTCGCCGTGAATACTGGGACCAACGTGCACATCGGCGCCTACTACCGGGACAAGGGCCTGACCCTGACCCTCGCGGCGGTGGCCATCAGCTTCAGCTGGCTGATATCCGCCTGCGGAAGTGTCATTTGGGGTTGGATACTGGAGAAGATGGAGGCCCGCTTTGCCTATGCCATCGTTTTCTTGATCCTGGGTGTCAGCACTCTATACCTGCTCACCGTGAGCACCGTTGCAGGAGCTTTCGGCGCTGCGGCGTTGATCGGCTGTGTGTCCGCCGGTTCCAACGTCATAATCTCGGTGATGTATGCTAATTACTTCGGTAGGAACGCCCTGGGGAGGATTCGGGGCATCGGTGAAACGGGAGTGCTTATCGGCCAGTCTGCCGGTCCGCTGCTGGCCGGAGTGCTGTTCGATTCCCGGGGCAGTTACACCTTAGTATTTCTACTCTTCGGCGGTTTGGCCCTCGCTTGCAGCCTGATCGTGCTGACGGCCAGAGTGCCGGTCCGCCCGCCCCGGGCGGCTGCCGTGTCCAGTGTGGGGGCAATCTGATACCAAAGGTCCGCTGTCATGGCTGATAACAACGAAAAGCAGATGCTGCTGGTGGCCTTTCTACAGGCCTCCAACTGCTCCAACTACACCGGCTCCTGGCGGCATCCCGAGACTGCGCCAGAGTTCCTGGACCTGCGTTTTTACCAGGACATCGCCGCGACCCTGGAACGGGGCAAGTTCCACCTGGTCTTCATCGACGACCGCCTGGCCATGCCCTCTCGGCTGGGGGACTCCTTCGCCGAGGCAGTGGAGAACGGCGTCCGGGTGGTGAAGCTGGACCTGGTCCCAATCATCACTGCCATGGGGCTGGCCACCCAGCATCTGGGCCTGGGGGCCACTTATTCGACCACCTACTATTCGCCCTTCCACGTCGCCCGTTTGTTCGCCTCCCTGGACCATTTCACCCAAGGCCGGGTCGCCTGGAACGTGGTCACGTCACTGAACGACTCCGAGGCCCAGAACTTCGGCGTCTCCGAGCACCAGGGCCACGACGACCGCTACGACGTGGCTGACGAGTTCATGCGCGCCGCCTTTGACCTGTGGGACTCATGGGAGGACGGGGCCGTCCTGCTGGACAAGGACTCGGGCCGGTTTGCCGATGCCAGTAAGGTACACCGGGTGGATCACGAAGGGGAGTACTTCCAGGTGCGCGGCCCGCTGACCGTCCCCAGGCCGCCCCAGGGGCACCCGGTGCTGGTGCAAGCGGGCCAGTCCGAACGGGGCCGCCAGTTCGCCTCCCGCTGGGGTGATCTGCTCTTTGTGATCTACCCCACTCCCGAGGCCTGCAAGGCCTACCGGGACGACCTGCGCGGGAGGGCGGAGTCCGAAGGACGGGACCCCGAATCAGTGAAGGTGGCCCCGGCGGTCTACGTGGTGGTTGACGAGACCGAGGAGAAGGCGGCCGAAAAACTGCGGCAGATCGAGGACCTGGCCGAGCGGGTGGATTCCCTTGCCCTGCTCTCCGAGGTCTTCAACTACGACTTCTCCCAACACCCCGTGGACCAACCCCTCTCCGACGAGACCTTGGCATCCATGACCGGACTGCGGGGTTTCCTCGACCGGGTGATCCAGCTCAGCGGCACCAAGAACCCCAGCGTAAACGACTTCATCCAGTGGTCGGGCCGGGGCACCCTGCGGGAGCTGCCCTTATTCACCGGCACGCCGGCCCAGGTCGCCGACCAGATGGAAGCCTGGTTCCAGGCCGGTGCCTGTGACGGGTTCGTGCTGGCCGCCACCCATATGCCCGGCGCCTACCGGGACTTCGTAGACCTGGTGGTGCCCGAACTACAGCGCCGCGGCCTGTTCCGTAGCGACTATACCCCGGGCACCCTGCGCGACAACCTCGGTCTAGCCAGGCCCTGACTGCCACGGGTTAGGCGACGTAATTCACCACCAGGACCGGCCGGTTTTGCTCCGTGTCGTGGTTTCGGCTGTCGAACCTCTTGGCGGACCGGGACTGGGACTCGTCGCCCAATAGCAGCCAACCGATGTTGCCCGCCGGGTCGTCCAGCCAGCCCTGAACGTCGGTGACCAATCGGTCGGTCGACTCCCAGGTGTAACTGCCGGCGCCTTTCACGGTGACGGTACTGCTTGCATCGGCGACGAAGTCACCGCCCGGCTTGTCCCAGTCCAGCGACTGGAACGCCCGCTAAGTCCAGGTCGGCGCTCCTTATATTGCTACGTATCCAATAAGACTTACGGATCAAAATCCCGACTTAGTATCATCAGATCGACTTGGGAACCTTGGATCTTCGCCGCTGCCAGGCACGGCACCTTAGCCAACCGTTTCGGCATCATACCAGAAGACCCAAGGGGCCTCTTTCGCGGTCCGCCGGTGGTTCTTCACCGGTGGTTCTTCATATGTATAATGCTAGAATCCTGCCCGTGACGGGCGGGCAGATTCTCGATTAGGACGGACTCAGATATGGCCGAGGTTGACAACCGTATTGAGCTCGACTGGGACGCTTTGGAGGTCGGCGAGACCTTCGAGAAGTTCGAATACGTGCTCACCCAGGAAATGATAGATACCTACAGGAAAGGGGTAATGGACCCGGAGGCCAGTTTCCCCACCATCGCCCACAAGGTGGACGTGCGCCAGTACAACGCCAAGTACACCGATGCCGGGTCGGTCAATGCCCGCTGCGCCTTCCACTGCTACAACTCCCCCGTGGCCGGCAAGAAATTGACGGTGACCGCTTGGATCGCCGACAAGTACCTGCGGCGGGGCAAGAACTACATCGTCACAGAGGCTGTCTCGGTGGACGAGGACGGCCGGCTCATCGACCGGGTCATCACCCACGAGCTGAAGCAGCCGTCGGAGGTGGGCAAGAAATGGGGCGGGTAATCAGAGGCTACAAAGAGGGCGACGAGATAACGCCCCTGGTCAAGGAGATGACCCAGGAGGCTATCAACCTGTTTGAGGGCAGCGCCGGCAATACCGGGCCTTCCCAGTTCACCGACGAACATTCGGCCAAGGAGGTGCTGGGTACCAAGGGCACCGTGGCGTCGGGCCGCATGTCCCTAACCTTCGCCATCGAGATGATGCGCCGCCACTTCGGCGCCGACGTCTTCGACCACACGGGCGTGGTCGACCTGCGTTTCCTGCGGCCGGTGCGCCCCGGCGACACCATCACATTCTCCGGCACGGTCAGCGGCACCAGCCGGGAGGCCAACGGTAGCAAGGTGTCCGTGGACATCGGGGTCAAGAACCAGCGGGGCGACACCACGGGCGTTGGGCAGGGGAGCGCCATCGTTCCCAACGCCTACCTGCCTGCAGAAGATCTGTAGTTTTCGGGCATCACGGGAATTCAAAAAGGCCCCGGGTCATTCCGACCCGGGGCCTTTTTACGTTTCTCGACTAACGCTGGGGATACCGCCGGGGATATCGATGGAATGTTATCCCCAACGGGGAGTCTCGTCCGGGTTGACGCCCAAGGCGGTCTTGCCGACGAATTCCATGGTGAGAGCGTTGTTGGCTGGGTGAATCCTGGCCAACCGGGCTTCGCGCCAGAGCCGCTCGAACCCGCTCTTTTTGAAGATGCTGAACCCACCCATGGTCGCGTCGACCACCCGCCAGGTGCCTTTGGCGGCGTGGCGCTTGGTAGCCGTCAACTTCAGGGCCAGTTGTGGCAGTGGTCAACGCCGTTGGCCCAGTCCTCGGCGGTGCAGTAGATGTAGGCCCCTACGGCCTCCATCTCGATGACCATCTCTGCGATTGCGTGCTGCACCTCTGGGTGGTAGGCCATGGCGCGGCTAATGGCCATCGACTTCTTGGTTTGGACCGCCGCGATGGTCTCGCCCAGGACGAGCTGGACATTGCCGTAATAGACGTTGGAGAACCGCAGCAGTGCCCAGGCGAAGATGCCCAAGACAAACAGGTCCGCGCCACCGGCCCCGGCGTCAACAACCCTGGTGATGTACTCATCGGACACGAACGCGCCTTAGAGAATGGTGTCCTGGCTTTGGGTGGCCCTCATGCCCACAGTGTCCCAGGTCTCCTAAATCCTGTACCCGTCGCTGTTCCGGGGCATGAATGCGTGGACGATTTTGGGGGCGTTGCGATCAGAGGAATCCATGCCATGTATGCCCAGGAACGTCCAGACCGGACTCAGGCTGTCGAACATCTTGTGGCCGGTGAATTTGTAGCCGCCGTCCGATTTTCCGCGTTGGTGCTGGAGAGCAACAACGGCAGGTCGTTGCCGCCCTCGCCGTGCCCGGT
>CEUS01163955.1_pt1 | contig 19829 bp, 16 predicted proteins | sample 427031 | NCBI WGS metagenome assembly CEUS01 (sample SAMEA2622837, study PRJEB7988) | marine metagenome | biome: marine biome (ENVO:00000447); feature: marine epipelagic mixed layer (ENVO:xxxxxxxxx); material: "saline water (ENVO:00002010), including plankton (ENVO:xxxxxxxx)" | depth 140 m | reverse complement strand
GTGGTTCCTTGGGTTTTTCAACGAGCCGTACGACTTTGCCCGCCTCTAACTCAGCCACACCGAACATTTGGGGGTCCGGCACACGCGTCAATAAAATCTGTGCTGCTGGGCTTGTGTTAACAAATTCTTGGACAAACGGAGCGATCCCCTTGTTCAACAGATTGTCGCCTAGGTACATGACAAATGGCTCATGGCCGATGAACTCCTCGCTGATCAAAACGGCGTGAGCGAGGCCTCGAGGCGCATCCTGTTCGATGTAGGTGACCTCGACATTCCACCGCTCTCCATTGCCGACTGCTTTGCGAATTTCTTCATGAGTGTCTCCTACTACGATCCCGATTTCTCGAATTCCTGCAGCCGCTAGTGCTTCTATTCCGTAGAACAACACTGGTTTATTAGCGATAGGTACTAATTGTTTTGCTCTGGTGTAAGTGAGCGGCCGCAATCGGCTTCCTTTGCCTCCGCTTAATACGAGTCCCTTCACTAGAATTCTCCTGCTCCAGTGCCAATACCGAAAACGCCAAGCATATTTGAAAAGGTCCCGAGGCCAGCTAAAGTGAACGAAAAATTGAAGCGGCGGTCTTGAGGTGCTCTGACCAAGAAGCCAAGCCCCTCCAAGTTGTAGGACTGATATTCAACGCTGAGGCCGCAACATTGGGCGTTGTAGTAGAAAAGTAAACGTTGCTGCATAAGGCGATTGAGTTGGATATCGTAGTTGAACTGATATACACCGCCGATCTGGTTGTCTTTGGTTCGAAGATTGGTGAATGAGTTCACGTAGTGGTCAAGGGAGGCGGGGTTGTTGAATCCGGATAGCTTTTTAATAAACCGCCGTTGGCTCCAGCCGGCTACCTGGTTCAGCCAACCACCGATGTTGAGATCAGCATCGGCGCCGACCTGTCTTAGCGCCATGTAGTCTGTATCGTATTCCGCGCGGAATGCCCCTCCCAGTTCGGTAGTTAGTGCGACTCGGCCATTAAGAGCCATAGGAGAAAAGTTGCTTGGCGGAGTTCCTCGGAAACTGGTCAGGAAATTCCGGTCATACTTGGCCGCGTTGGCGTCAGTGTAGTAGCTCTGCTGAAGTGATACCGTCAGGATTTCTTGAGCTACCGAAGGTCCGCCGCCTTCAGAACGTCTCGCGTAAAGTCGGTTATTGAGACCAAAGGTGAACTGTGTGACATTACCGACAATCGAGTCGGTGCCTTCAATTTTTACTAGTTGATCGAAGTTATCGATCGCTGTAGCCCGGCGAAGGCTAGCCCAAGGCTCTATGATGTGCTTCATCCGCTCCGAATAACTGCTGTCCGGTGTGTCCCAGACCTTAACGAACACGGGGCCCGTCACCTCCGTTGATAAATCAAAGAAGGACCGGGAGATAGGGCTGTCGATCTGATCAAAGGTCTTTCGATCGAGGCTTTCAGTCCAACCAGTATGCCGGAAGCTCACAGCAGAGTTGAAAGTAAGAAAAGGCCATCGGGTGAAGGGTAAGCGCATCGACGGGTTTACGTCGAATCGGTTGAGACCTGAATTCACTGTGCGGGAATCAAAAGTCGACGATTGAAGTAAATTGGCATATTCACTCGTGAACCCCCAATAAAAAGGTGTGCCTGGCAGCAGTTGCTCTGACTGATTGAAAGAGACTCGCGGGCTCGATCCGTAGAGACTGGAGTTCTGGGTGCCAAAAAATGTTTCGCTGATGTTAGTAGTGGCACTCATGGTGTATGCGTTCCATGAGCCCGTGACGTTTCCTCCAAAGGTTCGGGAACTGTTTGTGGCTCGGAAGACGTCCATGTTGTAGGTCTGTTGGACAGCTATATCCGAGAAGTAGTCAATATTTCCACGGGCCCTTAACGTGTCACTGATAACGTGTGATCCATTTCCTCGAATTTGATAACTACGTCTGGCTGGAAGCGTTATGTCGTCACCTCCGTAAGGGGCCGTCATCGTGGTTTCCCGTTCATCAAGCCAGTAGGTTTGGACGAAGCCTTGAGATCCGGGGCCGAAGATATAGTTATATTCGCCTCCAAGTCCCTGACCAGTGGAGGTGAACCAGTCGTGAAACACTGTGGCATCTTGGCTGCGGTTCACTGCCCAGAAGAAGGCGTTGCTGAGAGACCCGCCTCGGATAGTTGATGTTCCGTATGTCGGCATCAGTACGCCGGTAGATCGGCCGTCCGAGTCGATGGGGAAGTACATTGCTGGGAGGTAGAAAAGGGGCACCCCTTTTACTGAAAGTAACGAATTACGCATGACTGCGTACTCATCTAAGTTGATGGTGACACTACTAGCGGTAACCTCCCACCTTGGAGTCGGTTGGACGCATGAGGTGAATCCACCGCGGATCAGTCGATAAGTCCGTGGACCAAGCTTTTCAATGATTTCACCCCAGAATCGCATTTCTGGTTCTTGGGTGCCGAACATACTGGGTTCGATGTCCTCAATCAGTTGGGTTGAACCAGACGCGTTGTAGAACTCGCCTGTCAGGGCTTGAAAGTCAAACTCCACGTGATCTGCTGCGACTCGCCCACCTGATGCTGAGTCTACAAATACGACATTCCCAGTTGCGACAAGCCTTGACTCTTCTGTGAAAATTTCCACTTCGTCTGCATAGAACTGCCAGTTGTCTCCTTCGATTTCCACTTGGCCAGTCAGTTTTAGTTGGTTGTCAGCCAGTCGCTCTGATCGGAATTGCCGAGATGTGGCGATACCAGGTATCCCTTGGGTAAAGGCTGACCCGGTTGTAACCAAAAAAGAGAGTAGTCCGAGAATTATTAGACGATTCATCCGCCGGGCTGTTTGTTGGGGTCACCGCGACGACCGTCTTAACACATTTCGACGCAGATCTACCCCTAGGATATCACGCTATTGAGGCCTTTGGAGCAGGTGGCTATTTGGGCTTTTCGCCTAGTAGGTCACTTGTCGTTAAAGGAGAGTCCCAAGTCATAAATAGACGTGAGAAGTTCTTCGACTACGGCTTACCCAGACCTGTTTGTTGAAAAGTTGGTCAGTATCTCGCCGACCAAAAAAATGGAGCCGGTAGCGCACACGGTCTGTGAGTGGTTCCATGCGGTCTCCAACGCCTGCTTAGGATCTTGGCAGGAGGTGACGCTTGTCGTTCCAGGAATCTCTCGTATTTGTCGGGCGAGAGCGTCTGCAGGTATAGCTCTTGGATTATCTGGCTTTGTGCAGATGAAGTGGGTGGCAAAAGGTGCGAGGTGCTTCACAACACCATTAAGGTCTTTATCATTCATAACAGCAAGCACTAGAGGGAGTCCCTTGGGGAAATTGCCACCAAGGTACTCGGCCAGGGCAGAGGCGGCTGCGGGATTGTGGGCAGCATCGAGTAGAACCTTCCCTCGGCCTTCCACATGCATCCACTCGAGTCGGCCAGGCCAGACCGCCGTTGATAGCCCATTGGCTACCGCGTTTGTGCTTACTGGAATCCCGATGTCTGCCAACTCCTCTAACAGGCGGATAGCGCCTATTCCGTTTGAAATTTGGTGAGAGCCAGCCAAGTTCATCTTGAAAGGAGGATAGGTGTGAGAGGGTGTTGTAACTTTGATGACCTGCGGATCATTGGGCGAAGTTCTGCTTACGCTTGTACCGATGTTGGCCTGTACTAATCTAGCTCCATTTTTTGAACAAGCCTGTTTGAATATTTCGATGACTTTTGGAGTTGTTTCGGTTGTCACCACAATCATGCCTGGTTTGATGATCCCAGCTTTTTCATGGGCGATTGCCTCGATAGTTGTTCCCAGGTACTGACAATGTTCTAGAGCGATCGGAGTGATGACCCCAGCCACAGGTGTAACGATGTTGGTGGCGTCAAACCGCCCCCCTAGGCCTACCTCGAGTAGCGCTAGGTCGACTCTTGTTTTGCGGAACCAGGACAGTGCTATTGCGGTGGTTGCTTCGAAGAAAGTTGGAGGTTGAGACAGAGAACCTTCTCTAAGGAGACGATCTACCTTGGAGAAAAGTTGTTGCGCTCCGGTCTTTAGTTCTCGATATTGGATTTGTTTTCCATCCACGACGAACCGCTCGGTAAGGCTTGTCAGGTGTGGTGAGGTGTAACGACCGACACGATAGCCTGCAGAACGGAGGGCTTGATCGACCATGGCTACGACGGAACCTTTGCCGTTACTGCCTGCTACTATGATCGACTGGTATGCCGTCTGAGGGCGATTAAGAGCCTCTGTCAGGCAGCGAATTGTGGCAAGTCCGGGTTTGATTCCGAAACGTTCAAGTCTGGCAAGTTCGTCTAGTGGGTCTATGGGCGGAGGTCGGTTCATAGCCGTCTCTTGACCTGTCTGAGGAGAGTATCAACGCGGCACGTAGTAGCGGGTTCCCTGACCCATGTTGCGTATCTGCTTTAATAGGTCGTCTATGATTTCGTCGCCCCAACTGAGATCAATATGCGAGGTTTCCACTACTAGAAGCGGTGTAGCGGAGTAGTGGAAGAAAAAGTGGTCGTAGGCCTCATTCAACTCTCGTAAATAGTCTCCGTCTGGAGGGTGTTGATCATTGCCTTGGTACTCGGGAGTTCTGGATTTCACACGCCGGCGAAGTACATCGGTTGGGGTCTGGAGGTAGATGGCGAGATCTGGGGCGACAACATCTTCGGACAGGAGGTCGTAGAGTCGTTGGTAGATGAATAGTTCGTTGTCGTCAAGATTCAAATATGCGTAGATCTTATCCTTGTCAAAAAGGTAGTCGCACACGAGGTGCTGATTGAAGAGGCTGGATTGCCGCAGAGCGACCTGTTGGCGGTGTCGCGTGAGCAGAGAGAAGAGTTGAGTCTGAAATGCAGCACCAGATTTTCCGGAAGCAAAGTCAGCCAAAAAGGGGTTATCGGTGTCATCGAGGACCACCGTAGCGTCGAGATGAGCAGCCAATCGCTCTGCGAGTAACGATTTGCCAACCCCGATCGCACCTTCGATTGCGATATGCCAGAACTCCAACGTCTAGCGAGTATACCAGTCAGACCGGTTCTGTCGGGTAGTCAGGCTTTAGTCAAGGTTCACCAGTTGGAACGTCGAAAGTGGAGCCGAACGCATGATATGATTCGGCACCGTCGGTGATGTGACTGACGTTCCCACCTACAAAAATGCTAGGGTCCACGTCGGGTGAAGGTCGATGCGCTAGTCTGTTGATTCTCCTGTGTCTGGCACTAGGAGTGGCCGGTTGTGCGTCGGCGCCGCCTGCGGGTCCGCTTTCTGCCGCTGCCAGCCTAGCGCAGAAGCGGGCTTGGATTCTCCAGCTTGAAGATCAAAGGGTTCTTCGTGATCCGACATTGCCAAAATCTCAAAGTGGTGCTGAGGATCTAGATATTTCCTCGTCTGACTCGAGCCCGGTTTCATTGATGTCGCCCGAACCAGACCTGCTTACGCTACTTAAAGATCCTATCGTCGCCATACGTCGCCGAGCGGCGCTGGCCGTAGGTAGGGTTGGCCTTCCGATTGGGGTGCCAGGGTTGGTTGATGCCTTGTCAGACCCACGTTACGAAGTTAGGGAGATGGCTGCATTTGGACTGGGCCTTCTTGGGGACCCGATAGCCTCTGAGCCGCTAGTTGCGGCGCTAGAGGATTCCTTTCCGATTGTCCAAGCTAGGGCTGCCGAAGCCTTGGGTAGGATTGGCGCTGCCAACGCGGTGGATGCACTCCAGGCTATGGCTCAAAGGCATATCACTGCAGCCTATGAGGTCGACCCAGAAGAAGTCGATTACCCCTTGGCGCCTCGTGTCGAAGCTTTCAGGTCTGGCATTTACGCTCTCGCGGCGGTCGGTGATTACGAGGCGCTTGCTGACACGCTCTTGACTGACGAGGGTGACCCCATACTCTGGTGGTGGCCGGTGGCTCACGCTCTTGCCCAGGTGGGAGACAGAAGGGCTGTGGGTCCGCTTGCTACGCTAGCGGCTATACAGGGCTCTGTAGGAGTTGCGCTTGCTGCGCGAGGACTTGGTGCGCTGCAACAAAGTTCGGCATTGCCGGTGTTGCTGGATTTGCTTGATCTACAACGTCGAGACCGGCGTGTGGTCGTCACTGCTGTAAGGGCCTTGGCAGAGCTTGGTGATGTGGAAGCTGAGCCTGCTCTGCGGGGCTTGTTGGGTAATCCAGATATCGATTCGACACTACTGGTCGAACTAGTTGAAGCCTTAGCAGCCATTAACGCAGTGGGCTCTGTTGATGTGATGGTTGAGCTCTTGGGGCATAGTTGGCCGCCGCTGCGAGGCGCGGCTCTTCGTGGTTTGGCTCGATTGGACCCAGAGAGGTTTCTGCTTGTGTTGTCCAGTTTGCCACCAGATAGGCATTGGCAAGTTCGCGCCGACCTTGCTCAAGCGTTGGCCTTGGTCGACTCGGAGGTTGCGGCTTTCCGTCTCTCATTATTGCTTGAAGACCAGGACAGGCGTGTGATTCCGTCGGTGCTCAAGTCTTTGGTTCAGGTAGGGGCTCCTGATGTTGATGACATTCTGTTGGAGCATCTCGCGAGTGATGATGTGGTGGTTCGGAAAACCGCTGCTTCTCTGTTGGGGGAGCTAGGAGTTCAACGAGCGGTTGAGTCACTGGCTATGGCCTATGAGAATTCTAGGAGTGACCCGTCATATCTAGCGAGAGCCGCTGCCGTCGACGCCCTCGCTCGTATCGGCGGTTCAGCTGCGCTCGAGACTCTGGAGTTGGCATTAGAAGACCCGGATTGGGCTGTTCGGGTGAGAGTGGCTGTGCATTTGGAAAATGCAGGTGAGTTGGAAGGATCAACTGCACCCATCCGTCCAGCGCCGGTACGAATGTCAACCGAGTTCTATAGCTCACCCGAGCTTGTGGCGCCTTCGGTTTCGCCACACGTGTTTATTGAGACTGACGAAGGTACTATTCAGATCGAGCTGGCAGTCAATGAAGCACCGCTTACCTCGGATAATTTTATGGCCCTCGCCCGTTCAGGTTTTTACGATGGTTTATTGGTTCATAGGGTGGTGCCAAACTACGTGGTGCAGTCTGGAGATCCCCGCAGTGATAGTGAAGGGGGGCCTGGTTACACCATTCGTGACGAACTAAGTCTATTACCCGTGATGCGGGGTAGCGTTGGGATGGCCTTGGATTGGGCTGATACGGGCGGGAGCCAGTTCTTTATTGCGACTTCTCCACAACCGCAACTTAACGGCCGCTACACTTTGTTCGGCAAGGTGATTGCTGGGATGGAAGTGGTCGACCAACTTGAGCCTGGTGACGTTATCCGGCGAGTAAGCGTTTGGGATGGGAAGACGCCTATCAACTAGATACTCGATAGAGCGGTGCTGCCTGTGGGCTGTAGCGGATTTGGTTTAGTACAGAAAAAGAGGGGCGACATAATGCGCCCCTCTTTTTCCTTTAGTCGGGCAGGGCCTAGCGCTTCTTTGCGCCCTTTTTAGCGGCCGTCTTCCTGACAGCTTTCTTGGCTGTTTTCTTGACAGCCTTTTTGGCAGTCTTCTTCTTCACTGCCTTCTTCTTGGCCACCTTCTTCGTCGTTTTTTTTGCTGCCCTTTTTGCCATTCGTCCTCCTCGGCATGCGGCTGCTCAGTGAGTTTGTTTACCCTAGTTCATCACAACAGGTAGGCTGAGCCTCCAACCCTCATACCAGATGTAGATTATGGAGAAGAAAATCCGAGTGTCAAGCATGTTATACAAGAAAAGTCAAAATGCCCTCTCGTCTCCAAGCCGGCTTATCGGGCATTCTTGCCAAGATCTCTAGTCGCTTCAGGTGGTCGTGCTAACAATTTTTTGCTTTTCTGTGTGGCGCTGGAACGCTAGTGCAATCAGGCGGTCAAGTAATGCCGAGTAACCGACACCAGAGGCATTCCACATTTTTGCGAACATGCTGATTGTTGTGAAACCAGGATGTGTGTTTATTTCGTTTACAAAGACCTGGCCGTTGTCGGAGTTGACAAGAAAGTCAACTCGAGCCATTCCCGCACAGTCAACGGATTGAAATGCCTTGATAGCAAGCTTGGTTATATTCTTGAGCTCTGTCGAAGAAAGTGCTGCAGGGATTGCGACTTCGGATCGGTTGTCAAGGTATTTCGCCTCGTAGTCGTAGAAGTCGCGTGAGGTGATGATCTCTCCTGGTACCGATGCCTCAGGTATGTCGTTGCCGATAATGGCACATTCGATTTCTCTGCAAGGTGTCACGCCTTCTTCAACGATGATCTTGCGATCGTAACGGGCGGCATAGTCGATTGCTGCTGAGAGAGATGTGGCATTAGTTACACGAGAGATGCCCAAGCTGGAACCCTGGTTTGCCGGTTTTACAAAGAGTGGAAATTTGAGATTGTCCATCACCCGACTGAGGACATCACTACTGGGTTTTTGCCATTCCGGTCGTTCTACCGTCTCGTGATTTACGATGGGCAACCCTTTTTCGGAAAAGACAACTTTCATGAGCGCTTTGTCCATTCCGACGGCAGAAGCTAAAACCCCGGCACCTACGTAGGGGATGTTGGCAAGTTCGAAGAGACCTTGCAATGTGCCATCTTCGCCATACGGACCATGAACTATTGGGAAGACCATATCGAGTGTTAGGGTGCTTAGAAGTACTGGAACGTGGCTCTGTGGTCCGTCGGTTGTTGCGATACCAGGCTCAAGCACCAGCATGGTCTCTGTGCCAGGTGTTGCTATGGGATGTATCTCTTGAGAAGACTGCTGCGGGCTTCTCGGGGCGGCTCGACCCTGCGCGATGGTATCAGCGGCTGATTCTGATGATGGAGGTTGGTCGGGTAAAATCCAGTGCCCGTCTCGCTCAATCTTGATTGGAACTGGGTCGTATCGGTCGCGGTCAAGATTGGCAAAAATAGCGCCTGCTGATGCCAGCGATACTTCGTGCTCGCCAGAGCGCCCTCCATAAATGACCCCTATGCGAAGGCGTTTCACACTTCCAGCCCGCTTTGAACCCTGGTATTGCCCAGCTGTTGGTGGTTCGTCGAGTAATGTCGAGGCTTGGAGGTAACCCAGGCTACTGTCAACCTCTTAACGGCGTCGGCAAAATTTGGGCGCGAGTCTTGAGTCGTTCTGCAAATGGCGGCCATCGGACCCGTGTAGTATACGGTAGTGTCCGACAGCTTTTCCTTTAAGGTGACCCATCGTGACTCTCATGCGAGAGTAGGTGAGCTTGCGACTTCGCACGGCCTGATTCATACCCCCGCTTTTGCTCCAGTTGGTACACGAGGGGCCGTCAAGGGAATTACCCATCGTGACCTGCTTGGTCTGGACACCGAGTTGATTCTAGCTAACACCTATCATTTGCACCTTCGGCCTGGAGCACCATTGGTTGCTAGGGCGGGCGGTTTACATAGGTTCATAGGTTGGAATAAACCGATTTTGACTGATAGCGGTGGCTATCAGGTGTTTAGCTTGGGTGCAAGGAGGAAAATCGATGAAGACGGTGTAGCCTTTCGCTCACATTTGGACGGAAGCTTGTGGCGTCTAACTCCAGAGAACGTTGCTGAGATCCAAGCGTGCCTTGGTTCAGACATCGCGATGGTATTCGACGAATGTACCAATTATCCGGTTTCCGAAGAAGAAGCAGAGTTGTCGATGCAACGGACTTTAAGATGGGCTCGTCGGGGCCGCGATCATTTTCTGTCCATATCCGACAGTCCAGATCGGATTGAGGGCGAGGCTACTAATCCTGGCCAAGCGCAGTTTGGCATTGTTCAAGGTAGCGTCTATGAGCGACTGCGTGAGCAAAGTGTCCGGCAGACTGTTGCAATTGGTTTCGAAGGGTTCGCTATCGGCGGTTTGAGTGTCGGTGAACCAGCTGATGTGATGTATCGCGTTGTAGCGAGCACGGCTGCTGCACTGCCAGATGATCGGGTTCGGTATTTGATGGGTACTGGCATGCCTGATGACCTGGTAGAGTGCGTGGCCAGAGGTATTGATCTGTTCGATTGTGTCCTGCCGACACGGAATGGTCGTAATGGGCAATTACTGACGCGTGATGGACCGTTGAGTATCAAGCAAGCGCGATTTGCAGAGGATCACCGCCCTCCAGACTCAAGCTGCGACTGCTACACATGTCAGCACTACTCACGTGCTTACCTCCGTTATCTGTACATGTCTGGCGAAATGACAGCGAGTACTCTTAACACCCTGCATAACATACACTTCTACCTTGACACGATGCGTCGAATAAGGGAGGCTATCGCGTCCGGGACGTTTGAACGATTCCGGCAGTGCTTCCACGAGACGTTCTCTCGTCGTTCCCGTTTTTAGCAGCCCGTGGTGAGGCCCCGTGTTGCATCGAGACGGGCGGCGCGCCTGCTGGGTTGCGAGTGAGCTGTGGGTTGCCAGACGGCAAAAAATGTGGATACGGGAAGCTGAATGTTGAGACTGGGAGTGCTTGACTCGCCCCGCGAGTAATGAAGACAGGGGAAGTGATGCTCAATCTGCCGGCTATGTTTGGGATGGCCTCGCCGCCTCAAGGCGCGTCGGGACCTGTTTGGGTTCAATTTATACCGTTTGCGCTCATCGCGGCCATTTTTTACTTCATAATCTTGAGGCCGATGAAACAGCGGCAAAAAAAAGTCCAAGAATTCCGGGAAGCACTGAAGGTCGGTGACAGGATAATCACCACCAGTGGTATCTACGGTTCGATTACCAAGCTCAGTGATCGGTCGATCCAGCTTCAAGTGGCAGATAAAGTCAGAATCGAGGTCTCCCGTGCTGCAGTTGGCGGGTATCAGGGGGAAGACCCAGTGGTGCAGGATCCTGGTTCGATGTAACGAACTAGCAGAAGCTGTCTGTCGATTAGGTTGGGGTTGAGGGTGCCCAAAAGGGGCAGAGTATCTTCGGTAGAGATGAGACATGAGAAATAACCTGCGGTGGAAAGTACTTACTATCCTTGCGGTGGTTCTTGCTGCTGGTGTTGCTATTTATCCGATGGAGGATCGGATAAGGCTCGGTCTCGACTTGCGAGGCGGTGTGCATCTTGTTCTTCGTGTTCAGACCGATGATGCCCTACGTGTTGAGACGGAAACGAATGCTAGTCAGTTGAGCGAGCAAGTAGGTTTGAGTGGTATCTCGTTAAGCTCAGCTGCAGCGGTGTCCCCAACAGAAATTGCAGTGGAGGGAGTTCCGGCAGAACGTGATCAAGAATTCCGACAGATTGCGGACGAATACTTAGGGCTTAGCTACGATCGTGAATCGCGAGCCGGTGGGGCATACACTTTTCGGATGCAAGGTGCCATTGAGCGGTCCCTACGGGATGAGTCAGTAAGGCAAGCACTGCAAACTATCGAACGCCGCGTCAATGAGCTAGGCGTGGCCGAGCCGATCGTGGCGCCTCACGGAGTTGCTGGGGACCAGATTCTGGTCCAGCTACCAGGCGTTGAAGATGTTGCTGGGGCCAAAGAGATCATCCGTTCCACCGGGTTGCTTGAGTTGAAATTGGTTGAGGATGGTCCGGCACTGTCCCGTGAGATGTTGCTGCAAACTAGAAACGGTGTTCTGCCGCCAGATATGGAGGTTGTTTCTGGGCTCGACGAGGGGCTGGGGGCTGCACCTGGGTCAACCGTTTACTATTTGGTTCGGCAGGTGGCACCAGTAACGGGTCGTGATCTCCGGAATGCCAGGCCTACTATAGATGAGTACAACCAACCCGCGATTAGCTTCTCTTTTAACCAAGAGGGAGCCAGGAAATTCGGTGATTTCACTGCTTCAAATATAGGACGCAACCTCGCCATCATCCTGGACGATCGTGTCTACTCGGCACCGACGATCCAAGATCGGATTTCTGATGAGGGCCGAATCACAGGGGCGTTCACCCAGGCCGAGGCCTCTAATTTGGCGCTGACTCTCCGGTCTGGAGCTCTGCCGGCATCGCTAACCTATTTGGAGGAGCGAACCGTTGGGCCAACGCTGGGTGCAGATTCGGTCAGGGCGGGTGTGACGGCCTCCGTGTCTGGCCTGATTGCTGTGGCCTTGTTCATGCTGACCTACTACCGGCTGTCGGGTATCAATGCTGTGGTGGCGGTGGCTATGAACCTGCTCATCCTTCTGGGGTGTATGGCTTACATTGGTGCGGTATTAACCTTGCCCGGGATTGCTGGGTTCATCCTTACTATTGGTATGGGGGTTGACTCTAATGTGCTCATCTTTGAGCGTATCAAGGAAGAGCTTGGCACGGCTAGAGGCGTCAGAGCCGCTGTTTCGGCTGGGTTCGATAGAGTGTTTCTTACCATTGTGGACACGCATATCGCCTCGTTGATTGCCGCGGCGTTCTTGTTCCAGTTTGGTTCTGGTCCGATCAAGGGATTTGCCACAACGCTGTTTTTTGGACTTGTTTCAAATGTGTTCACGGCCGTTTTTGTGTCCCGCACCATGTTCGAGGCAATTTTGACTCGTCGTAGGGAGGCGAGTTTGAGTATTTAGTTTTATATAAGCCGAGTTGTAGGTATTTAGGTAGAGTCCTTCAGTACATTTAGGCGAGTATGCCCATCTTCAAGAATCCTAACTTCGATTTCCTTAAATGGCGCTGGACTGCTGTCGGTCTGTCGGCCTTGATCATTTTGGTCGGGGCTGGCGCGGTAGTGAACCAGGGCGGGCTTGCATTTGGCATTGACTTTTCCGGGGGCACGATTGTCATCGTTCAGTTTGATTCTCGTGTCACCGAGGATGCGGTGCGTGAAGCCATAGCGGGTGCTGTTGGTGAGAGCGTGGTTCAGCAATATGGTGGCCCTGAGGCGAATGAAATAATGATCCGTTTGCCCCAGTCTGGTCCTGAGCAGGGCACTAGTCTGGAAGCTGGAGCTAATGCTGTTGTCGCTGCTTTGGAACAAAGCACGCTTGGTGGATTCACTGTTGTCGGGCAGGAACTGGTAGGACCTGTTATTGGGCAGGAACTGCAGCGAAGGGGTGTCTACGCATTCCTTTCTGCGATGGTCGGCATCTTGGTCTACGTCGGATTCCGTTTCAGGTTCAGTTTTGCGGTTGGCGCTATCATCGCGGTTGCTCACGACATATTGGTGACGCTCGCTATGTTGACTTTTTTTGGGTTTGATTTGTCGTTGAACGTTGTCGCTGCGATGCTGACTATTACTGGGTACTCTGTAAACGATTCGATAGTCGTGTTCGACCGGGTCCGAGAAAATATGCGGTCGATGCGGAGGGACGCTTTTGGCACCCTTGTCAACGCCAGTATCAACCAGACACTGAGCCGAACGATTATCACATCTGGAACAACAGCCTTTGCGGTGCTGGCGTTATTTGTCTTTGGTGGCGAGGTCTTGAGCGGTTTTGCCTTCACGATGTTAGTCGGTGTGCTTAGCGGTACATACTCGACGATCTTTATCGCAGCGGCGGTGGCTATCGTTATCAGTGAGCGTCGCACGGCCAGACGGGCGCAAGAGTTAGCGCCAGCCATTTCAAAACGGAAGCGGCGGAGCAGGAAGAGCCGCGTTCGTGTCTAGAACCAGAAATCCAAACTAATCATCACAGAGTAGTGTGAGTGTTTTTCAGGCTGTGTGGCTCGGGATCGTCCAGGGACTCACTGAGTTCCTCCCTATTTCGAGTTCCGCGCACCTTATTCTGGCCCGGGAAATCTTTGGGTGGGAGGCTGGGAATGCCGAAATCGCATTTGATGTGGCGTGCCACCTGGGTACTCTAGCCGCAGTAGTCACCTATTTTTGGGATGACGTTTTTAAGCTGGTTGTAGCTGCACCCGGTGCCATTGTGGGACGAAACGATGAAGCGTCTAGGGCCGGTCGCAGGGTGATAGCTTCGACGCTGCCTATTCTGCTGGTGGGTTTGCTTTTTGAGGGTCAGCTGGAGTCTCTGCGAGAACCGTCCATAGTGGCATTTTCGTTAGCCATTGGTGGGCTTGCGCTGTTGCTTGCGGAAGCGGTTGGCTCCCATCAGCGACGCGCAGGAGCGCTTTCTCTATCTGAGGCCGCCCTGCTCGGTTGCGCGCAAGCGGTGGCGCTTGTTCCTGGTGTGTCGCGTTCTGGGGCGGTCATTACAGTGGCCGTGTTGCGTGGGCTAACTCGCGAGGAAGCTGCACGATTTGCGTTCCTGATTGGAATTCCGGCTATTTTGGGTGCAGGTCTTCGGGCATTTCTGAAGCTGGGTTTGAGTGGAATCCTCGAGTTTATGCCGGTTCTCGCAGTGGGATTTGTGGTGTCTGGACTGGTCGGCTACGGAGCAGTCGCTGTCTTTCTGAGGTGTCTGGCTAGGTATTCACTCGCCCCGTTTGCCTACTACCGTTTGGTGGTTGCAGGCGTACTTCTGGTACAGCTATTTGCATGAATTCGTAGGCCTAGTCTGATAGTGGCGAGGATGGACAGATCGAGTTTTGATTGAGCAGGTAGGGTAGTGTGTTGAGAGGCAGGCGACTGTTAGACTCAGAGGCCTGAGACTTTCGGTCGGTCTGATGGTCTGGAGGAAACTGGAGAAATGTGGTGGCTTGACAGTCGCGCACGGCGGCTGCAAGATTCTCGGAGTCGGCTGTTCCGGCGGGTGCGTTGATTGCCGACAACGCCGCGAGAAGGGCTCGTGTAGAGGGCCTTGCCGGTCAAAGCTGTGTTTAGCGATAGAGGCACAAGAGCAAGAATGGACACTTCACTTTATTTTCTATTGGGGTTTGGTGCGCCGGTGGGGGCCGCAATATTTGCGTTCGTGCTGGTTCGGGCGATCAATGCCCGCTCAGCTGGTTCCGAGCGCATGCAGCAGATTGCTGCGCTTATTCGGCAAGGTGCGATGGCATTCTTGCAAACTGAATACAAGGTGTTGGCGATATTCGTCATCGTGATGTTTGGTGTCCTGGTGGCATTCTTGCCTGGGGACTCCTTACTTGTTGGCGTGAGTTTCCTTGTCGGGGCGGTTTTGTCTGCTACTGCTGGATGGGTAGGGATGCGGACTGCGACCGGAGCTGCAGTTAGAACCACCGCAGCTGCTCAGACGAGCTTAGCCGGGGCACTGCAGGTCGCCTTTTCTAGCGGCGCTGTTATGGGGATGACGGTTGTTGCTCTTGGTACCCTGGGAATTGCTTTTCTGTATTGGGCCTATGGTGGGTTGGATGGCCGCGGGGATTCGGCCATAGCCTCGTTGCTCGGGATGTCTCTGGGGGCGTCCTCAATCGCACTGTTTGCTCGAGTAGGTGGGGGAATCTTTACCAAAGCAGCTGATGTTGCCGGTGACCTGTCTGGGAAGGTCGAGGTGGGAATTCCAGAGGACGACCCTCGAAACCCCGCAACGATTGCTGACAGTGTTGGGGACAACGTTGGGGATGTTGCCGGTATGGGCGCAGACCTGTTTGAGTCATATGTTGGAAGCATTATCTCGTCTGTAGCTCTTGCATGGGCTTTAACCCCTGTCGTGGCCACTGATCTGTGGGGTATCGACGAGAGCGCATTCTTGGACCTGCAAGGAGATTTGGCGCTGTTCCCGGTTTTATTAGCTGGAGTCGGGATTGTGGCGTCAATGCTTGGGACATTCACTGTTCGCACCAATGATGAGAGTCAGGTGCAGAATGCTCTTCTGCGTGGTTTGATAGTTGCTTCGGTTCTGGTCATGCTTGGTGCGGCTGCTCTTATTTCACAGACTGCGGTGCCTTGGGCGGTTTTGGGGTGCGTCTTGTTTGGTGTCGTGTCGGGTGTTGTTATCGGCAAGATTACAGAGTATTACACTGGTAAGGATCAGCCCCCTGCAGCACACATCGCGGAACAATCAGAGACCGGGCCAGCGACGAACATCATTGCAGGGCTCGGTGTTGGGATGATGTCTTGTGGCTATCCGGTGTTGGTTGTCTGTGTGGCAATTTTTTTCAGTTACCAGCTCGGTGAGCTGTATGGCATAGCCATTGCGGCGGTAGGGATGTTGTCGACCTTAGGTATTAGTCTTGGGGTGGATGCCTATGGTCCGGTTGCCGACAACGCCGGTGGTATTGCCGAAATGAGCAAGTGTGAGCCGTTTGTGAGAGACCGCACTGATGCTCTTGACGCTGTGGGCAACACCACAGCGGCTATGGGCAAGGGTTTTGCCATTGGTTCGGCAGCGTTGACCGCGTTGGCCTTGTTCTCAACTTTCCAGGCAACTGCAAACAACACAGTGGCCCAGGCTGGTGGTGCAGCCGTCTTTGATGAACGTTTATTAGGCCTGGAACTCACGAACCCGAATGTGCTGATTGGTATGTTCATTGGTGGAATGCTGCCGTTTATCTTTTCGGCCATGACTATGAATGCGGTCGGTCGGTCGGCGAACGAAATGATCGAAGAGGTGCGCCGCCAGTTTAAGAGTATTCCTGGCTTGCTCGAGGGGAAGGCTGAGCCTGATTCGGCGAGGTGCGTTGCTATTTCGACCAGATCGGCGATCAAAGAGATGATCGTGCCTGGCGTCTTGGCTGTTACAGCCCCTGTCGTGACGGGCTTTCTTCTCGGAGTATCAGGACTGGGAGGTTTGCTGGCTGGGGCTTTGGTCACGGGCGTATTGATGGCCCTTATGATGGCCAACGCTGGTGGTGTCTGGGATAACGCGAAAAAATTGATCGAAGAAGGGCACCATGGTGGAAAGGGTTCAGAGCCACATAAAGCTGCTGTGATTGGAGACACCGTAGGTGATCCGTTCAAGGATACTTCTGGTCCTAGCCTTAACATTCTGATCAAGCTCATGACAATCGTTGCAGTGATCTTTGTGCCGCTAGTAGTGGAGTGGATGCGGTAGCTTTCTTCGGGGGGGTCTTTGGTTTGTCGAGAACCTGGGTAGATATGTGCTGAGGTTGTGGTGGTTTAGGCTAAATGTTTGGTTTGTTGTCAATTTTCATTCCGATGATTCGTTGACAGTCCTTTTGGTGTCTGCTTATAATTCGTCCCTATCACGTAAAGAGCGATACCACAGCTGGTGGTTGGGAGGGTGCTTGTGGCAGGTCAGATGTTTGGCGAGATCTCAAACCCATCAATAAAGATAGGGTCGAGGCCCTGGTACACGGTGCCTTTGTCTATCGTTATGCATGTGGCTGGCATTGGGGCAATCGTGATTGTTCCGTTGTTAGCGGCTGAGGCCCTTCCCCAGGTTCCTTCTATGATGGCTTTTGTTGCGGCGCCACCGCCGCCACCGCCACCGCCACCGCCACCGCCGCCGCCAGCGGCTGCGGCGCCAGAAGCGCCACCGGTTGAAATCAATCCTAATGCAGCTCCGGTAGAAGCTGCAGCAGAGATTGCGGCGGAGACAGGTTTTGACCTGTCAAGCGTTGATCAAGGCGTTTCCGGTGGTATTGCGGGTGGTGTCGTCGGAGGTGTCGTTGGTGGGTTGCTCGAAGCACCACCCCCACCCCCACCTCCACCTGAGCCGGTTCGTGTGGGAGGTAATATCCAGGCTCCCACCAAGATTACGGATGTGCCCCCGACCTACCCAGCTGTAGCGCAGGCCGCGCGGGTTCAAGGTGTGGTTATCCTTGAGGCAACGATTGGCGCCGACGGTCGGGTGACCGATGTTGCGGTCTTGCGCTCGGTGGCATTACTCGATCAAGCAGCCGTTGATGCCGTTCGTCGGTGGGTTTACACGCCGACAACGCTGAACGGTATAGCGGTTCCAGTGATCATGACGGTCACCGTGAACTTCCAATTATCGTGAGGCCGGCGGTTACCGTGAACTTCCTGTTGAAAAATAAAGGGATGACGTTGACTACCGCTTAAGCGTAAGGGTAGCCAATGTGCAACGAAGTAACACATTTGATTTGAGGTAGGAGGAATAATGGATCTTCTGGAACTTTGGGAACAAATGGGTGTGTCCGTGAAACTGCTAATGGGAACGCTGGCTCTTATGTCGATGTGGTCGATGGGGGTCTTTTTTGAGAGGCTGTTTACCTACACTCAAGCCACCAAGCAATCCAAGGCGTTTGCCCCGCAGGTGGCGAAACATTTGAAAGATGGTCGGCTGAAAGATGCGATCACTGTTGCGCAGTCGAAGGACTATAAATATAGCCACCTTGGCAAAGTTGTGTTGGCTGGGCTGCAGGAATATCAGTTCCAGAGGGACAGCGGTGTGAACTTGGACCGTGACGATTTGGTTGACGCTGTCCGTCGGGCAATCCAGCGGGCAACGGCGCTGACCTCTTCCGACTTGAAGAAGGGTATGGGAGCGTTGGCGACCATCGGTGCAACGGCTGTCTTTGTTGGGCTTCTTGCGACGACTCTTGGTGTTATCAACGCTTTCCAAGGCATCGCACAGACCGGGTCTGGTGGCTTGGGCGCTGTGTCCGGCGGAATCTCAGAAGCGTTGGTTGGTACCGCGGTCGGGCTATTTGTGGCGATTCCGGCTGTTTGGTTCTACAATTTTCTGACGTCTCGGGTCGAGTTCTTTAGTGTAGAGATGGACAACTCATCTTCGGAGTTGGTCGACTACTTCATCAAGAAGACTGATTAGCGATCGTTGGTGGGCACGGCCAGGGCTGGGCTTTTGAAGGTATCTTGAGGAGGCATACCCATGGGAATGCAGGTAGGCGAAAAATCCGGAGCGATGAACGCCGAGATCAACATCACGCCGCTTGCTGATGTTATGTTGGTGCTGTTGATTATCGTTATGCTGATCGCGCCCATGTTGCAGCAGGGCGTTGACCTTATTCTGCCTGAAGCCGCCAACACGGCTGAGAAGCCTGACCAAGACTCTGATACCGTGTTGGCCGTCACGGCTGACGGTCGTTTTTATGTTGACAGTGTTCCGACTTCAGAGGCGAACTTGTTGGTGGATGTACAGTCGGCTCTCGATCGGAAATTTGAGAGAGTTGTTCTGATTAAGGCCGACCAGGATGCCCCATATGGGAATGTTATGACAGTTCTTGACCGGCTGCAGCGGGCTGGGATTGAGGACATCGGTCTTATCACTGAGAGGAAAGTCGGCAGCGGAGGCGTCGGTGCCGGGGGAGGCTTATAGAGATGTCCAGGAAGCACCATGGGGCAGATGACGTTGTTCAAGCCGAGGCCCCACACTCAAATGCCGACATAAATATCACGCCATTTATTGACGTGTTATTGGTTTTAATCGTCATCTTTCTGGCAGCGCTGCCGTTAAACCAGCGGGGACTGGATATTAATTTACCCCTTGAAACTGGGAGTGCAGCGCAAGCCCAGGCCGATGCTACTCAGATTGTTCTCCAATATACGGCTGACAGGGTCATCACGGTCAATCAGCAACCGATACCTATTCAATCCCTTGAGACTAGGTTGCGGGCTATTTTCGAGGAACGCCGTGAGAAGACCATGTTTATTGCTGGTGCGGGAAACCTTCGCTACGGTGAGATTATTGAAGTGATTGATGCAGCGAAGGGTGCTGGTGTAACCAAGGTTGGTATTGTGACCGAAGCTATGCGGCGTGCTGGTGGCGCTGAAGCTCTTTAGGTCTAGAGAATAGCTACACGCTTAATGATGGTTCGCCACGGCAATCGCAAGGTTGCCGTGGCATTTTTTGTGTCTGGAAGGGGGATGGTCGAACCAAACTTCGGCGTTCCTCGGACTAACACCTTTGTGAGATGCTCATAGAGGTGTTCGATAATCTCGCCTCCCGATAACTTGGTTTGATGTCTGGACTGCACAGTGAATACCATGTCCGGCTCAAACGCTGGGCCGCCCTATGGAGTCTTCCCGGACTGGAAGACCGAGTATCGGTGACATTCAGCCGCCGCTTTCGGAGTTCGCTGGGCCGCTGTGCGCCCTCGTCTGGCGAAGTCAGACTCGCGGCATTTCTTCAAGACGGCCCCCGCGCACTCCTAATCGAGGCGCTGTGTCACGAAGCCGCCCACGCCGCTGTTTACGAACTCCACGGCCACGGTCCGAAGCCACACGGCCCCGAATGGCGGGTGCTCATGCAGTCGGCTGG
>CEUS01272228.1_pt1 | contig 19833 bp, 14 predicted proteins | sample 427031 | NCBI WGS metagenome assembly CEUS01 (sample SAMEA2622837, study PRJEB7988) | marine metagenome | biome: marine biome (ENVO:00000447); feature: marine epipelagic mixed layer (ENVO:xxxxxxxxx); material: "saline water (ENVO:00002010), including plankton (ENVO:xxxxxxxx)" | depth 140 m | reverse complement strand
CTAGTTGTAGTAGTCAATTGCAATCTGCAACGTCTAGATGGCCCAGTTAGGGGTAACTCCAACATTATCCAGGAGTTGGAAGGCCTCTACAGAGGCGCTGGCTGGAACGTCATCAAGGTAATTTGGGGTTCTGGCTGGGACAGAATTCTTCGGAGAGATTCGGATGGACACATTCTCAGTAGACTGGAGAGCATCACTGACGGTGATTGGCAACGCCTAAGTATTCTCCCAGCAAATGAACTCAGAACCGAGCTCTTCTCCGGAAACGAGGCTATCGAGGACATCGGGTTATCTCTTTCCGATCAAGAGATAGAAGGACTAACTAGAGGTGGCCATGACCCAATCAAGGTCTTCGCGGCTTACGATGCAGCACTGAAGTCTCCAGGTCCTTCGGTGATTTTGGCACATACAGTCAAAGGATGGGGAATCGACTCCTTCGAGGGACGGAATTCCACCCATCAGAAAAAGAAAATGGATCTGGATGACCTAGTTGCATACAGGGACGCTCTTGGACTTTCTATAGACGACTCAAAACTTCAGGATGAGCCATTTTTGCCTCTAGAAGAGGAATCCGATGAAGTAGAGTACATGCTAGATCGCAGGAGAATTCTAGGTGGGCCTCTTCCATCAAGGAACCCCACTCAAGTGCAAGACTCGCTGCCTTCACAGGACACTTACTCAGCATTCGATCAAGGCACTCCAGAGGGGCAGCATGTGTCCACTACTATGGCATTCGTCAGACTACTCCGGAATCTAATGAAGTCCGAGATAGGTGACAAGGTAGTTCCTATTATTCCTGACGAGGGTAGGACCTTCGGCATGGACCCGCTATTCAGTGAGTTCGAAATTTTCTCATCAAAGGGCCAGAAGTATACTCCGGTCGACCACAAAATGCTACTGAAATACAAGGAATCTGAGTCGGGGCAAGTTCTTCAGGAGGGGATTTCTGAGGCAGGTGCGATTGCTTCATGGATTGCCAGCGCGACATCATACTCCAACGCTGGCTTCCCAACTCTGCCTTTCTACACATTCTACTCTATGTTCGGGTTCCAACGGGTGGGGGATCAGATATGGAGTGCTGCTGATGCCAGAGCTCGAGGATTCTTGATGGGGGCAACTGCTGGTAGAACCACTCTGAACGGAGAAGGCCTACAGCATCAGGACGGCCACAGCCTACTGATCGCATCAACGGTACCTCATTGTCGAGCATGGGACCCAGCGTACGCCTACGAGTTGTCCACAATCATCAGGCATGGTATTGACGAGATGTGGGGCCAGAACCTAGACGTTTTCCACTATGTAATGCTGTACAATGAGAACCAACAGCAGATGCCAAAGCCCGACGGTTCTGACAGTGGTATCGTAAATGGGGCATATCTGCTAGATGAGATTGGAAGTGAAGGCCCAAAGGTCAGGCTTCTTGGATCTGGACCAATCCTGAAGTATGTTCGCGAGGCCGCCAAGATGCTATCTACGGAATACGGTGTCAGCTCAGAGGTCTGGTCTGTGACATCGTATGGTGAGTTGAGGCGTTTCGGACTGGAGGCCGAAAGGAAAACCCGCCTTGATCCAGAGGACAGTAAAATACCGTACGTGTCGGAGTGCTTCGGGGATCAGACGCCCACAGTCGCTGTCTCAGATTATATCGCATCAGTACCCGAGATGATACATCGCTGGGTTGGGGGTAGGTTCGTCGTTCTGGGGACTGATGGCTTCGGACGCTCAGACTCTAGGGAAGCGCTCCGATTATTCTTCGAGATCGACACTAGCAGCATTACCATTGCAGCGCTCTCAGCTCTCGAGCAGGAAGGAGATTTACCAGCCGGCACGGTCAAGAAGGCATCAAAGGACATGGGAATACCATCCGAGAAGGCTGACAAGACAGAGTGATCCCATGGGGAGGGTTCGGAAGCTCATTTTGTTCCTAGTAAGGTGGATTCCATGGGTCGCCACTGGAGCTGCTGCTTCTTACAGGATGTTGCCCGATAAATCGCAGGATGAAATCAAGGAAGTAGCCCAGGATCCAGGCAAATGGGGGGAGTCAATCGAGAATGCATGGGACACCTCAAAGATTGGAGCAGAGCACTTCAAACGAACATCTGGCACTCTAGCTAACATAATGATTGGCAGAAAGGTTAGCAGTCTAGAAAGGAAACAGGCTAGGGAAGACTTGGCGGCCATGAGCCTGTTCGTCCCACCGTTGAGGGTATTCATGATCCCGGGTAGCCAAGTCCTTCTTGGAATAATGGCTAGGGTGACTCCTTGGAGACTTGTACCAGACGATTGGATTCCAGTCAATGCTCTGAAGAAGGTTAGAGAAGAGAAACCAGAATCATTGGAGAAGGAAAGCTCACTTGTCCGCCGCCTTCTCCGAAGATAGACTAGTCCACCATCGTGATGTTAGAGAGGAAGTAGTTGTGAGTCAAAGCCTCACCCACGCTAATCCAGTCAGGAGTAGTACCACCGTAAGAATCGTACCTGTGGCCTGGAATGAGCCTCCAATTCGGATCTAGTCCGCTAAGTATCTGCTTCGCATTTACCAAGCTCCTCTGCTGGGCCTCGGGGTCGCCCCCCGGAAGATCAACCCTACCCGCACTTCTAACGAATAGGAGATCTCCTGCGTGGTACACTCCATGCCCGTGGATAGTCACGTGACCAGGGGCATGCCCAGGTGAGTGAGTAATTTCCAGACTGATTTCTCCTGCAGACCACTTCTGGCTCTCTCCTGCCTTGCACTCCCATGTATTGGTGAAGTCCACTTTCCGAAATACGATGTTTCCCAGAAGGCTTGGTACCTTCGCATCCTCATGCCCCCAGACCTCTAGATCTGGGAATCTCTTGATCATCCCAGGGAATCCCGCAGCATGGTCCCTGTGGGTATGGGTGTAGAGGAGGTGAGTAGGCTCCAAACCCTCCTCTTCCAACTTACTAGTCCATTTATTTGCGTCAAATGGATCTATTATCGCCACTATCCCATTCGACCTATCGACGAATGCTGTGTTCATATTCATCAGAGCACCCATCTGGGTCACCCACACTTCTACACCGTCATTCCATACGGAGGTGTGAAACTCGCCCTCGGACAGCATGACTCGTCGAGAAGGACATTAACCAAAGTAGTAATCCATATACAGCCCCTTCTTAGCGGTAGGGAGTGAAGTAAATGACATACGATGCTCAAGAATTGGAACCTCGTTGGCAGAGGGCATGGAGCAAGCAAGGGGTCTTTGAGGTTGAGATTGACAAATCCAAGCAGAAATTCTACTGCCTTGAGATGTTTCCATATCCCTCTGGAAATATGCACATGGGCCATGTTCGGAATTACTCCATCGGTGACGCAATGGCACGATTCCAACGCTTAATGGGCAAGAATGTTCTGTACCCAATGGGTTACGACTCTTTCGGAATGCCTGCGGAGAACGCTGCAAAGAAGGACGGAGGACACCCTCATGATGTAACGCACAAGAACATCTCCAGTATACGTTCGGATCAAGAGAGGATGGGCTATTCGTACGACTGGAGACGCTTCCTAGCAACCTCTGATGTCGACTATTACAAGTGGAATCAGGATTTGTTCCTCACACTCTACGAACAGGGGCTTGTTGAGAGGAGAATAGCCCCTGTTAACTGGTGCGTAGATTGTGACACTGTTCTTGCCAACGAGCAAGTGAAGAACAACCGCTGCTGGAGGTGCGGCTTCGAGGTAGTTCAGAGGGACATGGCCCAGTGGTTTCTCAGAATGACAGAGTACTCGGATCAATTATTGGACGAGCTAGACAATATCTCCTTCCCAGAGAATGTCAAGGCAATGCAGAGGAACTGGATTGGCCGTTCCAACGGGGCTCACATAGACTTCCCAATTTCAGGTTCAGACTCGGTCATAGGTGCATTCACCACAAGGCCAGACACAATTTTCGGGGTTACATTCCTCACTCTATCCCCAGAGCACCCCCTATGCGAGGAGTTGTGCTCTGGGTCCGAGTGGGAGGAAGGATGGAAGGATCTGAAGGAAGAGTGTGCAAGGATGTCGGAGTTCGAGAGGATTAACTTGCTTAAGGAGAAGAAAGGAGTTTTCCTAGGAAGCCATGCGATTAACCCAATGAACGGCGAAGAAGTTCCGATATACGCTGGAAACTTCGTAGTATCGTCATATGGCACAGGAGCAGTGATGGGAGTACCGGGGCATGATCAGAGGGATTTCGATTTCGCAAAGGAATACGACTTGGAAATCAGGCGTGTTGTTGTCCAGGAGGGGGAAGACCCTTCGAAACCCCTCAAAAAAGCCTTCGAGGGATACGGCCCAATGGTGAATTCTTCGGTCGATGGGTTCGACGGATTGTCAGGGGAGGATGCGAAAGACTCAGTCATCTCAGAGCTCCAAGAGAACGGGTCCGGGCATGGCAAGGTCGAGTATCGTCTGAAGGACTGGCTCCTGAGTCGACAGCGGTTCTGGGGGACTCCAATACCAATTCTACACTGCGACTCTTGTGGAATAGTACCCGCCCCAAGAGAAGATCTTCCTGTGGAGCTCCCTCTAGATGTTGTTTTCAGTGAGGAACAGAGTGGAAATCCACTTGCATCTCACACATCCTTCGTCGTCGCCGAATGCCCTTCTTGTGGTGGCGCTGCAAGTAGGGAGACAGACACTATGGACACATTCTACGATTCGTCATGGTACTTCATGCGCTTTTGCGACGCCAACAACGAGTCGACCCCTTTCGATCGCACTGCGGTAGACTACTGGATGGCGGATGGGGTTGACTTGTACATCGGCGGAATAGAGCATGCTGTCATGCACTTACTCTATGCCAGATTCTTCACAAAGTTCACCCGGGATGCAGGGATGAACAAGGTCGGCGAGCCTTTTGGCAGACTAGTGTGCCAGGGTATGCTTAATGCCCCGGCACCCTTTTGTGGAGATTGTAACGCAGAGTACCACGTCGATAACTTCGGGTCTGACTGCCCATCGTGTGGCGAACCTCTTTCCAGTCGTTCTGCTAAGATGAGTAAGTCCCTGGGAAACACTGTGAGCCCCGAAGAGATGATCTCTAAGTTCGGAGCAGACACTGTCAGGCTATTCATTCTGTTCGGTGCCAATCCTGAGGCAGGAATGGATTGGTCCGACAGCGCATTGGAGGCAAATTATCGTCAAATGCTATCTATCATAGACGCTGTCGAATCGGCTTCGGAGCTGTCAGACTCTCCTTCAGATATTGACAAGTGGCTGATGGCTAGGTTTAGAGATAATCGAAGGTCTTGGACCCATGCGATGTCCGATGTCAGTCTAAGGGAGGGAGTTATGATTAGCCACTTTGAAATGCTGTCTGACTGGAACTGGTACCTCCGAAGGGGAGGGCGAGACACTTCCACAGCTAGGTCATACCTAGAGGGTTGGATTCCCATGCTCGCACCGGCTACACCCCACATCGCTGAGGAGTTTTGGGAGAAGTTGGGTGGAGATGACCTTCTTGCTAAGTTTGTCCTTCCAGTCATCGAAGATAAGAAAGACGATTTGCTCGTAATTGCAACGGAGGACTACATCAAGGAGATCATATCCAGCGGGAGAAATCTTAGGACATTAGCGGAGCGGCACTCTGAGAAAGAAATTACGAAAGTTGTGATTCAGACTTCCCCCGATTGGAAGTCAGAACTGGCATTGGAGGCAATTCGACTGCAGGGCCAGGGATTCGATTTCAAAACACAAGGTCAGGCCCATGTGAAGTCACTGGAGATTTTCAATAATGAGAAAAACAGGGGAGAGGTTGTCCAAACATGGTCTGCAATCACTAAAGGAAGTAAGAAAAGAAGAGGCAGGATTCACACATGGTCAGAAGGGGAGAAGGACATAATATCTCAAAGAATCAACGAAACAGGAGTGATCAATGCGAACTCCGGATTTATAGCAACCGCACTTGATGTAGACTATGTGGAGGCCTACCAAGTTGGAGACGGAGCCGATGTCGGAGGCAAAGCTAGAATTTCCTTCCCACTTGAACCCGGAATAGCTTTTGAATAGGTGTAAAATGACCTCTCCGACAGTCCTTTTCGACGATCAATGCGGCAAGTGCAGCCGGTGGGCGGAATTCATTGAGAGACGAGACCCAAGATCAAGGGTAAAGCTAGTCCCTCAGAGCAGTCGGGAGGGGAAGAAGACCCTGGAATCCAGGCCCAGCATACTAGAAGGAGTCGACTCTGTCTTCCTTATTTCTTCTAATGGTGATTGGTATTCGAAGAGCTCCGCAATGTGGAGGATATGTCGCCTTCTAAAATTCCCTTGGCCTGCAGCCTCCGTAATTTTTCTAATTCCACGACCAATCAGAGATTCTGCGTACGACGTATATGCTAGGAAACGAAAATAGGCATATGACGCGGTGGGTTCATGGGGTCTCTTCTTCTGCGAGGCTCATTGAGTGAAGACGGGAGTGCCAAGCGGCGCCGGGGGCGCCGGGGGCGCCGCCGACGTCCAAGGAAGGAGAACAGCTCCACTGGGGATAACGGCAGGCGACCCAAATCAGCAGAGGTGAAGAGGGCTCTGGCGAGATTCTCGCTGAATCCAAGGCCGATGGGGATTCCCCAGGTTATAGACCCGCCTCCAAAGAAGATAAACATCAGATGGAATACAAACGCCGTTTCCAAGGAAGTCCAGATCGCAGCGGGAAAGATATCATGCATCCCCGGCGAATTCGGATTTCTTCCCGAGGACAGGGTCCAAGAAATCGCCGAGCAGCTGAAAGGAATGCCCATTTCCCTTGAACAGGCATTATCTCTCAGAGCAGCCCTGAATCAGGAGAAGAGTGTATACTCTCACTCGAAGCTAATGCGTAGATCAAACGAGATTAGTAGAAGATACGAATCCGGTGAGAGCATAATTGCTCTTTCGAAGAGGTTCGATGCACCACCAGTGAACACCTTCAGAGCAGTCCTTACGGGCAGAGGGTGGACTAAGACTAGAATCAAGGATACACTGAACAAGAATCCTTCAAAATTGAATCAGAGAGACAGGGAGCAGTTCGAACTAGCCGAGTCTGTAGACCGAGTAAGCTCGGTAAACCAAACAGAGACCCAGAATGCTGCAGAAGTGTTTGAAGAAATCCTTTGTGACCACTTCGATGAATTGGGAGTCAGATTCCGAAGACAAGAAGAACTGCTGAACGAACAGACCAAGACCGAGGGCAGAGCGATTATCACCCCAGACTTACTTCTACTGGACGATGTAAGGATTAACGGGGTTCCTTGTGCATGGATTGACGCCAAGCACTTCTTCGGCGCTGATCTGAAATTCCCAAAAAAGAAGACTCAGAAGCAGGTAGACAGATACGTTGCAGAATACGGCCAGGGAGCACTAGTGTATAGGCACGGATTCTGTCATGGACTCAGGCTCAGGGGTGCCATAAAGCTCGACTCAACCCAACTGGATCTTAAGCCGTTGGAGGAATTCCACGAGAACTCAAAGTCCTGATCGAATCACATCAGTCGCCCAACTCTACTGGGGAATGAACTCAGCCCCGCTTCTCGAAGAGCTTCCGATAAAGCATCCATCCACTCTCCCTTACTATTCGGATCCTTCGGGACTACAACAACGCTCTCACCCAACATGCAGAGAAGACCCTCAGCTTTCCCAGAAAGCCCATATTCGGATATTGCTCCATTGACGTTATTGATTATCTCAGAGCGACTAGCGTCTTTCTCCAATCCGCTCTCGGCGGCAAATAGCCTGGATGACTCTAGAAGCTCGCCCCATCTTATGACATCCCACTCCCCTGAGCCTATTCCTTGCATGCAACCCTCACCAGCCTCGCTAATTGCCTTCTTCCATCCAGGCTCATCGATATATCCCGAGGTCAGCGTACCAGTCTCAGTTCTCCAGCAAAGAAGTACGGGAGTTCCACAAGACCAACCCTCCGAGACACCAGGGCCGTGATCAAGCAGATCCCCATGGTAGGGGGAACCAGCGACCAACCTCCTCTCGACTCCTCCGGAAGATAGAGCAGTGGTATCACCCAACCCACTGGACCGGATTCTTTCCACTAGATGTGCAATCTTGAAAGATCTCCTAAGACACTCTTCGTGGGGGATTCCGATTGCTCTCTGAAACGAGATTGCAGCGGCAATAGCACCAGAAGCTGACATTCCAAATCCCTGGGACGGAGGCAAAGCCATCCTGATGCTGAGCTCCCAATCAACTTCTCCGGCCCTTCCAATCTCATCAGTGAGTGCCTTCAGAACTTCCTCATACATTGCCGAGTCATGGTCGCCATCAAGAAATCTTACTGCTAGACTCCCACCACCCTCTTCCCCCTTTGCAATTGCCTCCACACCATCATCCAAGCAGAGACCTGCTCCCCTGCTACCCTGTTCTAGCGGGTCAAGGTTGGAATCCTCAATAGTGAAAATTAGAGTTATGTGAGCTCCGCATTGACCTCTCCCCAACATAGTAGGCACAACCACTCATCCAGAGCAATGGTAATGAATTGTTGGAAGGCTATAGACCATCAGTTAGGTCTTTTTCCAAAGTTCCGAATCTACTTGCAAGCTCCTCGGATGCCTTCTCGAAGGCCACTCTAGGCGACATTGAACCGTCCGTCTCGAATTCGAGAATGAACTCTCCGGGGACTTCCTCCAAGGTTATTGCTTCTTTGAACAATCTGGACTCCTCAGTCCCTTCTCCGACATGATTCAACTCCATAGATAGAATCGCTACCTTCTCAATGTCATCTAGCTTCCCGTCTTTCCCGAAGTCCTTTGCCTTAATTTCTAGATCCATATCCCAGAGCATCTTTGCCTTGGTTTTGTTATTCAGGAGCCCAATTCTTCGTGGTTGGAATGAGACTCCGCACACTGGCGACCACTTCGTATGATCTCGACCTCGTCCCATTACAGCCGTGGCATAGAACTCGATCATTTGTCCCTTAAGCAGCTTCGTGATGGCGATACTCTTGTACTCTGGTGGAATTTCTAACGACTCCTCTCCAAGGTATTTCATATCACCCGCAGTGACCCAGCGCCCTTCTTCGGTACCGAAAACAACGCAGGTGTAAATCATCTGACATTCCAAGCATCCTCGATCATCCTCTACCAGATCTTTGCAGTTGGGGCACTCATCCTGGAAATGGAACTTTTCATGCATCGTGGGAATGGGGATCATGGCCAGTCTTTGAGCAACCATTTCATCGGGAATCGGACCAGTTGTCTCCCACACCTCTTCGTCTTGCTCCTTTGTACCCAGTTGGAAGCGGACGCTGTCAATTGCCATCTTGGGGGTGTCGGAGATCAGAGATCTCCTTAGCGCGTTGGCAAGGCTCCTATCTGTTTTTGAGAGCAGTAGTCTCATACTTTCTTCAGTCTCTTCCAAAATCTTGACTTTTACCATAATTTCACCTCTAATCAAACTCTCCTGCCTCTCCGACCGCCCTTGCTCTTGGTACCGTCGGTCGGCATCGGGGTAACGTCTTCGATCCTTGTAATCCTAACCCCGGCCCTTGTTAATGCCCTAATTGCAGCTGTTGCACCCGGAGCACTGTTTGATCTGTTACCCCCAGCCCCTCTGTATTTCACAATCACTTGGTCGAACTCTTTCTCAGACAGCATCTCAGCGATCTTCTCAGCTGCCCTGGTTGCAGCGAATTGACCTCCAGAGTCACTTCCGCCTTTGGTCACCATCCCTCCCGAAACCTTGCATACAGTCTCGGCACCGGTGAGATCAGTCGCTGTGATTAGCACATTGTTGAAGGTGCTGTAAATGTGCAGAATCGCTTTGTGACCCATCATGACACCTCCTTTGTTCCCTCTTCGGCTTCAGAACCCTCTCCTTCGCCTTCGTCCTCTTCTGAATCATCCTCAGAAGATATCCTACGAGTCTCCAGCTCTTTTCTGAAAGAGTGCTCTGGATCGGCGAACGGTGAGTTCGAGCTGTACCTAAGTGAATCCTCATCTTCCTTCAATACGTGGTATCCTGGGACAGTCATCCTCTGCTCACCAATGCATATGTGCCCATGCACAATTAGGTTCCTAGCAGATCTCATCGATGGAGCTAGTCCCTTGTAGTATACTACTGACTGCAGCCTCCTGGAAAGCATATGTTCTACATTGATTTCAAGCACGTCACCGATGTCGGCTCCTGACTGTAGAAGCCCCTTCCTAGATAGAGAGCTCAGAAGCTGCTCTTTCTCCTTTGCATAGTGACCTTCTGAAGAATCCACCCTTCCGATGAGCTTCATTGCCTGGTTTCGATGCCTCCTAAGGGCTGACTTCTCTCTCCAAATCTCCCTCATTCCTCCTACCTTCTTCAGGCCGTACCTCTCCTTGAGGTCGTGCTCTTCGTCGATTCTGGCCTGTTTCCAAGGATGAGTCGGGGTCTGTGTACGAGGTCTGGAAAATTTCGGCTCACCCATGTTCTAACCTCACTTCTTCCTCTGCACACCCAGTGCGGAACCTCTACGTCCGTTAGCCCTAAGTCGCTGTCCCCTGACTTTGTGGCCGCTCCTGTGCCTCATTCCCCGATATGTCTTGATCTCAGCAAGTCTGGCGACGTCATCATCTTTGGTCATGCTTACCTCATTGGCAATAATATGGGCATCCTCATTGGTCTCCAAGTCTCTCTGTCGGTTCACCAGCCACCAAGGTACGTTAGTCGCGTACTCGTCTATGGCACTCCTTAGGAGGTCCTGCTCCTCAGTCGTGAGATGACCGCCAAGCCTGCTCCCGTCTATCCCAGATAGGCGGCAGATCATCATCGAAGTACGAATTCCGATACCCTTTACTGAGGTTAGACCATAGGTAATGGGCTTGAGCCCATCAATGTCGGTATCCGCAATCCTGACAATGTACGAAAAGTCGTCTCCGAGCTCTGCTTCGTTCACTTTTGGCATTACGGTTCCCCCGTGTTCACCTTTCGGTGGCCTTTCGGCATCCCCGCGAACTACAGTTCCTATTTGAACCGATTGGAGGCATAGAATTGGGTCTGAAAACTACTCTTTGCAAACAATGTACAATTTTCTATCCCCGGATGGCCTCTGCACATCCATATCCGCCATGAACGCACTTTCTCCCTCAACACCCTTCAGCTCTTTAGTAATCCTTCTCTGAAGTGTTGGATGTATTTCGGGGTCTAGGCTGCATCGAAGAGTCAACTTCCCTATTCCTTTCTTCGCAACAGATGAAGCCACTTGGTCGATAGTGTGCAATTCAGGTGGTGAGAGTCTATGCTGGACAATCTTCCCCGTTGCAACAACGAAACCCCTTACGTCATCTTCTTCTGAGATCTCGTCCGTGTGGATGAGCAAAGGCCTTCTTCCATCAGTTCTGACCCAAGAAGAGCCAACCCCGCTTGGAAATGCAGAACGGTGCCAGGAGTCCTGAAGACCGCTTTCAATCAGAGCAGGGTCCACGATAGTCAAGTAAGCCCCTCGGGGGACTTCCATGGAACTGCTGAATGAAGTAGTGTTAGCTCCAGATGGCTCACCCTCGATGGTTGCAATGACATTCTTCCTTCCCACTCTAATGCATCTTCTTGCTTTGGTAGATGAAATAGAACCAACCCATACTGACAGCCTGTCAATTCTTCCCCCGCCTCTGCTGAGCCACTCCCAAGTCTTGGCTATCCCCGGAAACGTGGTCTCTAGTATTCCATCAATCATTGCACGTTGTACAGAATCCAATCTTGGAGACAGATCCAGTAGAATTGCCGGCCCCTTTGGACCTACCTGGAGGTGCTTGCTCCATGCTTTCAGAATGGATTTGATATCCGGCCGCATCTCATCAATACTGTGTTTCTGAGCGTCCGTAGGTCTTGCAGGGTCAACGTGCAGCATAGCTATGGGGGGATGGGCCCTTGTCCCAGCCTCTCTAAGGCTGGACCAATAAGTGGAAATCGCAGAGTCCGCATTGCACCCATCGCCAACCAGTACTCGGTCTAGGGAGCGTTGTATCTCGCCATCTGAGTTCAGACTCATGTTGGCCGCGCAATACTTTGCTACCTGCTCGTCTAGCTCCACCCCCAGAGCAGGACGCTTGAGGAACTTAGAGAAAGCAATAAGCTGTAACCCCGAGCCTGCAGCTGCGTCGAGAATAACCCCTGCCGGCAGGGACATCGGATCAATCTGCTTCGCCCTAATCGAAGCTATAGACCAGGGCGTGGAGAGCCTGCTCATTTGATCAGTCATGAAGAACGAGGGCTCCCCCTTCCTGGAAGACACTGGCTTTGCCACCCTCTTCACGCTGGTTGCGATCTTCTTGGAGGGAATTATTGCGGTATGCTCCACTTCTGCCACGACCATCCCGGTTAGAACTTAGTCAAGTCACTTTCGTGATAATCACTCGGAGATTGGCGCTCTCTCTAGCTTCAACTCAAATCTCAGCCAGGTATGCTCAAGCTCGTGACCCTCACTATTTCCGTATGCAATAGGTGGGGGGAGGAGCGTGGTGTGCGTCGTCCCGGTATCGATGAGAGGGAAACCTCCTCCTCGATCGTTGTCAATGTCAAGGCCTATGGCCGACCATCCAAAACCCTCGATTGAAAACCAAGGGTCTCCGGCCGTCTCTACCCAAGTACCATCGTCCAACTCTTCACCAGTATCTGCGTCCCATACCGTATAATGCACCTCCACGGAATCACCATCTTGGATGTGAACGTCCTTGTTCTCTGATCCCTGGAATATATTGACATCCAGCCTTACCTGGGCTTGTAGGACCGAAATATGCGTAGCTGAAATGCTAATCTCTCTCTCAGAAACTGCATCCACCAAATCAATCTCCATTATTACGCTGTCATTGGGAGCTAGGTCGTTGATTATGAGATAAGGCTCGTTACTAATGGCGAAAACAACCCCACCTCCGCTGATCTCCATCACCATATTGAGCGTCTCATTTCCTCTGTTGTAGACGGCGACGCTAGCAGCATCCCCATCTCCTTGGTGTTCCCAGTCGCAACGCAGCTCTCCCGGAAACAGGAAAACCTCGTCTTGATCTGCCAATGAATCTGGCCACGCCCAGTCATCCTCTCTGGGCGAGCAGGTGTCGAATAGCAAACCAACCTCCCAAGACCATCTACCGTCCTCCTTTAGCATCTCGACATCCGTCGAACCGAACGAAGCCTCTAGGTCTTCGAGGAAACTCATAGCCGACAAACCGACCCAGACAGCGGACACTATCAGACCAACAGCTGTAATTGCAGAAAGAACGAGAGCGGCCCTGGGTACTGCCATCTTATTCAGGCCCAATGGGATTGGGGGATGCTCAACCTCATCAGGAGTGTCAGATATCCAAGACCTTGTCACAGATGTCTAGAATTGCCCGACCGTCATCAACGTTGGCACTTCTGGACTAGTCCTTGGCCATATCCTCTTGCTTTGCTAGACCTAGCCAGGCCACAATCCCAAGCTCTGCAGCCAATACAATCATTCCCAAGAATAGCTTTTCAGGCTGAACTATCTCACTCGAAGCGAAGACGAACGAACAAAGCACGGCTGCCACTAGGTCACCAAGGCCCCAAATTCTGAGCGATTTCCTGAGCTGTATAATCCCTACGACCCAAACGACAGTTGACATCAAAACGAGAAGCATTGGCAGGTCTAGGCCACCTATCATCCCCAGATAGATCGCACCGGCGATAGCAAATATGTGGCCGTCGGTGGCCAAAGTAATGGTCCACCTCTCCTGCTCCAGAGGGACCGTAAGCGCACAAGCAACAATTAGGGAAATCCCCAGAACTAGCAGGAACCCTCCGATATAGTCCCACAGGTAATTGTTCCATGCCGCTAGTGCTAGACACGCCAACACCGCTCCGGGAAGAGCAATCCCTAGTCCGCTTGGCTGGGAAGTTTTGATGCTCCTGTAAGATGCATTAGCTGCCGCAAGCAATCCTGCTGGTCCGAATGAGAGCATCACTATCGCCAAGGAGCGAGCACCGATCCCTACCCCATCGGGAGCATCCCTTTCTAACTGCGCGCTCTTCTCGTAGGCCCAATAGTATACGATCACACATAGAACAAGTAGAGACTCCAATAGAACCCACGGAACCGTCGAATCCACGAAGTCTCCTTCAAATGGATCTACTGTGAGTGGGAATGGTATCCCACCCAAAACGACGGCTGCAACCAGACGTGCTGCTAGGATGGGGAAAATGAACCAGTCCACTGCGATTTCAATTCTGTCAAGCAGGTTCTTCTGGTGCAAAAGAGAGATCAATGTAAGAACTAGAATTAGCACCGATGCTACAGCCATATCGAGGAGTTCGTCAGGACTGCTATCCACCGGGATAATGTGAGCGGTGGCAAGAGCTAAGCAGATTCCAGAAATAGTAAGTGCAATTGGCATCTCCATGCCCAGAATGTGTGGCAAATCTATCTCAAGACCCCTAGTTCGGTTCCTTATCATTAGAACCACCAGGCAGCTGAAGCTACCCGCGGCAATTAGTACCAGGACTCCATCGCCCATCGCTGAGACAACAACGGCCGTGGACATCACGATCCCAATTACGAACAACCCTATCACAGGCGTATGGCTTAGATCAGAAGTCAGCAGCTCAGCCATGTCTCCTGTTTCTGATTTCTCCCTGCTGGTCTTCCTTTTTTGCGACATTTCCGCAATTTTCGGATTGTAGGTGGCTAGATTGGAATCTAGCACCTGATTACTGCCGGAGATTCCAAACGACTCCCCACTACTACCGTTTCCTAGAGTGGAACTTACTATCGCATCCCTGAGTGCCACGCTTCTTAGCTCAGATCTTATTTCTCCTCTGGAAATTAGCCAGAAAGAGGAGATTGCGAACATCGCAACTGATAATGATTTAACTAACACAACCTCTGAATCCAGGGCTAGAATATTGGTTACAACCAATAGCAACAACGCCGATCCTGCCGGTTTCAGCATATTGTCCATTTTTTCTGCTCTGGGAAGGTAAACCGACAGAATTGCTGCTGTACAGGCCAAAGCGAAAAACTCCACTTCTGGGCCGAACGAACCAACCCACGATTGAGTATACCAAGATGGCGTGTCTAGTACATCAGCCGTCTTCTTTCTTGCCATTGAGACGATTAATGGCATAGACATGATGCCCAAACCGAGACCGAACTCTTCTTCATCTCCGAAGTATAATAGCGATGTGATGGAGACACAGAGTAGAACTATCATAGCTTCATCGAGCCCATGTCTCCACTGAATCGCCAAGCATGTGAAAGCCAGAATTATGAGCATCCCATTGGATCTCCCCTTCCTATAGCCCAAAATCTTCCCAAAGATATGAACCCCAACTAGGATAGACAAAACCGAGACTATCGAGACTGTCGTGAAACCACCGAATTGAGCCAAGAACAGTATCGTAATCATTGGGAGCCAGAGCCCTATACTCCAGAGATTTAGTGCTCCAGAATCCCTGATTGAAGAAGAAATTTCGGTTATCCCCATGAACCCCGAAGCCAGGTTCACGACGCCTTCTCCTGCCCTAACATTGACTACGAATAGTAGAATTGATGAGAGACTGAGGTAGACTGCTAGAGGAGCCGGAGACAGATCGACATAACCCCCCCAGTCCGATACGTCGTTGGCTAGCATCACCGTCCGAAAAATCTCTTCTAGAAGCCCCTCAATGAGTAGCCAGCCCCATGGGAGGAGCACGGTTATCCCAGAAAGAGACGGAGAGCTCCTTTTGATTGCAAGTGCTGCCGTTCCTAGGTGTAATGCTGACAAAGCCCCCAGCAACACTAGACCCCCATCGTATTCAGAAGAGGACCCAGCAGGAACTAGGAGGACTAGAATAGCTAGCACAACAATCGAACTAGTCCATAGAACCCTATCTGTGACGCTTTCCTGGTCCCTCAGGATTACCAAACCGGTGGAAAATGCTCCTAAAACGGTGAATATCTCGTATGCAGAGATACCTAATGATTCTTCTACAGCCTCAGAAGATAACAAAACAATTGTGAGAATAGACCCAGAAGCAAGAAGAGGCCCAGCAACACGCCATGGATCGACCCCCCTCACTGCTAGATATGAGCCTCCGAATGCCCCTCCAAGAAAAGTTACGATCCCAAGAGCGTACCCTAGGTCTTCCCGATACGAAGCCACCACCATGAATGCCCCAACCATTCCCAGAGAAATCGAAACCCCCCAGAGTCCCGGCTTTCCCAAACCCAATGTTTCGAAGCCTTTGGAGAACCAGTTTTCCTCCTTAGCAAACTTTGCCGCCATAATGGCATTTAGTCCGGTAACAGCCATCAGCAGGAGGAACAATAGTAATGGGGTCTCAAGAGGTAAAACCCGTAACTGACCAATCTCAAAACCCGAAGTTGCAGCGTGCATCCCAATCCACAGGTTCGAGGCAGCGATTCCCAGCGATGCAAGGTTACCCGAATTCCTGTTTATGGCTATTCCATGAAGCATGATTGTAGCAATCAAGATCATCACAGCCACTCCGCTTTCTCCAAATTCCGTCCCAGCTGTGGAACCTATTGCAAGGAGTACTAGAGTAGACTGCGCGGCAATGGCATCGTGGTCGTGCCTGTATGCAACATAGACGTTGACAGCAACTAGGAATAGTAATACAACCCCGAGGTACAGGTCTTCGCCAATTAATCCCCAATGCCTGAGCTCTAGTGCAAGCCCGTAAAGGACCTTCATTGAGATAATCACCCATGTCACCCCCAGCAATGACATTCTTTCTTTGGGAACCCAAATTTCTCCTAATACGAAACCCAAAGAAGCAAGCAAAACAAGAACCAGGGTGCCAGGAATCGGATCGAATGTCCTACCCACCTGGATGCTAATTGCACTGTAGAGTACAATCATCGAACCCATCAGTATCCAGCTAATCCTTCTATCGCCCTCTATGGAAAAATGGGTAACTATGTCATTCTCCGGGGGGGAATCGACTGTCCCGTCAATCCTTACTGAACCCGGTGAATCGGCCCCCCTCTCCGAGAACGGATCGAAGATCTCACCAAGCGCCTCGTCTGCCTCTTCTTTGGTTTGCTCTTTTTCAGCACGACTAGCCTCAATATCTCCAATATCTATGTCAAATGATCTCTTGAACTTTCGTTCGCGGATGATCTTGTCATCCGGCTCATCGGCAGCCATCGTTCCGCCAACTAGGCCAGTATTGCATAATCACATCCCCTTCTGGACCTTTCTAAAATAGGAATGGAATCCAGTTTTCAAGTCTCGAGCCGTAACGCTTGAAATCTCGTGCCCCCTCCCTAGGTGGGGGGGTAAGGGATGCAGAGCTCCTCTCACGGTTCGCCAACTCAGTTATCTGAACACGGCCTGAGCCCTTCAGGAAAGGTTCATTGGAACATGGGTTGGGAAGAACTCCATTCGATTTCTGTAGAGCTTGGGGAGTCTAGGATGACTTCCCATGGAGTTCTGCTAGCGATAACTGGTGAGCGAACGGGGAGATCCCCCAATGACAGATTCATTGTTGATGAAGAAGGAATGGCTGAGGACGTATGGTGGGGAGAGGTGAACAGGCCGACTGCTCCGGCAGTTTTCCAGAGGCTCTTGGCCAAGACACAAGCCCACCTAGATCAGGCAGAGAATCTGTTCGTAAAGGATGCCTTCTGTGGGGCAGACCCCCAATACAGAATGCCTGTGAGGCTGGTAACTGAGAAGGCTTGGCACGCCTCTTTCATGCACAACATGTTTGTCCGTGCAACGGTCGAGGAATTGCAATCCCACGTCCCGGAATTCACGATTCTGCATGCTCCAGATCTCAAGTCCAGCATGAGTGATGGCGTCAACTCGGAAGTCTTCGTAATCATTGCTCTTGACAGGGGTTTGGTGATTATCGGTGGGACCCACTATGCTGGCGAGATCAAGAAGGCCATATTCACGATAATGAACCACATCCTCCCAACAAAGGGATTGCTCCCAATGCACTGCTCAGCGAACACCGATGGGGACAACTCCGCACTTTTCTTCGGGCTTTCCGGAACAGGGAAGACCACCCTTTCTGCAGATCCAAACAGAGCTCTGGTCGGGGACGACGAGCATGGTTGGTCCGAACAAGGAATATTCAACTTCGAGGGCGGATGCTATGCGAAGCTGATCCGCCTTTCAGAAGAAGACGAGCCGGCGATATATGCTACTACGAAGATGCCGGGCTCTATTCTCGAGAACGTAGTTTTGAACGCCGATGGCACTCCAGATTTTGACAACGAATCCCTTACTCAGAACACTAGGGGGTCATACCCGATTGAGTACATCGTTAACCGCACTCCAGACTCCATGGCCGGAAACCCCAGCCACGTTGTGTTCCTGACTTGTGATGCTTTTGGGGTGCTCCCCCCTCTTTCGAAGCTGAGCCCAGAGCAGGCGGCTTACCACTTCATGTCAGGCTACACCGCGAAGGTCGCGGGCACAGAGATTGGAGTTACTGAGCCCCAAGCCACATTCTCCACGTGCTTCGGTGCCCCCTTCATGCCACGCCATCCTAGCGTGTATGCCGACCTGCTTTCCGACAAGATAAGGGATAACGATTCGAAGTGCTGGCTAATCAACACAGGCTGGATTGCAGGAGGGGCCGATGCTAGCAGCCGAATCAAGATAAAGTGGACAAGGAACCTACTGAACGCAGCATTGAATGGGGAACTTGAGGACGTAGTCTTCGTGAAAGACGAGAGGTTTGGATTCGAGGTCCCGACCACCTGCGACGGGGTTCCTGAAGGGATCCTTCAGCCACGTGAGACTTGGGACGATAAGAAGAAGTACGACAACGTGGCCAACCTTCTTGCTCAGATGTTTATCGAGAACTTCGAACAGTACTCGTCTGGATGTACCGAGGAAGTCCGGAACGCTGGACCTAGCCAGATTCTAGTCGATTAGCCTCTGCCTTGACGCCCTCTGAGCATCAACAGCGCAAATAGCCGCCATGTGGACAACGTCCCTCACACTGTCTCTACGCTGGAGGACGTGGGCGGGCCTGGATAGGCCCTCAAGAATGGGACCAGTCATCTCAGCACCTGCTACTCTCTGGAGCAATTTGTACGCGATGTTTGCAGATGCAAGGTTGGGACAAACGAGAACGTTGGCAGGCCCATTGAAAGACATGAATGGGTAGTCTTGCTGTATTTCCGGAACAAGGGCAGTATCTGCTTGCATCGGCCCATCAATCACAAGATCGGGATCAATCTCTCTGACTATCTCGATGGCCTCTTCAATCCTGTCCGTCCTCATCTCAGATGAGGTTCCGAAGTTTGAGAATGAGAGCATCGCTACCTTTGGCTTGACGCCGAATCTTTTGGCAACCTTGGCAGTCTGGATGGCAATCTCTGCAAGTGTTCTGGCATCGGGGTAGATGTTGATAGTCGCGTCTCCTATGAACATCAACTGCCCGTTCACCGTCATCATGTACATGCCGACGATTCTGTGCGATTCAGGATCAGGTCCTATGACCTGCAAGCAGGGCTTTACTATGTCGGGGTATTGGTGAGAAACCCCCCCTAGGTACCCGTCTGCGTCCCCCATCCTGACCATCATTGGAGCGAAGTAGGTGGCTGAGTTTAGTTGCCTGACCGCGTCTTCCCTGGTAAGCCCCCTTCTACCTCTGAGCCGATGCATCTCATCTGCATATTCTCCACGCCTCCTTGGATCGTATCTTACGTCAATCGTCTCGCAGTCGAATTCTAGCCCCAATTCATCCTTGACAGCAAGTATCCTCTTTTCTTGACCGAGTAGAATTGGTTTGCAAATCCCTTCTGCTATACACTGAGATGCTGCCTTGATTATCGTAGGGTCCTCTCCCTCGCAGAACACTACTCTCTTGCTGCCTCTCTTTGCTTGGTTGATAACCCTCCTCATTATCGACCTGGTTAGGCCCAGCCTAGCCTCTAACTGCTCCCGGTA
>CEUS01102197.1_pt1 | contig 19838 bp, 13 predicted proteins | sample 427031 | NCBI WGS metagenome assembly CEUS01 (sample SAMEA2622837, study PRJEB7988) | marine metagenome | biome: marine biome (ENVO:00000447); feature: marine epipelagic mixed layer (ENVO:xxxxxxxxx); material: "saline water (ENVO:00002010), including plankton (ENVO:xxxxxxxx)" | depth 140 m | reverse complement strand
GGAGGTTACTGTGGTCGGCTCGCGCAGCAGGTGCCGCTTCGCTTTGCATAGCAGACGGCCGCATCTATGTACGTGGGCATGGTAGTGGTGACGTCTTGCTGGTAGAACCTTCCCCCAAGTCCTTCCAGCCACGGGGAAAACTAAAACAACCTCATCGCAGTAACACCCGTGCGTGGCCACATCCGGTGGTGGCCAACGGCAGCCTGTTTCTGAGGGATCAGGGAACACTGCTATGCTACGACGTAGAAGCAAATACCAACTAAACGTGCGTCACGACAAGTCCATGGACCGGAAAACCGCCTCGCCGTTTGCTCAGGTAAGAACCACTTCGGCATCTGGCTCAATTTCTGTCGCGTGGCAGCGCCGACTGCTTGCCACTGTCGACATGTCTCGGAAGCTGGATTATATGGCCTGCTTCTTTCAGTGTTTTCACCAATTGTGCAGGATCATCACTCGACAGACTATTCGGACGATAATGCAGTAGCCCGGCGACCTCTGCTGCGGTCCCCAGTTTCCCATTAAGGTGTAACTTGCATCCGGCCTTGCGCACTTTATCAATCACACTCACGTCCGTCAGCCAGCGAGGCCAGAGACGAATCATCGATACCCCAACTTTCGCAAAGGCTGCTATTTCATCAGGGTTTCCCACTAATCCCAACTGCCGTGCCTCGGGCAACAGTCGCCGAAACCGCCTGGCCTGCGCGACACTCCTGACCCCAATGATCGTACGCTCGCTATCTTTGCCACTGCGAACCTGGGCTGCTACTTTGCGATCGTATTCCTCGCCCGTTTCTTTCAAATCTAACAGTACATCCATTTTGCCACGGCAAATGGCGTAGACTTCCGATAACGTCAGAACTCGCTGGTCACTAAAGCGAGCATCAAACCAGGTACCCGCGTCGTATTCGCGAATCTCGGCCAGCGTTTTGCCACCGACGGGTCCGCTTCCTGTCGTCGTCCGGTCGAGCGTCGCATCATGAAGTACTACCAGCTGTCCATCCCGTGTTGTGCGCACATCCGCCTCGATCACAGTCGCCCCTGAGGACACCGCCGCCAGTGTGCTGGCACGCGTATTTTCCGGGTAACTGATACTAGCGCCTCGATGTGCAATGACCTGAATCGGCTGTTTCAATGTGGCAGCCCCCGCAACTGGAGTCCGCATTCCATGAGACGCCAGGATGATCCCCAGGGACAGATAGAACATCAGCAGCTTCATCACACTCTCCTGAGTATTGGTTTTTACGAGCACGTTCTCTGGTGCAGAAAACAGCTGCGACTGAGAATTACCGGCGACTTGCGTTTCATTTCACGGAGCATTCGCCGTGTTGCTCCTGACCCAATCCTGGGTAACAAACACACATTCAACTTCCAGCTCTCACCCTGGAAGTCTTTTGATACGATACCTACAACACGCAAGGCAGTTGCCCTCCGGCACCTTTTTCCTGCCGAATAATTTTCGCCGGCGTCTGTAATGGAACCTCTCACAATCAACAATCGCCGCTACCGTTGGCCCGCACGTCCAGTGGTCGTCATCTGCGCCGACGGCTGCGACCCAGAGTACCTGGAATGTGGCTTCCGTGACGGGATCTTACCAAACTTCTCAAAGTTGATCTCCAATGGCATGCTGGCGACCGCACACAGCGCAATGCCCAGTTTCACCAACCCCAATAATGTCTCGATTATTACAGGCGTCCCTCCCAGCTGTCATGGAATCTCCGGAAACTATTTTCTGGATACTGAAAATGGGACTGAAGTGATGATGGACGATCCACGATGGTTGCGTAGCGAGACCATTCTCGCGGCCTTCGCAGCACGCGGCGCCCGGGTCGGGGCTATCTCCGCCAAGAACAAGTTATGTAAACTCCTGAGCGCTGGCCGCTGCAATCCCGCTTTCGTATGCTTTTCCGCGGAATGCGCCGAAGCCTGTACCGTAGCTGATCACGGAGTTGAAGGAATCATTGAGATGGTGGGGCGTCCCCAACCGGAAGTCTACTCAGGAGACTTGTCACTCTTTGTCCTCGACGCAGGAATTCGTTTACTCAAACGCCAACGCTTTGATCTACTCTACCTGTCCCTGTCAGATTACATCCAACACAAGCATCCGCCTGCGTCGCCAGAGGCCAATCAGTTTTTCGTACAATTCGATGCACGGGTCGGCATGTTATCCAGCCTGGACATTACCCTGGGAATCGTTGCGGATCACGGGATGAGTGATAAATCGCAACATGACGGATCGCCCCAGGTGATCTATCTGCAGGACGAGCTGCAAAATCAATTCGGAGTTGACCATACCAAGGTCATTCTGCCGATCACGGATCCCTATGTCGTACATCATGGTGCTCTGGGTGGATTTGCCCGCGTGTATTGTGATAACCTGCCAATCGATCAGGTCGCTACTTTCATCCGGCAACTTCCGGGAATCGAACTCGCCTTGGATCGCGCAGCCGCATCTCAACGTTTTTCCCTGCCATCCGATCGCGAAGCCGATCTGGTCGTGGTGAGTAAAAAGCATTACGCCATCGGTACGCAACGCATGCACCATGATTTGCAGGCACTAGGCAACCACCGGCTACGGTCCCACGGCGGCATATCAGAACAGCCGGTTCCGTTCCTGGTCTCGCATCCGCTAACCAGGTCATACGCCGATCGAATCCAGCAACCGCTACTGAACAATTACGATATTTTTGATTTTGCCATCAATGGCGTCCTGTAGAAACGAACCCCAAGACGACAACTTATGCCTTCCCAAGCGCGCGCCGCCATCTACCCAGCACCCAACCAGCCCTTTGAAATCCATGACTTCCCTCTGCGCAACGTCTCAGACGAAGAGCTTCTGGTGCGGGTTTCGATGAGTTCGATCTGCCGGTCGGACATCCACTCCTGGCAGGGAAAACGCCCCAACCCGTGCCCAGGTTTGCTCGGACATGAAATTATCGGACGCATTGAACAACAGGGAAATTGTGTCATTCAAGACCTGCGAGGAATACCACTGGCCGTTGGTGATCGCATCACCTGGACCGAGTTCTTTCACGCAGGAACGGATTACTATGACGCAATCCACAACCTGCCGCAAAAGTCGCTCGGACTCCGCAAATACGGCCATGAATCTGCAGAGACGCAACCACATTTCCTGGGAGGCTTCGCTGAATACTGCTACGTCATGCCCGGAACTGGAATCCTCAAACTGGCTGACGAACTCACGGATGAAGAGGCCGTACCGCTGAACTGTGCCGCTGCGACAATGGCCTCCGTTTGCGAAGCATCGCAGATTGGGCTCGGTGACACGGTCGTCATACAGGGCTTGGGGTTACTTGGGATTTATGGTGCCGCTATGTCGCGGGCGCGTGGAGCGACCCGCGTGATTGGCATCGACACGGTAGCCGATCGACTGGAAACTGCCCGAGACTTCGGTGCCACGAGTTGTTTGAACGCCGCTGAAATGAGCGAACAAGATCTTGTCGCAGCAGTGCGACAGCAAACCAGCCCCGATGGTGCAGATGTCGTTCTCGAAGTCTGCGGGAATGCCAACGTGATTCCTGCTGGAATCCAGATGCTGCGCCGCGGAGGCCGTTACACGACGGCGGGGCTGGTCAGCCCTGGTGCGAACGTGACGTTCGACGCAAATCTTCTCGTCCAGCGAATGGTGACCTTGCGTGGCATCCACAATTACCATCCTCGACACCTGCTGCAAGCCCATGATTTCATATTGAGTGAACGCAAACGTTTCCCCTTCGGAGATTTGATCGAAGCCCGTTTTCCATTGGATCAAATCAACGAGGCGTTCCAGCAAGCTGCCGACCGCGTCGTACTGCGAGCATGCGTCACGCCTTGATTGGAGGACTTGCCCCGTCGGGCCTCGAGGGCTCTGCTCGCGTTGTACCCACTGATCAGGCTCCGCGCCTTGGCTAAGGTGCGTTACTACCCACACAAAGCAGACCTCCGTCAAGCAACGTCACAAGCACCTGTCCGTCGCGATCAACGATCAAGCCACCCGGAAACGGATCGGTTGGCAACTCATGTCGAAACTGCTCGACGCCCGTTTTCGCATTCAGGGCAACCAGAAACCATTGGGCTTGAGAGCGGAAACGCTGCTGGTATCGCAACACCGCGATGACCGCATTCGGAGACACCACTAACGAGACGGTTTCAAATTTATTGGATTCCCCCAGGTCAGACTGCCAGCGCATCGCGCCCTGGTCTTGTAGTGACGTCGAGATGCTTCGCAACCAGCCTCGCCTCTCTTTGGTATCGCCGTAGCCCTCCTGCACCTGCGTAGCAACCGTAGCGCTGTCACAAGCTGCTAGTTTGCCTTGCTTGAAATTGACAACTGCCAGCGTTTCATCATTCCATGCGGGCGGGATGCCCCCGCTATTGAACCGATACGATGTATTTTTTCCAAAGATATTGAACCACCCCTTGGTCGCAACGTTTTCTGCAGCGGAGTATAGAATTCGCCCGCCGACCATGACCGACACCCTCTGAAACACGCCCACAAATTGACCGGCGTTGGCCTTCGGCTGTCCCTGGTCAAAAGGTTTGGCCCGGCACTCTCCTGTGCGGCGATCAAAAATAGCGGGCGACACCTGGTTTCCACCCGCCAACAGGAGCTGATCTCCTAGCAAAGACAAATTCCCCTGGACACTAACCCCTTTGCGCAGTGCTGGGCTGAGGTGACCGCTGGTGTTGTTTTGCCATTTGATCTCGCCGGTAATCGCATCCAAAGCGTAGACATACGTTCCATCATGGTCGACAATCCCCGCCGCCAGGTAGGCGACACCTGCTTCGTCAATCAGGATGCCGCTATTCACTGGCCAGGTCGAAGCCAGATGGCCATAGATCATGATGTGACGTTCGACCGGAGCCGCACGAAACTTCCACAACAGCGCACCTGTCGCAGCTTCGAGACAGTAGGCATATCCGTCACCTGATCCGACGTAGAGACGGTCACGCCACAATGTCGGCGGCTGTCGAACAGGTCCAGCCGTGACAAATCTCCATTTCACGTCACCGCTGCGCCCGTCCAACGCACGAACGACACCATCTGTGCCTGTATGAAAAACCAGGCCACCTGCTGCGACAGCAGGTACGGGTCGAAAATCTCGATCGGGCAAGTAATTCCAGCGCCGTTGCACCGTAGCGGGTACGTCAACACGTGTCGAGGAAGAACGATCATTATCAGCACGATAGGTCGGCCAATCGCGTTGTGTAATCGAGAGCGGCGCGACCTGCGTCACGTCGTCTCGAACCACCGTAAGATTTTTCGCTACGGTCGCCAGCCGATCGAATTTAAAATCACCCGCTGAGCATTTGGCAATATTACCAATCAAGCTGAGATTACAATCGCACTGCCAGGGCCCGAGATACAGCAATCCGTGCGCGGGAATAGCGCCATCGTTGCAGGCAGGCCGCTGCGCGCCATCAATCAACACACGTTTTGTTTCACGGTCATACCTGAGTGTCCCTTCACCACGACAGAAAAAGGAATCCCCACTCGCAGTCAGACGCGTGCACGCAGTCTTGCGAAATCCGAGATCTTCCAGCTCGTTCCCGGACAACGGGTCGATCGCCACGTGGGTCCCGCCTTTCCCCACTCCTAAAATCACTTTCCCGTCCACAAAAATGGCATTTGGATTGTTGGTGACTTTGCGTTTCGTCCAAAGTACGTAACCGTCTTTGGTGGACAACGCGGTCACATTCATCCGAGTCTGTCCCTGAATAATCAAGGCATCCGGACTGGCCATCGTAATACACATGGTGCGAAAACCGGGCGTCGAAGTCAGGCCTTTACCTGGCTGCTGGATAAGGTTGCGGACTTGAGGATCAGCATTCGTCCAGATCACTTCGCCACGGTCAACCGACAGGCAGCGGACGTGCTTGTCCGGACAAAACAAGAACATTTTTTCGCCCTGAAGAGACATTGCTCGAGAATCAATAAGTGACTCTTCTTTGTGCTGCCAAAGCAGACGCTTCTCCGAAAGGTCATATGCGGCCAGCGTATGACCAAAACCATAGGGTACGTCTTTACCGTAGTACCCCGGACTTAAATCACCCCAACTCCAACCTCCAAAAGTACGGTCACCTTTCATCGGCCGTGTTCCTGGCTCCCGCTTGCCGGTCAGGACATAGAGCACATTGTCACGCAGAACCATCCATTTCCAGAAGCCCGTTACACCTGGCAATCGAATCTGGCCTTTCACCACGCCCGTTGCAGGATCCAACAGCTGGGCATGATCTCCGTTGATCATGTAAAACGTGGTGGCGGTGGCGATGAACGCCGAACGATGAACCTGATATCCCTGGGGAAGATCACGAGACCACAACACCGTACCGTTGTATCCATTCCGGGCAATCAGCTTGTACAGCGTATCCCATTCGCGAGCATGGTGGGCGATGTGACCAATCGCCAGAAACGTCCTGCCCCCGGCTGCAGTCGTCACTGATGGCATCCCGATGTAGAGTGGATCCGCCATGAATTGGGTCATGTAGGGCGCCCGGATCACCGAATCACTCGAGACGGGGTTGTTATCAGGGCCTTTCTCCCAATGCGTCCATTCATCGATCCCCGCGCGTAACGGCTTCCGGAATTGAATCCAGGTTCCCGTTGCATCACTCCACGACGTTAGATCTGTTGTCGGTTTTCGCCCACCCCATTTTTTGAGCGCCACGGGATCGGCATCAGCCCCCGCCGACTGCAAGGCTTTACCAATAATGGCAACGCCATCTGGCCGCAACACACGCAGTATCTCAGGTAAAGACAAAACCTCCAGCGCTTGTCCACCCGCCTGGGTAGCAATCACCACATCAACGGTATTGTCCGCGTAAGGCAAGCGAGCGAGTGGACCATTTTCAGGGACAAGTCGGTCAATACCAAGACCATTCTCAAAGGCACGGTCACGCAGCGTCCGGGCACCGTCCGGTGTCCGGACATGGAGTAACCACTCAGTCGTTTGAGCCAGTTCTACTGCCAGTTCGAAGTCCGATCCCAACAGTGCCGTCACGGCTCGTTTCATACCCACTCGGGCTGTCAGTTGTTCGGTCAGTTCACTGGCGGTACCTTCCGAAGTCGCCAAAGCCAGCACGACGGCCATCGCAACCGACCTGGCAAACCCACGCCGATTTCCCACTATTGAATCGACCTGCATTGTGATCCTCTTTGCTTCTCAGGAGGTACAGTGTCCGCACCACGGAAACCATGGCCGGCCCATCTTTGCGACCGATATTCTAGCCGATCACGGCGCGGCATGTACGTGTAGCAATACCCCTGAACGAGGAACGACCACACAAAACCGCGCGGCAATCACACCGCAGAGCCCTCTTACAAATCGGCCTCCGACAGCGTCTGCTTGGGTGGAGCGGCAGAGACGCCTTCCAGACCGCCACTGACGCGTATCACTTCTCCCGTCATCCAGGAAGCGGAGCGTGAACACAAGAACCCCACCGCGCTGGCAATATCTGCAGGTTCACCCCAACGACCGAGCGGAATCGCCTGGCGAACCCGCTCAATCATCTCCTCTTCCTCGATGCCCAGGGACTCGCATCTTTGCGCCATCACGCGCTGGTTAAAATCGGTATAGACTGGGCCTGGGCAAACCGCATTGACACGTACACCGTAGGCTGCCAGTTCTAACGCCAGCGTGCGTGTCAAGCTGATGACTCCTGCTTTCGCCACATTGTACGCGGCTACTAGTGCCGCGGGATTGACTCCGTTGATCGAGGAGATGTTCACGATCGTGCCGGATTCCTGCCGACGCATCCACCTGCCTGCACTGCGGCAGCAGAAAAACGTTCCCGTCAAAGTCACATCGATTACCTGTTGCCAGTGTTCGTCACTAAGCTCAGTAATCGCCGCCACGTCCTGACCAACCCCCGCGTTGTTGACCAGCACGTCGATCTTGCCGTCCTGCTGAGCCACGCCGCGAAAGAGTTCCTTGACCTGCTCACTGCAGGTCACATCCGCGCACACCCCACGTGCCTGACCTCCCGCTGCCACCACTTCTGCCGCCGCGGCGGTCACTTTCTCATCCTGCAAATCGACCATCACGACCTGCGCGCCGCCCTGCGCCAGATACTGTGCAATCCCCAGCCCCAATCCCTGTGCCGCCCCAGTCACCACGGCAATCTGACCTTCGTGTGCGCTGCCGTCCGTTGCCATCGTTTACTCCTTGTCTTGCAATTACGTTCTGCCACGAAAGCACGCTGCTCAACCGATGGTTGCAGGCAGTCTATAAACACAGCGTGCACAAGATCAGCAGTCTGCCTGAATGGTCGCTTGAGCGGTCTGTCAGATCAGGGATCTTTCTGAGGGAGAATCACGAGTCCAGGTACACCAAGTGGAATGCGGAACAAGCCGCCTCGACCACCTTTCAATGACCCGGTCACAAACAGATGATTCATCTGGGCGCCGCCAAATGCCACGTTACTGGTCCTCAAGTTTCCTCCGTTGTAGCGGCCAATCAAGCGTCCCCGTCGGTTCAGTACTTGAACTTGTTGCATGCCGTAGTGCGCGACAAACAGATTACCCTCCGCGTCCAGACAAATCCCATCGGGCTGGTTATCGATTTGGCCACGCTCCGCCTCTCTTGCCGGCAAGCGTGCAAAGACTCGACGTGGCCCCACTTTGCCCGGAGCCAGAATATCGTAAGCCAGAATGCGATTTTTCTGGCTTTCCGCAACCAGCAGCTGGCCGCCACTGGGTCGCACCACGATACCGTTGGGATATGCCAGGCCGCCGTCAATCAAGTGTGTAACCCCAGCGCGATCAACGTAGTGAATGGTACCGATGGGGTTTTCCAGATCACTCTCACCGGGATCCGTAAAATAGAACCCACCGTTTGACGTATCGAGTGACAAATCGTTCGGACCACGTAAAGGCGTGCCATTGCACTGCCTGGACGCGGGCTTGAGCAGACTGCCATCCGCTGCCAGATGCAACACCGCGTGGTGACTTGCATCGCACACCAGATGAGTCCCATCCGCCAAAACTTTGTGACCATTCGGCGCGCCTGTTTTCGCCCAGACTTCATGTTTGCCATCGACCGAAAAACGGGTGATCGTCTCACCATGGGAGATGTAGCCGAAACCGGCATGGTCAAAAACAACTCCTTCACAATACTCGTCGACCGTAAAGAGCTGCGCTGTCTCCACCGCGTCTGCCGCCGGCAGCCTGCCCGGACCATCGCCTTCGGTGCGAAATGGCGAAGCGGGCAATCCCGCTCCGTTGGCCAGATTCGGTTCCGCTTCCTGGTGCCAGGCGAAACGAACTGAATTCGGCGCGGAAATCGAATCGGCGGAAACGACCACGGTGTCTCCATCAATGATCGCTTTGGCTGCCACAAATCTCTCGTCTTCTCCGGCAATCTGGAACCAGGTGAGAGATTTCCCGTCGCGTGACTTGAGGCCACCCGCCGTGTGATCGAAAGAGATACGGATGCGTTTGCCTTCGCGATGCATGGCACGATAAAGCGGGCCTGAGAAGACGACATCTTGCTTGCCATAGGTGCCTGCCAAAGCCCACAGTGTCAGACGCCTGCCGACTTCCTGCTTGTTCCGAGGATGGATGTCGTTGACATTACCGATGTCGGTCGTGACAACCATACCGGTCTCCGGTACTGCCAGCGTCGCCAACTGGGCTTCCCAAATCCCCGCCAGTCGCGTCGGGTCCCCACTGTAACGGTTGGGCGCCAGTTGCACGAACAGAAAAGGCAACTCTGGGTTTTTCCAAACTGAACGCCAACCGGCAATCAGGGCCTTCATCTTTTCGTGATACAACATGCCCTCGCCATTGTTCGACTCTCCTTGGTACCACAAGGCACCGCGGATCCCGTAGGGCAAGAGCGGGTGGATCATCCCGTTGTAGAGTGCCAATGGACTTTGCGGATCGATCGCACCCGACGCATTCTTGATCGGGTAGTCTGCCAGCTTCTCGCTGATCGATTTCAAGGCCGGCACCTGGTGAAATCCAACCGGCGGCGTCCAGGGTTCGATCCGAGTCCCGCCCCAATTGGAGCCGATCAGACCCACCGGTACGTCGAGTTCAGCCTGTAAATGTCGCGCAAAATAATATCCAACCGCTGTAAAGGCACTTACGGTTCTGGGTGTACACTCTTGCCATCCGCTGGAAGGCACATTGTCGGCCGGAGTCGCTGCAGGGCGATGCGGAATCTTGATGTGTCGAATACGTGGGTGTGTACCTGCGGCGATCTCTTTCTCAGGATTCAAAGACTGCTGCACCGTCCACTCCATATTGGACTGACCAGAACAGAGCCAAACCTCTCCGACGAGGACTCCGTCGAGCGTCACCCGGCTCGATCCTTGGATCACCATCTGATGTGGCCCACCCGCAGGCAAGGCAGTGAGATGGACAAGCCACTTACCCTGCGCGTCGGTTTTGCCAGAGACGCTTTGACCCGCGAAGGTGACTGACACCTCTGTCTCCGGGTCATCCCAACCCCATACAGGAACTACCTGCTCCCGCTGCAACACCATGCGATTGCCAATCACCGAGGGCAACGTCACGTCTGCCCTCAACGTGCCAGTTGTAAATCCCAAACCGACGAGCACTACCAACATCAAACGGTTCATGGCTACAGCTTTCCCTGTCCAGTGGTGCACTTACCTCGCGCCGGCAATTCTAACCCTGCCCCGAGCGGGCTGCGAGCACCGACAGCCATTTGCCCCAAAGTGGTCACGACCGATACATTGGGCAACACCCGCTCGTCCTTAGCGAGCGCCGTTCACCCGGCACATCTGCCCATAAACCAACTCTTATGTCACAGGTATCACCCCAGCGTCCGCGTGGCCTGGATCAACTTGACCGTGACGGCTTCTGCATCCTGCCAGACGTCATTCCACGGAAGAATGTCACCGCAATCCGCGAAGAGGTGCTGGCCGTTGTGGCTGCACACCGTACGGAATCGGCACCGCAACAGGTCGGTTTTGTCCCCGGACTGATCAACCATACGCGATGTTTCGCGCCCTACCTGCTGGAATCGCAACTCGCCGTGTTACTGACTGCCTCCCTCGGGGCACATCTACGGATCTCATTTACTTCGGCCATTGTCAATGAGCCAGGGAATCAACGAGGTGGCTGGCATGCGGACTGGCCCTTCAACCAGACCAACGCCGGTCACATTCCCGCGCCGTACCCTGACGTGCGAATGCACGTCACCACGCTCTGGATGCTGTCCACGTTCAGCGAAAAAAACGGTGGTACGCTGGTAGTTCCCGCCAGCCATCGCCGCCGTTCGAATCCCACGGCCCACATCGACTGTGATGCACAGCAACCCTTGCCGGAAGAAATCCGGATTACCGGCGAGGCGGGCAGTGTGCTGGTGATGGACAGTCGGCTGTGGCATGCCACGGCCGCCAACCAGACTCAGGACCCCCGCGTCGCGCTGGCGATCCGCTACGCACCCTGGTGGCTGAACCTGGAAGTCCTGCGCCCGGACTCGGCGGAACGCCATCGCATGTGCAGGGAATCGGGCCGGGATGATAACCGGGTTCCCTCGGTGCCGAACGACGTGTACACCCAATTACCTGTCGAAGTGCAGCCCCTGTTCCAGCACTGGCGTGAAAGTCCTCGTTGACCTGCGCTCCATCAGGCGTACTCCGGCAGCAGCCGCTTCCAGTTTTCATAGATGATGTTGTGGATCATCTCTTCCGGAATCCGCGGCAGCGAAGTTCCCTCAATCACGCGATTGACCTTGTGCTGACCCGCAATCACCTGAGCGGGGGTCGCAGAGGGGAAGTCAGACCCGAAGATCAACTTGTGTTCGACTCCGTACTCGATCGCGGACATAAACGCCTGGTAATGCCGCAGGGGCCGGTAATGCAGAGCAGAAATATTCGTGTACAGATTCGGGTGTTTGCGAATCAGCACCACGCATTCGTCTTCCCAGGGATGTCCCATATGGGCAATCACAATCCGCAGGTCAGGACAGGCGATGGCAATGTCCTCGAGTTGAATCGGATTGGCATACTTGAGTGGACCTGGGCGTACAAAGGACGTGCCCTGGTGGATGTTCACTGGAATCCCCAGTGACTCGGCCTTTTTGAACAACGGCAAATGCCGCGGGTCCTGTGGATCCCAGTTCTGGTAGATCGGCGAGCATTTAAGCCCCCGCAATCCCAACCCATTGACGTAATACTCCAACTGATCGACGCAGGCCTCATCATTGGGATCGACACTGCACCAGCCAATGAACCGGTCGCTGTGCTCTTGCACAAATTTCGCGATCAACTCTTGATCGGCAGTGATGCCGGTAAAGGGCGCCTGGATCCCAAACACGATCACCCGGTCGGCTTCGGCGGTCGCCTCCAGCAACTGCTGGGGACGGGAATCGAAGGCGTTTGCCTCCTGCACATCACTGCCGGCAAAGTAAACATCATCCGACAACTTCATCTTGGCCCGCTTGGCCTCCCAGGCGAATTCGACAAACTCGTCCGACAGGTGGTCGGGATACCACATCAAGTTCGTATGTGTATCAAACAGCATCAGTTTTCTTCGCACTCCTTGTCTGTGTCTTTGTCGTTAATAACACTTCTATCTCAACACGACCTTTTGTCGGCGCGACGGCTACTCTGCCACAAAGTGGCTTCCACACTGCGACATCTCATACGGTCTCCGTATCCAATGACACATTCGGATCGACAAATAACCAGCTGACCGCGCCACATACATAAAAAACCACGTGCAGGTAGATCACAGGGTCCCAACTACTACCAGACTGACGAATTTCACCGAACCAGTTTCCCAGGACAATCGGTAGCACCACACCAGCAAGACAGCCGGCCATGTTCATGGTCCCCATGACAATTGCCGTGTGGCGTCTTCCCATATCGATCGTCGCCGCCCAGGCAGCCGGACTGCCGATGCCGGAGAAAAACGCACCGATCGCGATGACCATCGCCAGTTGCCACGCCTCTGCAGTCCACGTCGATGCGAATGTGAAGAACGCGCAAACAAACAGCGCGGCGCTGGCCGTGCCGCTGCGACTGATCCACTTGCTGTTTGTGGATCGCCACAAGAAATCAACGATCAAGCCGCCAGCAAGACTGCCCACGACCACCGCGATCAATGGCAGGCTGTTGTAGAAGCCGGCTTCCAATTTTCCGATGCCATAGGCGTATTCCAGGAAGGCAAAAAACCAGGTCACAAAAAATGCATACCCCGCGGCCCGGAAAAAGGACTGAATACTCAGCGCCCACATGGAAGTACTACTGAGCATATTCCAGAACACAGCGCCTCCGCCGGAAGAGTCCGAACCTCGTTTGTTTGCCGAATGGGTCGCCGAATCCTGGTCGGTCGAAGTGAACGCTGCTCCATCAGATGCCTCAATCAGTGTCATTTCGGCCGCATTGACACCGGGATGTTCCTGTGGAAACGTCCGAAAAAACCAGTAAAACCCAACTGCCCAGAGGATGCCAACCACGGAATAGCCGTTGAAAATCACCCGCCAACCGTACTCACGGTCCAGTAACCAGCCGGTAAACCAGAGCGTAAAAGCGCCTCCCAGTGACATGCTCGCACCGATCCAGGAACTACTCTTGCCGCGGTGATGCAGCGGAATCCAGTCCTGCAAAATTTTTCCGGAAAGGGGCGTGAGACCTGCCTGGAACACACCCAGGGCGAACCGAGACGCCCACAAGTTGTAGAACGCCGAGACGATACCTGACCAGACATTGCACAGTGACCAAAACAAACTGATACCGGCAAACGCCAGGCGTGTTCCAAAACGGTTTCCCAACCAGCCGCCGGGAACCTGGCAAAACAGATAGCCAAGAGCAAAAGCGCTCATGATCGCTCCCATCTGCTCGTCGTCAAATTCCAGGTCCCGTTGAATTGTCGTGTTGGCTGCGGAGATGCAATAGCGTGTCAAATACGCGCTTGCCGAGGCGAAGGACACCAGGGCCAAGACGATCCAACGCACGCGAGTTGGGCGGCCGTCCGATATCGACTGCCCCTCAAGATGCGTCACAACGCTTCCCTGGTTCCCTGCGTCAGTCATCGGATCTCCTCGGCTCAACACCGACTCGCATTCCGTCAGTTAACTGAGATACCTCTCCAGCACGTTGCGCGTCACCGCCGAAACTCCCTCGTCGATCGGCAGCGCAAGTGTCCAGCACATCGACCCCGCGGCGAACACGGCGCCACCACTGGGCGTTTCAAAACAGGCCATCTCCGCGCCACTCTGCTCCGGGTTCTCCCCCTTGGCCAGCTGGCAGATGCCGGGAGGGGAATGCGGACTGATCTTGTCCAATTCGTGTGCTGAAGCACCACCCGGACAACGTTCGTGCAGACTCTCGTGGCCAAAGAGATCGCCCGTGGAGAGCCCTGTGCCGGCAAACACCCAGTGATCTCCCTCCAGGACCCGGTAGGGGGCACCGGTTTGAAAACCGCCATGCGAGTAAGCGACTCCCAACAAGTTCGCTTCCGATTCGCCGCGCTGATCGAAGGCACCCTCCTGGCGACAAAGCATCGTCGCTTCATCCGGCAGCTCCGCTTCGGCGTACAATCCGCATCCTCCCGGGTAAACCAACTTGCCCCCTCGCTGGTACACCCATTCCTTGACGCGATGGTACATCGACGCCGTCCAGTATTCGGGATGATTGTTCAAGACGAGCACACGATAGCGGTCCAGATCGATGCGGTCAAAGTGCAACTCCGTCTCCGAGTAGAGGTCGCAGGCAAACCCCTCTCGTTCCAGCCACCCGAGCAACCGCCACTCACCTGGTGCCAGCGCCGATCCCATGCGGCCTGCGATCGGGTCGGTGATCTGATCCCCGAGCGGCACCTGGCAATCCGGTTCAGGACGTTGAAAGGAAAGAGGAGCACCATGTTCACCAAACGGCCATTCATCCGGCTGTAGGTAGCGACCCAGGTCCTGACGGGCATTGACCACAGGGATCTCGGGGAGTCCGTCCTGGTTGAAGTAGTTACTGCGCCCACCAAATCGGTTGTACGCGTTCCAGGTCAACGTCGAAGCGAGGACTGCGATCTGCTCTCTGGGCTCCGGTGGTGAGACAATCCAGGGAAACACACAGCCAGGTCCACCCTTCTGCTGGGCGTGCAAAAAGTAGAGTCCGCCGCGGTCGGGTGCGACCAATCCGTGTTTCTGGAACTCCAGGGTGTAGCCCGTGCGATTCCACTGGACGCCCGTCTGCGTGAAGTCACCGTCCGGAAGGATCTGTGTCATGGCGCGTGGCCCATGCTCATCACACCAGCCGTAGCTTCGGACCCACTCCTTCTCCCAGCCGTAACGCCACAGATCGAGCCGGAAGGCTGCGGTGCTGTGCACGCAATACTCGGAGATCTCACCACTGCGGCTCCACTTGGGCCACATCATGCCGTACATCTGGTCAGTGGGCAGGCGGAACTGAACCGGTGATTCTCCCACTGTGAGATCCACGGTTTTGGAACTGTGGCCCGCAGCGGCCAGTGTGATTCGGCACAAGCCCGCTTTCACATCCGCGTAGACCGCCCCGTTCGCACTGGAACGGACATCACAGACCGTGCCCTCTTGCTCGATCAAAACCTGGCAGTCAGGAATCGCCACATAATCTTCGTCACTGACATAACCGACCAGCATGTGTCCATCACCCCTGTTTCTGACTGTGCTTGACGACGGTGCCTAGTCCTGTTTTTCCGCCAGTACACGTTTGGCGACCGCATCGAGACTGACAATTTCCGCCCGATCTGCGTTTTGTTTGACCAGGTCACAGATCATCTGCATCGTCTCCAGGGCAGGATCCTCGATTCCCAGGCAGGAGGGATGGGCCAGAAAATCATAGACCGCCCGGTGTTCGATCGCCCACTCGACCGACCTGCGAATCGCTTCCAGAAACCAGTCCAGTTTCCAACGGCCATTGCGAAACGCATTGACATCACTGATCGGACTCATGGGAATTTCAACCAGGCCGCCCGGGTAGATATAAGGTTGGCCTTGCGTTTGCGCAGCGACAATCGAATCCAGCACTTCGCGTGACGGTTTCTCGAACGGTTTCACCGCATGGTGACGCGGATAACCGGAGCTGACCCAAGTAAATCCGAGCTCCTGCAGCATCTTCTGAACATCGGGACGGTCATTCAGGGCCGAGTGAAATCCCCCCGGGGTGCGGAACCCACTGCTCTTGATCCCAGCTCGCATCGACAGCGCCGTGTCGGCCAGCCGAATGTTGTCGCGGATCAACTGCGCCGGCTTCCGCCCACCCGCCAGCCAGGGAGCGCGCTGGAAACGAAACTGGACCGCCGGCACCGTCGTCGCTTTCACGTTGACATGGTCATAAGTGTGGTTGCCAATCGGATGCCCTGTTTCGGCAAGCTGCTTCAACCAGGCCACACTTGCCTGCTCAAGCACGCGCCCCACACAAAAATAGTGGATAATTCCCCCACGTTCACGCACCAGTTGCCCTGCTTTGACCGAGTACTGCTTGGTGGCGTCATTCAGATTTCCTTTCTGGAAATCCCACTCCATCATGCCGCGTTGTGGGTAGTGGCGACTCATCTCCAGATCCAGCGTGAGGCAAATCTGCGCCTTCCTGGAGGGCTGCTCAGTCGCCGCGCCACGTGCAGTTGCCAGACACGCTCCGCTGGTCGCTGCGGCTGCCAGAAAATCACGCCGCGTCGTGAAACACCTTCGATCGATTGGGTCCATCAATAATTCCCGCTATTCTGTTGAGATGCTCACGTCGTACCACATGGCTCCGCTCACGCCGCATGATACCCTATCTGAAAACCATTTCAGAGTTCCCCTGATGACACCACTACTTTCCCGTCTGGTCACCGCTTGGTCCCTCCCAGTTCTCGCTGGTTTGATCCCCGCCCTGGCCTGCCCGGCGGCCGAACCGACCGAGACACCCCATACCGACCGCGCCGTGGCACAAATCCGGCAACAGGCAGCCCATCTGGCCAAGGGACGCCGCTTGATCTCCGCCGACTTCTTTCGCAGCCTCGCCACGGCGAACTTTGTGCAATCGCGGTTAAGTTCTCTGAACTATGCGATACGGGCCGCGGCCAAAGAACCGCTACCGACCAATGTTGAAGAAAGCTTGAAATGGAATGCCGGCATCTGCGGCAATCACGTGGCCGCCTTTCTGGAAATCGCGCAGCGGATCGGACTCCGCGCACGTCCGGTCGAGTTCTATTTTCGTGGCACCCGCCCCGAAAAGAACCACAGCCACATCTGTGTTGAAGTCTACTACGCCAAACGCTGGCGACTGTTCGACGTCACCTGGGGGACCTGTTTTCGCAAACCTGATGACGCGCTGGACAACCTGATCGACATTGAGACACTACGCACCAACCCACAGGTCCGCGAGTGGGCAGTCACCAACCAGTCCGACCTCTGGTACCAGCAATGGACTGCCAGTGGCCTCGATCCACTCGAGTACCTCGACCACGCGCGGATGGATATCCTCCGCGGCCGCCAGGGTACCATCCGTCTTGAGGCCATCAACCGCCAGCCGGATGAGGCAACCTATCAACCGCGTCACCAACCCAACTTCTTCGGCCGCAACCGCGCTGACAAAGATTATGGTGCCGTCACGGTCCAACTGGAATCCCCACCGGCCAAGGCCATGGTGCTGCAGCTGGAAGTCCTCGGGTTCGCTGGCACGGGTACGCTCACCGTCACCAGTGGTTCCCAGCGATTGTCGATTCCGTTTACAGAACTCTCCGCCGGAAAAACTCTCTCCCTCTCTTTTGAGTCGCCCGTGAGCAAACAGGTCGTGCGGCTCGACACCCGGCCGGATCCACCTGGTGGGGTCGCCTACGTCGTCTTTCGCACCATCCGCCTGTCAGATCGTTAACACGACATCACCGACTTGCATCAGCCTGCAGGAAGCGATCCTCACGGCGTTCTGCGCAGCAGCACGCTACGTGGATGGCCGGCAACTCTGCGAACGACAACTCTACGGTGAGGAGCGCACTCCGACTTCCCACTCTCCCGTCCGTAAACGGGCACCGCTGACTGGATTCGCGCGGGCGACAATGCCGCCTGGCAATTGGACACGATAGTCGGACAACCGCGGATCGGATTCCGGATAATCGGTACTCACAAATTGCGCCCCGCTGGACAACGCCAGGTCACGACGGCGCACATCCGAGCGCCGCGCCTGCTGCGTGTCTGCATCGGCCCGCGTGCGCACGATAAAACCAGCTTTGACCAGTCGCTGAATTCTCTGTTGCGCGTTGACGGGATCGTTAACCTTCATCCAGGCCGCTGCAGGATGGCTTTCCGGGACACTGGCAAACAACAAGCCGTTACGCAAACCCGGATGCAGTTCCAGATACCGGTCACGAATCTGACCTTCATTGTCCAGTGCAAACAAAACACGTCCCGCCACCTCGTCCAGGGGCGGCCAGCCTGATTCGGTTACTGCGTCGCGCAGACAGGTCGCCGTGCCCCGCACATCATCCGGGCGCAGGATACGTTTCAGCGCCAGCACGTCGAGGATCTCCGCTTCCAGCTCCTGCAGACGCTCCCGCGTCAAAGCCACTGGGCGGGTCAAACCGACGATCGCACGTTCCTTGAGCTCCAACAGTACCATGATCGGCACATGGCGCGGATGCGCGAGCGACCAGCGATTGATTTCGCGCAGCGCTGCCCGAAACGTCGGCACCGTCGTGCGATAGTCAACATCCTGGACGTGCATAATTTTGTAGCCTGGTCGCTGCCAGATTCCTTGCGGATCAAACTCCCGTCGAGACAAACCATCGAGACGTGCTCCGAGGGGCCAGGCAAAGTGCCCCCCGTGCGGATCGGCAAAAAGATCCAACTCGACCTGACGGATGCCGAGCTGATCGAACTGTTCGGTCAACGGCCGATGGCGGTACGCCAATTCGGTCTTCGCGCCCGGGTATACCGTGGTGATCGCCTGCACGACGGCTGTAGACGGCTCCAGATGGTAACTATTGTGCGTGCCGATGACCTGAATTTGATTCAACCGGGGACGCGGCTCTGCCCCTAGGAGTGGGGAAAACGGACCGGCAATCACCCCCCACTGCAACAGACAGCCAATGAAGAACGATCGGGGAATACCCACGAAACACGGCAGGCATTTCCGGTAGAACCCTTCATCTTCAAGTTGTCTATCGCGCGATTTCATTTTGCATTCCACTGATAGTCACGTTGGTTTCGATACCCCGACAATCGCAACACGCCGCCCGGCAACAGGTCCAGAATGGCATAGCCGTTATTTTCTTTGCCAGTCCCTTCGACCATACCGACCAGCGTACAGTAGTGAATCCCATTGACCAGCGCGTGATGATTTTCGTGGCTGTGTCCCTGAAAGACGGCCAGTACCTTGTCTGATTCCTCCAGAACCCGACGGACCTCCGCGGCGTTCCTGACAGAGTAAGTTCCCGCCGGATCAAGGCGTTGGTGCACGAAGACAACCGTCTTCTTATCCGTGGCCGCCAAATCTGCTTTTAGCCATTCGACTTCATGCGCGGGCAGGTTGGGGTCGGTCCAGTCAAAGTTCTTGCGCTGGTATGGGCGACCGTCGCTCCGAAAGCAGGCGTCCAGCACCACAAAGTGATAGCCTCCTGCATCGAACCCATAAAACGATTTGGGCTGCGACACGCCGTCGAGGAATTCACGTTTGGTAAGTGTGTCCACGCAGTGGTTGCCGAGCACACAATGCTGCGGACAGGCGATCTGCGAAAACTCACGCTGGATACGTTTCAGATACCCTTGCTCGACTGCAACCGAGTCTGCGGCATCAATCAGATCCCCCAGCTCAACCACGAATTTCGGTTTCGCGAGGGCGAACTTGCCTGCCGCCTCGGCCAATTTATCGATGGTCTCACGATAATGCCGGGTTCCGGCGGGAGCCTTATC
>CEUS01280198.1_pt1 | contig 19846 bp, 13 predicted proteins | sample 427031 | NCBI WGS metagenome assembly CEUS01 (sample SAMEA2622837, study PRJEB7988) | marine metagenome | biome: marine biome (ENVO:00000447); feature: marine epipelagic mixed layer (ENVO:xxxxxxxxx); material: "saline water (ENVO:00002010), including plankton (ENVO:xxxxxxxx)" | depth 140 m | reverse complement strand
ACCAACCTCTCCACCTGTACCCACAGGCAACCCTCCCGCTCCGGGTAGCGGGTCAGAATAAAAATATAATGTGCGAGGGAGAATATCGACATATATTGTCAAATCAGGATTTTTCAACGAAACTGAAGTTCCTGTTTCTTCTTGAATAAATTTCCCAAGTTTTGTATTCACTTCCTGTGAAGTTAGAGGGAATTTTTTATCTGCTCTCTTTGTTGTAATTCTGAAGGAGTCAAAATCTTTATTTTTCGTAACAGTCAGTATTTCTTCCTTTAATTTTTCGAGGTTGTGTGAACCGCGTTGTGCAAGAGATATCTTCACTATGCCAAACACTTTTCTTAGCGCATCATAGATCAGATCCCAGTTAGCATTTTCGTTTAGTTGAACACCAATTAATCCCCGTTCAGCCCAAACTTTATCTACATCCATATTACGAGTGACTCGACGTACGTTTCTCACGATGTGATTAATGAAAAAAGAGCGATTTTTCCCCTTTAACCCTGCTTCGTGGTATCGAAGGATAGCGTATCGGTTGTAATTGTTAACTGTCACGAAATCATCCTGTTATTAATCAGCGATTGGTGTTGTGATGTGAGCATTGCTTATACCAACAAATGTAAGTGGCTCCCCGCGCAGGACTCGAACCTGCAACCTGGCGGTTAACAGCCGCCCGCTCTACCAATTGAGCTAGCGAGGAGTATGGATGCTGAATTGCCTCAGTAGTTTAGCAAGCCAGATGGATTAGATACAAGGGTAATGGTACTAGCCAGAACAAATCAATTCAATTAAGGCGTGAAATGGTTCGATTTCCCCGATTCAGAATTCATGTTCCAAAATCATGTGATCTGCCGGAATTGGGTAGACACACATGGATGATTTGGTATTGTCTATTCATGATACCTGTTCGTGTAGCCTTAGAAAATTTTATGCCGTATAAGGGGATAACAACCCCACTTGAATTGGAGGGTTTGCAACTTGTTTGCCTCTCTGGCGCAAATGGCCATGGCAAAAGTGCGTTACTAGACGCCATAACATGGGCGTTGTGGGGCAAATCTCGGGCACGGTCCGACGATGACTTAATACATGCAGGACAGGATGAGACACAAGTTACGTTGGATTTTATCGCAGGCGGGGATCGTTATCGGGTTATTCGCCGGCATAGAAAGCCGCGGGGGCGCGCTCGTTCAGGGCAGTCTAGTGTTGATTTACAGATTTCTACTGAATCTGATTTCCGGGTTATTTCTGGTAATACGATGCGAGAAACGAATAAGATTTTGGTCGATTTATTGCAAATGGAATACGATACTTTTATAAATAGTGCCTTCTTAATACAAGGTCGGGCTGATTTATTCACCATGGCTACCCCTACCGAGAGAAAGCAGGTATTGAGCGATATTTTGGGATTGTCCACTTATGATGTACTTGAAGAACGTGCTCGAAATCGAGTACGAGATGCTGAGAATCATCTTCGGGTGAGCGATTTAGCACTTTCCGACATGGAAAAGGACTTGGAAAAGCGTGTTCAATTGCAAACAGATAATGATGAACAGCAGATAAAACTACGTGATTTAGAGGACAAACACTCAAAGGCAACTGATAAACTTACTGCTCTACAAGAGCGTCGGACGCGACTAGATCTAGTGGAAGAACAAATAGCTGAGACTGTGAACAGAAATACGGCTATTGATGTTATGACTGAAACTGCGTCAACAGAGCTAAATAATGCGCAAGGTAAATTGGATCGGTATAGTGCAATCTTATCTAAATCTGATGAGGTTTTGGTAGGTTACCACCAATTACAAGAAACTAGGCTGCAGTTGCAGGAGCTATCGAAGAAGGCGACACTATTTGTTGATCTGAATTCAAAACGAACTGATTTGCAAAATGCGATTAACAAAGAAGGTAATGCATTGGAAGTGGAATCGAATCATTTGCAGTCTCAAATTGATGAACTGCGGCAGGAAGCGGACCGAAAAAACTCTATTGAAAAAGATATTGATGCTTTTTCGGAATCATTATTGAAAATCGCGAGTGAAGAAGAGAATCTAGATCAAAAGCGGCAGGAATTTCAAGCTGTTGAAACAAACATCAATGTATTACTTGAGAAAAATGCCTCTTTAAGAAGCCAAATGGAAGATCTTCGCCAAAAAGTGGATTTACTTGAAGAAGGCGTAACAACATGTCCTATTTGTGGCATGGAGTTAGACGAACAAGAATTTGCCCAAGTCCGTAATCACTATGAAGTTGAAGGTCAAGAAATGGCGAATAAATTTCGGGAGAACCAAAGGGTTGTCCAAGAATCAAACAAATCTAACGAGAAACTAAAGTCGCAATTAAGCGAGATAGAATTGAGATTGCGCCAGGAGAGAACCGCGTATGAAAACAATCTTGCTCTTAGTCGTGAAAGATTAAAGAATGCTCTTGCTGCATCTGTAGGAATTGATGGTTTGTTGGTGCAAAAGGAAAGTTTGGACTCAAAAATTGCGCATCAGAGCTTTGCGTCGAACCTGAGAAATGATCTCCAAACGCTCTTAACGGAAATAGAGGGAAATGACTATCAGCAAGATGAACACAAAATTTGGCAGGATCGCATCAAGGAACTTGAGCGATTTGAGGCGCGATTTCGCGAGGTGAATGAGGCGGAGAACGCTCATGTGAGGGAAAAGGAAATTCTTGATTCAACGAAAGAAAGATTGAATCAGTTAGAGAAAAATAAGCGAGAAAATAGTGAACGCCTTGTAGACTTGAAAGAGCAAGTGAAGGGGCGTGAAGAATTTCTAACAGAGTTTGAGCTTGCAAAAAACGCTTTCGATGAAAATAAAGCTGAACTAGATAATGTAACGAAAGATTTGACCCGGATTGGTCTTGAATTAGAACGGTTATCTCGAATAGTTGAAGAGCAGCGCGAGAAAACTGCTCAAAGAAAGGAATTCGCTCACCAAAGAGATACCTATGCGGAGGTTGCGAAAGCTTTTGGCAAACAAGGAGTTCAGGCTCTTTTGATTGAGACTGCTTTACCTGAGATTGAAGAAGAAGCAAATAAGCTCCTATCCACAATGACCGAAGGGAAAATGAGTGTGCAGTTAGAGAGTCAAAGGGAAACGCGTCAAGGACGGATTCAAGAGACTCTAAGTGTGAGCATCGCAGATGAAATGGGTACACGTCCATATGAAATGTACAGCGGTGGTGAAGCCTTCAGAATAAATTTAGCTCTTCGTATTGGGCTTTCTCGTATACTGACACGTCGTTCAGGAGCCCCACTACCTGTATTGTTCATTGACGAAGGATTTGGGTCGCAAGATCTCTTGGGTCGTGATCGTATCGTTGATGCCATTAGTTCTATTCAAAATGAATTTCAATTAATCATTGTAATTACTCACATTGATGAATTAAAAGAGCTATTTCCAAATCGCATTGAGGTTAAGAAGCTAGAGGAAGGCTCAGAATTCACAGTGCACCTATAAATGTTGATGCTTTTGTTACCCTTCTATATCCTAGGGGAATTAATTTAGTTTTTGTGTGTGCAGGGTTAATTCTGTACTTTTGAATTAATGGATGCGAATGGCGATGCAAAATTTTAAATTGCCTCAACGTATCTTGGTTTAAAGGAGAAATTATGCAATACCAGGCTCCCAGAGGTACAGTTGATATATTGCCAGAAGATCAGGTCTATTGGGATAGAGTGAAGGCAGCAGCTCGTGTGGTAACACAGCAATTCGGTTATCGACAGATTGATACACCTACATTTGAAGATGCTGGTTTGTTTGTAAGAGGTGTTGGTGAAGGCACAGATATTGTTGAGAAAGAGATGTATACGTTTGAAGATCGTGGTGGATCACTAATTACTCTTCGACCAGAAGGTACAGCTTCTGTCTGCCGAGCATATCTCCAGCACGGAATGCACGCTCTGCCTCAACCTGTTCGACTATTCTACATAACTCCCATTTTTCGTTATGAGAGACCGCAAGCTGGTCGATTTCGTCAACATTGGCAATTCGGTTGCGAAGCTATTGGTGATCCAGATCCTGTGGTGGATGCTGAGACGATTCAACTAGCTTGGGCCTATTTTGGTGAATTGGGATTTTCAGATTTGACGTTGTACGTCAATTCAATTGGATCCCGACAAGGCCGAGAAAAATATCTGGAGAGACTCGTTGATTTTTATAATCCAAAGATGGATTCCATTTGTAATGATTGTCGTGTCCGTCTGAAAAAAAACCCCCTTCGTTTGTTGGATTGCAAGCAAGAATCATGTCAGCCTTTTATTGAAGATGCTCCGCACGTCACTGACTATCTCGATGCTGATTCTCAAGAGCATTTTGATGACGTTAGACGATACTTAGAGTTGTCAGAGATTCCCTTTACTTTGAATCACCGTTTAGTGAGGGGATTAGACTATTATGCCCATACTGTTTTCGAGATTTTTCCTAAGCAAGAAGGTTCTCAAAGTGCTATGGCTGGAGGGGGACGTTATGATGGATTGATTGAACAAATCGGTGGGAACTCTGTTCCTGCAGTGGGATTTGGATCTGGGATAGAACGAGCTGTTCTTGAACTGAAGCAACAAGAAAATCCGGATACGTATTCTGAACAAATTGATGCCTTCATCGCATATTTGGGAAGTCCTGCAAAAAATGCTGCAGTTTGGCTCTTGGGAGCGTTGCGTAAGCATAACGTTAGCGCCCAAATCGCGACTGGTTCTCGTTCTTTAAGGGCCCAACTTCGGACTGCGAATCAAATTAATGCGCGGTTCGCGATCATTATTGGCGATGACGAGTTATCTGGGTCACAAATTGATGAAGTAAAACCTGTGGTGCGGGACCTTGCATCAGGGGAACAAAACTCAATGACAGTTGAGGCTTTAATTCAACGAATCTCTATGAAGTGAATTCTACTATAGGGGGTCTGAATTAGCGCTATCTGGATGTTGCCGAACGGTTGTAATCATGGATTGATAGCGACAGACCGGCACTAGGATTGAAAGGATTCGTGAGGAAAATTTGAAGCAGGATAAAGATCTTACCCGCGTGGCAAATGGATACTTACGCCAACAAATTGAATACTCTATTCCTATGTCAATCTACCCGGCAAAATCAGGAGTAATTATCATCAATGCTCCTGGCGCTGGCGAATCAAAGAGTGGTCGGAAAAACCGTTATGAAACTCTTGGTCAGTACATACAAAAAGAACAGATAGCCGCATTTATTACGCATAATCCTCCGAAACCGGATGCAGAGGGTAAATTTGTTGGTGAGCCGTACTCATATAAGGATACGAGCTGGAATCTGTTAGTGATAGAGAGTTTGGCGAATGTGATTGAATATGCTTTGGAACATGCGGAAGAAATCTGCGGGACTTCTACCCCTGTGGTTTATCTTTCTGGTTTTTCAGCCGGAGCATCAGCATGTGGTGCTGTCGCTTTTCATTATCCTCAGGTCAAGTCCATCCTATTACTTTCAGCATACGACAGTGTAGGAGAATACTTTTATAGTGGCATTAGCCAATTTAAAGGAGATATTTACGCAGTATATGGATCGGATGATCTAGTCGCGAAAATGGTTGCTACTATGCTTGAAATTTCTGCACCTAGAGCTGAATTTCATTTGGCTGAAATTCCAGATTGCGATCATGGATTTCATGGGTCTAAAAATAGTAGGTTTTTTAGCAAGGCATTTTTCTGGGCATTTAATCACGATGAAAATTTTCCGTCAACAGATAATGGCTTGTTGCTTTATGAGGAAGATTGAGATGAGACATACCTTTCGCAGTGGATTTGATCGTCGGGCGATTTGAAGATCATAGAACGGATGATATTGTGATGAAGACTATCGGATTTATTGGTTTAGGGATTATGGGCCAACCTATGGTTCAAAATCTCATGAATGGTGGATTCCAATTAATCGTTTGGAATAGGACAGCCTCAAAATCAGAAAAAATGGCCAAACTTGGGGTAGAGATAGGTGCCTCTCCCGCTGAATTAGCACGTCGTGCTGATGTGGTTATTTCTTGTGTCACAGATTCTGCGGACGTGAAAGAGGTAGTTTTAGGTCCTGAAGGTGTTCTCTCGGGAGCTTATTCTGATTTGGTCATGATTGATATGAGCACGATTTCTCCAGACGTAACTCGAGAAATAAGTGCCAAACTAGGTGAGGTTGGTGTATTTATGTTGGATGCACCAGTGAGTGGCGGGCAATGGGGTGCAGTAAACGGTACTTTGTCAATAATGGTGGGTGGACCTTTGGAAACGTTTCAAGAATCTGAAGATATATTTAAGGCTATGGGCGAACGAATTGTTTATTGTGGACCGGCGGGGATGGGGCAAGTGACAAAAGCGGTGAACCAAATTATTGTCGCAGGAACTATGGCAGCTGTTTCTGAAGGGCTGATTTTTGCTGCGAAAGCGGGTGCTGATATAGCGGCTGTTTTTGAGGCGGTATCTGGTGGTGCAGCTCAATCTTGGCAGCTAGAAAATCTTGGAGCACGTATTCTTAAAGGTGACTTTGATCCTGGTTTCATGGTGAAATTGCAACAGAAGGATTTACAGATTGTTCTTGATGCTGCACAAAAGATGCAACTACCTCTTTTTACCACGCCCATTATTAATCAGTTTTATCGTGCTCTTGAATTAGATGGTGGTGGAGATAGTGGTACTCAAGCCTATATCAAGATGTTGGAAAAAATGTCGGGTGTTGAAGCGCGGATATCGTAGGAGCGCGATAATCTGCAACATAACGTAGCAAACTGACTAATTTTTCTGGTTGCCCGGATAGCGATCTCGCCAGTTTTCAATCACATGAATTTCACTGGACACTTTGTCATCGTCAATGTCTAGAAAAGCTACAGTCGCGTCGGTCAAAAATGAACGATATGCTTGGCCCGGATTAATATAAAGCACGCCATCTCGTTCCTCATTCATAGGATCATGGGTATGTCCGCTCAGCACGATGTCAATCGTTTCATCGAAATCATTTAAGATTATTGCGGGATCAAATGGTGGTCCACCCCAGTAAGGATGTGTTATAGCTATGGTCTTACCATGAATTTTCAACACTTCTTGTTTTGGTAAGGCTGCTGTTATATCCGGAGAGTCCGAGTTTCCATGCACGACGATGGCTTGTTGGGCCTCTTTTTTCAGTCCTTCTGCTATTGCTATGTTGGTGAGATCGCCACAGTGGACTACTATATCTGCTTTTGGGACAAGCTTTCGAATATTTGGGTGGACTTCCTCCCATGTGCGGCAATGAGTGTCGCCCATTACCAAGATGTGAGTCATAATGTCTCCTAGAGTAATATTGTGTCTTTGTAATTATTCATCCATAAAGAAAAAGTTAGACGTTTCATGTGATAGAAGACATCGCCTAAATTGGAACCTCGTTAAAACGAGGCCGATTAAGCATCCGCTTCATTTAGTTTGCCCAACGAGCGAGTTTCCCATGAAACAATCAATTGGCTAGCGATGAAAAGTGAACTATATGTGCCGCTAATCACACCGATTGTCAAAACAATAATGAATGGTTTTGTACTTTCGGGACCTAAAAAGATGAGGGCAGCCAAAACTAGTAGTGTAGTTAGACTAGTGTTTACCGACCTACCTAAGGTTTCAATAATGCTGAAATTAACAGTTGTTACGAAATCTTTTGTTACTCCCTTGAGAATGTTTTCGCGCAACCGATCAAACACAACGATTGTGTCGTTAACGCTGTAACCTAGAACCGTCAACAGACCAACCAGGTACATCGAACTGATTTCAAATGGCATGATTTTAGCTATTAGCGCAGTTATGGAGATTACAATTAGCAGATCATGAGCCAATGCTATGATCGCAGCCATACTATATCTAAACGTTCGTGGAATTTGGCGAAAGGCCCACGAAATATAAATCAAAATTCCAATCACTGCGGCAATGACGGCCACGATGGCATTTCTGACAGTTTCTGAAGCTATAACAGGCGATACTGCTGTAAATTCAAATGCGTTAGAAATCCCATGTTTTTCTTCCAATATCCCCAGAATTTCTCCGCGCTGACTTTCTAAATTTTCAGACGCAGGGAGGCGAATGAAGAAGCTCCCATCTGAAAAGCTTTGCACTATAGCATCTGTGTAGCCAATTTGAGATAAAGTGTTCTTAATGTCATCTTCTGTAACTTGTGAATCAAATTCAATTGTGGCTGTAACACCGCTTGAGAATTCGATTCCCCATCGCAAATCGGGGGAGATGAATTGGCCGATCAATCCTGCAAGGATAATGATTCCTGAGGCGATGAAGTATTTAGCTCGTAAATTTACGAAATCAACCATTGGTTCTCCCGTTATGTATGGAACAACTTTGTTTTTTTACTTAAACCAGTGCTTGTAAACGTGCGCAAAAAGGTTCGGGTAACAATGATGGCTGTTAGCATGCTAATCATAACGCCAAAGAATAAAGTCACTGAAAAGCCCATGACAAAACTTGCTCCCAACCGCTGTGCGAACCAAAATAGAATTGCACACGTAATTATTGTTGAAAAGTTTCCGTCTCTAATCGCGGGCCACGCGCGATCAAATCCGACATCAACGGCAGATCGTAAGGATCGCCCTGCTTTGATTTCTTCTTTTAACCGTTCGAAAATCAAAACGTTTGCATCAACAGCCATACCGATCGACAATATGAAGGCCGCTAATCCGGAAAGTGTTAACGTCACAGGAATCAATTTGAAAGTTGCTAGAACCAATATTGTATAAATCATTAAAGAAACTGCAGCAGTGAGGCCTGCAAGTCTATAGTATAGGATGAGGAAAAGTACTACCAACCCTAGTCCAAGGAGCGCCGCACGTACTCCTTGCTCAAGAGCTAATGAACCAAGCATCGGATTAATGTCAGCTTCTTGAACGAGTTCAATAGATAGAGGAAGTGCCCCTGAGTTAAGCTGTATGGCTAGGAGCCGCGCTTCGTTTAATCCTAATCCATCGATTATTCCACCCTGACCCGCCAATATGGCACTTCTTACATTTGGAGTAGATATTGGACTGTTATCGACAAATATTCCTAAGGGGCGTCCAATATTTCTGGTAGTAACTTGTTCTAAGACTTCTTCTCCAGGCCCGTTAAATCGTAGAGTGACTTGAAACGATCCTGCGGTCTCATCTCGTCCAACTTGGGCACCGTCCGGCAGTAGTAATGCACCTGTCAATTCAACAGGAGACCCGTTTACAATACCTGTAGCTTTAACGAACTCTGGTGTGCCATCATTCATTACCACTTCACCTGCATCGTTGTACTGTAAATTACCATCTTCATCAAGTGCAGGTGTAGGTTCTCCGACTACAACTTCTCGGAAATCGAGTTCCGCAGTAGCTCCGATCAGGCCCTTTGCTTCCTCAATATTAGTGATTCCGGGCAGTTGAATTAATAAACGACGTTCTCCCATTTGCTGCAAAATCGGTTCACTAACGCCAAATTTATCGATACGTCGGTTTATATTTTGGATTAGACCTTCCATTTGGCCGGGTGATGGATTTTCATCCTCTGTTTGATACACCAAATGGGTTCCACCTTGAATATCGAGACCGAGACGCAGTCCGAGAGGGCCGTCGCCGCCCCGTTCAAAGCCGAGAAGGTTTATCTGTGGGAAATATATGGCGGTTGCCGCCATACCTGTAATCAGTAGTATTGCGGCTATGCTAATAAGGTGGCGTTGCACGGTTAATCTCTCTCTCCAGGAGTACCCAGGGTTGTTGCTAGTGTTAGCGCTTCCTCAGAGGTCGTAATGCGCCCTTCAAATTGCGCCTCCCTCACCTCTTCAAGAATCCTACCAAGTTTTGGGCCGGGTTTCATTTTAAGAGTTGTTATCAAATCGTGTCCGGTAATCAAACGGGGTGAATTAATCACTGGTGCTTCTTCAAACCCTCCATCAATCGTAGCTTCTGCGAGGCGAATATGTTGCTGCCATTCATCATTTTTAAGATTTGGCCCCACCGCGGCTAAATGGTCTGCAAAGCTCAATACTATCGTATCAATCGCCGCATCGTCGAGATCTCGGAAAAAGCGGTAAATTGCTCTTTTGGAGGGTTTTTCCCAATTCTGGCTGATTTGAATAGGGCGTAAGTGTTGTTCTACCATTATTCTCGCTAACTCGATTTCCCGTCGGCTAAAACGTAACCTATCCATAATTTGCTTAACCACTTTGCTTCCATTGGTTGTGTGTCCAATAAATCGTATGCGTCCATTGGACTCAATGGTTTTTGTGGCAGGTTTGGCTATATCGTGCAATAAAGCTGCCAATTTGAAAATGACATACCTTGGGAGCCCTGCGGTGATTTCTTCTTTAAAATGATCAGAGAAATTGGATTTCCAAGGGATTTGTTTGAGGATTGGGTTGTTCTTACGTGTGTTGGAACAAACGATGCGTTCTGCAAAACCTAAGGTTTCAACATTGTGATCAAAAACATTCCAGTAATGCTCTTTAGGCTGCGAAATATTTTTGTTTGATGAGAGTTCGGGGATCACTGTGCATAAAACACTAGTTCCATCCATCAATCGTACCAAGGGTAAACTCGAGGGTAACATTAATATGCGAACAAATTCATCACGGATACGTTCTGGAGCAGTTTTTGTGAGCAAATTTGCATGTGAACGAATCAATTTGGCCGTATCGTCTTGTAAAGTAAAATTAAGTTCTCCCGACAATCGAATAGCTCGCAAAAGTCGGATTGGATCGTCCGCGAAAACATCTTTCGACAGAGAACGGATTTTTTTAAGGCCTATATCGCTGAGACCACCAAGGGGATCAATGATTTCATTAGTGGATATATTTGTAAGTGGCATAGCCATCGCATTCACTGAAAAATCACGTCTTCGCAAATTGCCTGTCAGATCTCCGTTGGTGGGAGAAACATCGATCGTCCAGCTTTGTTCGTTGTACTCTATCAAGGCTCTTCCTATATACCGGTCAACATCCAGAGGATAAAAATCTCCGCCAAATTGGTTCGCCAAAAAACGTGCGATTTGCAGGCTGTCTGCGTTGGTGACTAGGTCTATATCGTTAGTCTGCTTCCCTAAAACTAAATCGCGTACGATGCCGCCAACTAAGTAAGTGCTATCCAATTCAGGAGCGAGTATCCTTTGAATCGTATTGAGAATATCCTTTTGAGATCCTTTTTTTAATTCATTCATGATGTCGTACTTTGAGGGTCGGCAGGTTCGATTTTTTCCAGTTTTTCGTGGCTTGCAAGATGGTCGGTGTACAAAATTCCGTTTAAATGGTCGATTTCATGTTCCAACGCTTGCGCAAGCAATTCATCAGCCTTGATGCGAATTTCCTTACTGTCAGGGGTCATAGCTTTAACGGTTACGCGCAAGGACCTCTCAATGAAGCCTCGATATCCTGGAATGCTGAGGCATCCCTCTTCAACCTCTCGATTGCCAGAGCGTTTAACGATGCTTGGGTTGACTAGCCGGTAAAGTATTGCGTCTGCATCTTCATTGTCTTCTGGCGGGGGGATCTCTATTGTGATCACGCGCCAGAAAGAACCGACTTGATTCGCTGCGAGTCCAATGCCATGGGCGTTCCGCATAGTTTCAACCATGTTGTCTAACAACATATTTATGGAGTGGTCTATTTGTTTAACCCTTCTCGCTCGTTGACGCAAAGCGGGATGAGGTACTGTCAATATTGGTAATAGCGCCAATTTAAAGTTTGTCCTTGACTGAATTTGCATAAACCATTTATGGAACCGATCCAAGTATGCCAGTCGGCATGACCGGTCGCAAGTTAACAAAAATTCTCTAACTGGGTTTAACTCTTCAATGATTGGAGAAACGACAGCGTTTTTGATTCAAATCAACGATACTGGATTGACATCAATTGTCCATGTATTGCCCAAAGCAATATTGTCTAAAATTTGTCCGGGTCGCGCACCTTGAATAATTAAATGCCAGCGATAACGTCCTCGTACACGTTGGATGTATGCCGGTGCCGGTCCAATCAATTTGATTTCTGACAATCCTTTAAGGGAGATTTCATCGCGTAAACGCTGAGCCATTTTTGTAGCATTAATTTCAGCACGAGATTCTGATGGATGGGTGCATATTAGGCGAATCATGTTTGTGAAAGGAGGGTAGCCTAACATATGCCGGAACGATATTTCCTTCTCATAAAAATCTTCAAATGATATTTGTTTTACGGCTTGCATCGCGTAATTTTCGGGATCATAAGTTTGGACTATAGAGTTGCCTTGTGTAGTTCCTCTTCCAGCACGACCAGATACTTGAGATAATACTTGGAACGTTCTTTCGGCTGCGCGGAAGTCCGGAAGATGTAAACCAATATCTCCATTTATTGCGCCCACAAGGCTTACAAGAGGGAAATGAAGGCCTTTCGCTAACATCTGAGTTCCGACGAGAACATCAGCTTCGTGCTTCAAAAATGCATCAAGGATTTTTTTGTGAGCGTTCTGTCCTGTCGCTGTATCTCTGTCCCATCTCAAAACTCTTGCTGTGGGGAATGATTTTAAGACTTCTCGGACGACTCTTTCAGTACCAATTCCCACGAAGCGAATCTTTTCACTCCTACATTCGGGACATATCTTCGCTGTTGTGACGGTGGCATTACATTGGTGACAGCGCAGTGCATTAGGGGCATGAAAAGTATATGCAGTTGAACAATTTTTGCATCTCTCAATATACCCACAACTTCTGCATTGGACTGATGTTGCGGTTCCGCGGCGATTCAGAAAAAGGATGGCTTGTTCATGCCGAGCAAGAGTTTCATTAATGCCATTATGAAGAGCCCTGCTGAATATACTGGTATTTCCAGCCTTTAATTCTTCTCTCATGTCGATGATGTTTACTCTCGGTAGTGATTCAAGGCGTATAGCATTATTCCCGTCAGGAACAATCCTTTCAGGGAGAGTTAACAGTTCATATTCACCAGTTGTCGTTTTGTGATAGCTAGAAATATCTGGGGTGGCGCTACCTAAAACTAAAACGGCGTTTTCCAAATGGGCGATCTCTTCCGCTAATTCTCTAGCATGGTATCTAGGTGCAGGATCCTGTTGTTTGTATGCTGCATCATGTTCTTCGTCAATAATAATTAAGCCAATATTTGGAAGAGGAGCTCCCAAAGCACTTCTAGGGCCGATAACGACATCAAACGCACCATCTTTGATAGCCTGCCATTCGCTTCGGCGCTGTCCTTGTGATAATTGGCTATGTAAAACACCAACTCGGCCTGGAAATCTTTCGGAGAATCGTTGAATCGTTTGTGGCGTTAGCGATATTTCTGGAACTAGTACAATGCCTTGCTTGCCACGCTTTATAACTTCTGCGAGGGCTTGGAGGTAAATTTCTGTTTTGCCGCTACCTGTAATGCCATATAGCAAAAAAGGCTTGCGTCTTTTCTTGTTATCTAGTGAAGAAACAATTTTGGTTAATGCTTCATTTTGTTTAGGAACAAGACTAAGCGGTGCAGACAGAGGAGCCTCTAAATTTACCAATAGGTCTCGATGCACATATTGCTCACTTCTACGGATGAATCCTTTTTGCTCAAGTGCTAACACTACTGATGAGGTTGCACCAGTACTTTTGAGTGCATCTATTTGTGCAAGTGATTTGTTCTCTTCGGACAAAAATTGCAGAAGTTGATATTGGCGTGTTGCGTTTCGATCTTGAAGATCCTTTAAAGCTTTCTTAAGTTCATCACCGCTAATGCTAAGTTCCAGGAATTTTCTTGTTCTAGGCTCCAATTTTTTAGATTCATTTTTGATTTCTCGTACAGCAATGCCTTCCTTCTCCAATTTTCGTAGCGCATTCATCCCGCTTGGCCCTAAAGATCGTCGCAAGCTTGGTACAGATGCCTGACCATGCTCTGCAAGGTAATCAACAACCTTCGTTTCATTTTGTGTCAGTTTATTCTGCTCTTCACGTTTTACGGTTGGCGATAATTTCACAAAAGCGGTATTTCTTCTACGAAAAGATGGTGCTAAAAATAAAAGAGCAGATTGGAAAAGGGATACGTGGTACTGGGAGGAGACCCATTTCACAAGTTGTATTTGTCTTTCAGTCAGAACAGGTTTCTCTTCAGATAAGCTTTCAACGAAACGTGTTGCTTGGACTGGAGGTACATTTGTTAATGATATGACTATACCCTGGACTCGCTTGGCTCCGAACAATATCCAAATAGCGTGCCCTAGAGCGATGTTCAGCCCAATCGGGATTTCGTAGGTGTAAGTCTTGGAAATCCACGTTACAGAATCAACGGCGACTTCAGCGTAGCGCATGGTTAAACCCTTTGGGAGAGATGCCGAAACGGCTGTTATCCAGCACTGGTTCTATTTACGTGGAGAGACTTTCTCCTTTATACGTGCAGCTCGTCCAGTCCGGCCCCTAAGGTAATATAATTTGGCTCGTCGAACTGAGCCCCGCCTAACCACTTCTATTCTCTCTAGACGCGGATTACTAAAGAGGAATGTTCGTTCGACCCCGATATCTTGAAAAACCCGTCTCACGGTGAGGCTAGCGTTTGCCCCTCCTTTTTTGATACGGAGAACGAAACCCTGATACACCTGTGTGCGAGTTCGATTACCTTCAACCACTTGCCAGTGGATTCGGACCGTATCTCCAGGGTTGACTTCCTCGAGGTCGGTTCTATCTTTCATTTTTAATAGATGACTTATGTCAGGCACAGATCGCCTCCTAATTGATGCAAGGATACTCAGGGAGGAAACAGTATATCAGAGTTCCCGTGGCATCGTACATTTAATGTTTACTTAATGGAGAGCGTTTTTGTTGTGCAACTTATTCATTTTCAAAATTGTGAGCAGAAAGTTTTTCTTTTAGCCAAGCTTTCTCATCGTCAGTTAAATTGGCTTCGTTTATCAAGTCCGGTCGTCTCAGAGCGGTTCGCAAGAGTGCTTGATTCCTGCGCCAGCGAGTGATTTCCTGATGGTTTCCTGAAAGTAAAATTTCTGGAATTTTCCAACCTCGGAAATTTGCCGGGCGTGTGTATTGTGGCCCCTCCAATAGGTTTTCAGCATGTGATTCAACGATACTTGATTCTTCGGATCCTAACACTCCGGGTACTTTTCGCATTATTGCGTCAACGATCAACATTGCGGGTATTTCACCACCTGTGACGACAAAATCACCAACACTGATTTCTTCAGAAATTAAGTTTTCTCGTACGCGTTCATCGACGCCTTCATACCGACCACAAATCAAAATGATTTCAGAACATTCTGCGAGTTGATCTGCTCTATTTTGGTTGAAGGTTCGGCCCTGTGGGGTAAGCAAGATTACGGGAACATCTTCCATTGGTGAAGTTAAACCTTCTTGCACATTCTCAATAGCATATGTAAGCGGCTCTGGCTTGAAAAGCATGCCTGGTCCGCCACCATATGGAGAATCGTCGACTGTTTGATGATTTCCTGTGCCATATTGGCGGAGATCGTGCGGGATGATTTCAAATGTTCCTTGGGTGATAGCGCGACCAGTAATGCTTGCACCCAAAGGTCCAGGGAAAAGATCAGGAAATAGAGTAATGATGTGAATTCGCATTGTCATTATGCTAAAAAATGTATTTCAGGCATCAAATTCTGATTCTACGGGAAGTTCTGTTCGCAACACAGGAATCTAAAACCAAGATTGGAATTCATCATAGCAGATAAATATTTTATTCTGATTGCGCATTTCACAGTCGTGTCAAGTGAATCATCCCCTGTTAGAATGAAAATTAAGTGGTCTTGATTTTATTTTTCACAGCTAAATTTTTCGAACTGGAGCTGTTCTGACCAAGCGCATTTAGTTTGGTCTTGTGAATATTGGGGCCTTGTGGAATCCTCGGTGCGAGTTCAGTAGAGCAGCGCCTTGTATTCTGACTATCAGAAGATATATTTGGAGGGTTTGGATGGACAGAGAAAGCCGTGATCAACGGCTCCGGGAGACACTTCAAAATCGCATCATGATTCTTGATGGAGCTATGGGGACTAGTATTCAGGCCCATGATCTATCGGCTAACGATTTTGGTGGATCTGAGTACGAAGGCTGCAATGAATATCTCAATATTCTCAAGCCGGAATTAATCAAGGATATCCATCTGGATTACTTTCAGGCGGGTGCTGATATTGCTGAAACCAATTCTTTTGGGAGCACACCAATTGTCCTGGATGAATATGGTTTGGGTGCACAAGCGTTTGAGATAAGTCGTCGGAGCGCAGAGATTGCGCGCGAAGCGGCGGAGGTATCTTCGACAGATGAAAAGTTATGTTTTGTTGCGGGTTCAATGGGTCCTACGACGAAGGCTATATCTGTCACGGGTGGTATTACATGGGATGGATTAGTTGAAAATTTTCGGATTCAGGCTTCTGGGCTAATTGCGGGTGGAGTTGACCTTCTCTTGATTGAAACGTCACAGGATACTCTGAATATTAAGGCTGCATTGGAGGGCATTGACAGGGCATTTTCCGAAATCAATACGTTTGTTCCAGTAGCCGTTCAGGTAACGATTGAGACAATGGGAACAATGTTAGGTGGTCAAGATATCGAATCTATTTATAGGTCAATTGCACATCGTGATTTGTTATGGATTGGAATGAATTGTGCAACGGGGCCTGAATTTATGCGCGATCACATTCGAACCTTGGCGAGAATCAGCCGCTTCCCGATATCTGTTGTCCCGAATGCCGGTTTGCCGGACGAAGATGGCAAATATAATGAAACTCCTGAAAAAATGGCAACAACTATGTCGGATTACATGGATTCGGGGTGGATCAATGTTGTTGGAGGGTGTTGTGGGACGGTTGGTGAACATATTCACCAGTTAGCTGAGCACGCATCTAAAAAACATATCTATGTTCCAGATGGCGAGCAGGAAAGTGCCGTTGTGGGATTGGAGACCCAATTAATCAATGACGAAAATCGCCCATTAATTGTCGGTGAACGCACAAATGTTCTCGGTAGCAGAGAGTTCAAACGCTTAATTGCGGATGGGAGGATTGAAGAGGCTGCTGAAATTGGTCGTCGCCAGGTGCGAGCGGGTGCTCATATATTAGATGTTTGTCTTCAGGATCCTGATCGAGATGAAATGAATGATATCTCTACTTTTCTTGAGGAACTTACGCGAAAGATTAAAGCGCCAATCATGCTTGATTCGACGGATGCACGTGTTCTCGAAGAAGCTTTGAAGAGGACTCCTGGTAAATCCATCATTAACTCCATAAATTTGGAAGATGGAGAGGATCGTTTTCGTGCTGTTATCCCCTTAGCGAAACGTTATGGCGCAGCCCTTGTTGTTGGGTGTATCGATGATGACAAAGAACAAGCTCAAGCGATAACAAAAGATCGGAAAATAGAAATTGCTCGGCGGTCGTATAATCTTTTGACCCAGAAGTATGGCGTTGAACCACAAGACATCATATTTGATCCGCTCGTTTTTCCAGTTGGAACTGGTGATCAGAATTATGTCGGGTCAGGTGTCGAAACTCTTGAATCAATAATGGAAATAAAAAAAGAATTTCCTAAAGCTAAAACTATCTTGGGTGTGTCAAATGTCTCGTTTGGTCTTCCCGCGGCTGGGCGCGAGGTTCTAAATTCTGTGATGCTTTATCACGCCGTGCAGGCAGGTTTAGATATGGCCATTGTCAATTCGCAAAGGATCGAGCGGTATGCTTCACTTTCCGATCAAGAAAAAAAATTGTCTGAAGATTTAATTTGGTGGCGGGGCACTGATCCGATTGGTGCGTTCGCGGATTATTTTCGAGAGCGGAAAACACAATCGAACGAATCCGATCGTAAAGCATTACCACTTGATGAACGGCTTGCGTCTAATGTTGTTGAAGGAACGAAAGAAGGCCTTCTTGAAGACCTTGATGAAGCGTTGCGAAGTCGGAAACCACTCGAAATTATCAACGGACCACTAATGAATGGTATGAGTGAAGTTGGCCGTCTTTTCGGTAATAATGAATTAATTGTCGCAGAGGTTTTGGAGTCTGCTGAAGTGATGAAGTCCGCTGTATCACACCTTGAGCCTCACATGGAGAGCCTGGAAGAGAGTAGTCGAGGGCGGGTACTTTTAGCGACGGTTAAAGGCGATGTTCATGATATCGGCAAGAATCTAGTTGATATTATTTTTTCCAATAACGGCTACCAAGTCATAAATCTGGGAATAAAAATCCCGCCTCAAGAGTTGATTCAAGCGTACAACGACCACGAACCAGATGTAATCGGTTTGTCTGGGTTGCTTGTAAAATCGGCTCAGATGATGGTAGATACCGCTCGAGATTTTCGCGAAGCAAATATCGACGTACCATTATTAGTGGGTGGAGCGGCTTTAACGAATCGATTCACTCGGTTACGGATTTCGCCAGAATATGCTGGTTTGGTGGTTTACGCTCAAGATGCCATGACTGGACTTGATTTGGTTGGGAAAATTCGTGATGACGAATCTCGTGCGGCCTTAGCAAACACACTTGAAGAAGAAACATTGAGGTTGAATAAGAATGAATCTGTACGAGAGCTTAAGTCTGAAGACCAGATTGTCTCCGGGTCAACTTTGGAGCCTGCAGCCAAAGTTCCCGTTCCCCCTGACCTAATCCAACACATTCTTACGGATTATGATTTGAGTGAAGTTTTTAGTTATATAAATCCGACTATGCTTTACAATCGGCATCTAGGTTTTCGGGGTTCCAGATTTTCGGAGGCGCTTGAGAATCGAGAGAAGAAGGCAATGGACTTGCATGAGAAAGTGCAATCTGTTGAAGATTACATGTTGTCTAGGCCAGATATTCAGGCACGTGCTATATATCGCTTTTTCCGCGCAGGGTCGGAGGGGAATGATATTTGCATCTTGTCACCAGACGGCGAGACTGTTTTAGAGAAATTCACTTTTGAAAGACAATCTACAGGTGAGGGCCTCTGCCTTGCAGATTATTTGCATCCAATTGCGACAGGGGAAACAGACTATATAGGTATGTTTGTCACAACCGTTGGTCCAGGCGTGCGTGCTTTGGCAGAGGAATGGAAAGACCGGGGAGATTATCTTGGTTCCCATATCATGCAAATATTAGCTTTGGAAGGTGCGGAAGGTTTCGCAGAGCTTTTACATCAAAGGATGCGAGCAATGTGGGGAATGCCTGATCAATCAGATATCTCAAAGCAAGACTTATTTAAATCTGCTTACACTGGGAGGAGATTTTCATTCGGCTATCCAGCATGTCCACGATTAGATGATCAAGCAGGCATGTGGAGACTTCTCCAACCAGAGAAAGAAATCGGTGTCGAGCTGACTGAAGAATTCATGATGGACCCAGAAGGATCGGTAAGTGCCTTAGTAATCCATCATCCTCAAGCGAAATATTTTTCGGTAAATTCAGCTCTGGCATGATTTACTAGGATTTATCTTCATCCTCTGTTTATCAAAAGCATTATTTAACAGCTGTTTGAGAACTTCGAAAATATCAAGATTCTTTTCTCATACGGTTTAAAAAAGAGTACTTTAAATGTTTAAACACCGTAAGGTTTTATTTAAAGCTTCTATCCCTGTTTCCAGTTACGTTGTATAATCCCTTGGCTGTGAATTCATATCTGTCCGGCCTCGGCGGATGGTCTCGCAGCAAATGGTTGGCGGAGGGTTGTTCTTTGGACAAAAGGAGGGCGTTTTAATATGTCACTTTTACGTAGCCTTATGTTCGTACCAGGAATCAGAGAGGATTTTCTTGGGCGTGCGACAGACTTACAGTCTGATCTGGTTTGTGTTGATTTAGAGGATTCAGTTCCCCCGGGAGACAAAGATAGAGCTCGCGACATTGTTCAGGAGTGGCTTCCTAAGCTGGCACGTCCCAATTACATGTTGATTGTCAGGGTAAATGGTTTGGATAC
>CEUS01083024.1_pt1 | contig 19850 bp, 16 predicted proteins | sample 427031 | NCBI WGS metagenome assembly CEUS01 (sample SAMEA2622837, study PRJEB7988) | marine metagenome | biome: marine biome (ENVO:00000447); feature: marine epipelagic mixed layer (ENVO:xxxxxxxxx); material: "saline water (ENVO:00002010), including plankton (ENVO:xxxxxxxx)" | depth 140 m | reverse complement strand
AATTGAAGCAAAGGGTATTATTTTTTCTAACACATTACGTGCTGTGTTAGGATCCCATAATTGTTCTCTATAATTAATATCTAGACAGATAGGAATTGATTGAGTTTTACAGTATTCTAAAGTACGTAGTGTTGTAGTGAGAGCTCTTGGGCTTAATGCTGGGGTAATTCCAGTTAAGTGTAGAAATTCAACTTCAGTTAGGTGAGGTTCAATATCTGTGAATTGTATTCTACTTGCAGCACTTCCTTTCCTATAATATGTTTTTAAGTGAGAACCATCAGATAGGTGATTTAAATATGATAGGCCTGTTTTTTGATTTGTATACATTTTAGCAACAATATCAATATTTTTTGATAAAGTATCAGCAATTAATTGACCAGCTTGGTCTTGTCCTAATCGGCTTATCCAGGTGCATTTAATATCTTCTAATCCAAATTTCATTAGGTTTACTAAAAAATTTGATTCTGCACCAGCACAATCTTCGTAATGTTGATTTTTTTTATCTAATGGTCCTGTATATTTTGCATTATACTGAACCATTGTTTCGCCAAAAGTTACAATTTTTTTCATGATATCTACTATTACTAAAGTTATGTTAATTTTTCTTGAATATTGACAGAATCCCCTTTGGATAAAATTTGTGAAATTTGTGCTAATAGCGTTGGGTTCGCATCAATTTTAATAGTAGGCCAAATTAGAGAGGTTTCTTTATCTTCTTTTACTATATTGAGTTGAATATCATCTTTTCCAGGACTAGCAATCAAAATTTGTTTAATAGTATGTAGCATTTTGTAACTTTCACTATAATTATTTTGATCTTGTATCCTGATTACCAGTCTATTTAGAGGTGAATTATTATTTGTTGTTGGAGTAGGTTTTTTTACACCATTTTTATGTAGAGGAGTATTATCTGAAATTGTGAAATCATTACTACCTTCTATATATCTCCTAGCTTTAGAGTAGTGGATGGTTAACGAATCGTTAAATTTTTTCAAAGTTCCAGATATGAGCATAACTGCTCCAATAGTCCAAAGTTCTTGGATATCTTGAGCTGTAGAATTCCAAATATAAATATCTATTGATCCGTGTATTAATTCAATTGTAGCAACCACGAATGATTTGTTTTGTTTAGTAGTTCTTTCATTAATATTTAATATTTGTCCGATTAATTCTATTTTTTGGTCAATCAATGTATCGTTAAGTTCCTCAAGAGAAGATATCATTGTGGATGGTATTTCCTTAGTATAATTATCTAATGTTTGATTAGTTGTCATTTGAATTCCAAGTAGTTCTAATTCCCAAATCCGATTTTCGCTATTTGAAGCAATGATATCTGGAATTTCAATTTTTGTGAGAGGATTTTCAATCTCTTCACCTAGTAAATTAAATAAACTAGTTTGACCTGAATTTCTGCGACTAGTTTCACTTTGTCCTAATGCTACTAATTGTCCTATAATTTGAAGTAAACCTTGTCGATTACTAAATTCATCGAATGCTCCTGCCATAATTAAGCTTTCAATTGTTTTTCGGTTTAGTGAAGATGTGTCGACACGTGTAAAAAAATCGGTGATACTTGTATAATTGCCATTTTGGTTACGTTCAATAATAATTGGATTTGAAGCTAAGCTTCCAACATTTTTAATTGAAGATAATCCGAATTCGATGTTTTTTTGTTTGTTATTACTATTTGTGTGTATGGAAAATGAAGTTAAACTAGAATTTATATTTGGAGGAGCTACTGTAAGTTGCAGTCTTCTACATTCTTCAATCGCTGTTTTTAATTTAGTTTGATTATCTTGAAATACATTCATTAAGGAGGTCATGTATTCTATTAGGTAATTAGCTTTAAAATATGCTGTCCAGTATGAAACCATTGCATAACTTACACTGTGGGCTTTATTGAATGCGTATCCAGCAAAAGGTTCAATTAAATCAAATATTTGTTCAGCTTTTTCTTTAGAGTTTCCTTGTTTTATTGCTCCGCTAATAAAACGTTTGCGTTCTTTTAGCATAATATCTGGTATTTTCTTTCCCATTGCTTTTCTTACAATATCAGCCTCTCCGAGTGAATAACCAGCAAACGCCTGAGTTATTAACAATACTTGATCTTGATAGACTATAATTCCATAGGTTTCTTCCAAAATATGGGTTAGTCTTTCATCAGGATATATAACTTTTTTTGAACCATGTTTAGATTCAATAAAAGAGTCTATTTGTTCCATTGGTCCTGGTCTGTATAAAGCAATCATAGCTGCCAGATCACTAATGCTATTTGGTTTTAATTTTTTAATATATTTAGTCATCCCAGCACTTTCGAGTTGAAATACTCCTACTGTATTACCAGATGAAAGTAACTCAAAAGTTTTTTTATCGTTTAGAGGAATTTCTGATAGGTTTAATTCAGTTTTACTAGATTCTTTAATTAGCTCTATTGTATTGGATAAAATGGTTAGATTAGATAGTCCTAAAATATCTAATTTAAGTAATCCTAATGATTCAACTCCCGATGCGTGGTATTGGGTCATCGACATATTGGTGTTGTTGGTTGTTCTTTGTAAAGGAATGAAATCATCGAGTGCTTGGTCAGATACGACTACTCCAGCAGCATGTGTACTTGAATGTCGTGTTAAACCTTCAAGTCCACTGGCAGTGTCTACTAATTGGCGTATATTTGTATCAGATTGGTAAAGACTTAACAAATCTCCACTACTATTAACAATTGTTTCTAGCGGAGTACCAGATCTGTCTGTTACTAATTTTGCAATTTTATCTACTTCTGCATATGGCATTCCTAGTGCTCTCCCAGAATCTCTTAATGATGCTCGGGCTCCAAGTGTTCCAAATGTAATGATTTGTGCAACATTTTTATTTCCATATGTTGATACTAGATAATTCATTATTTCATGTCTTCGATCATCTTGAAAATCGATATCGATATCGGGCATTTCACGACGTTCGGGATTTAAAAAACGTTCAAATACTAATGAATGTTCTACTGGATTTATATCTGTAATTCCTAGGTTGAATAACGTAATACTAGCTGCAGCACTTCCTCTAACAGTAAAAAGAATCCCCTCTTTTCGTGCAAATTTGGTGATATCTTGAACTACTAAGAAATAATTAGCATATCCAGTTTGTTTTATAACCTCAAGTTCGTATTCCAGACGCTTGTATTCTGATTCATTAAACTCTAGGTCGCTCGATTCAATCATCTTATGAGTGAGATTTTTTAGATAATCATCTGCTGAAAGTGAATTTGGGATTGGATATTTAGGCATATGTGTTTCATTTAATGAAAATTCAAAAGTACATTCATCTGAAATTTTTGTAGTGTTGGCAAGTGCTTCAGGTAAATCGTTAAATAGTAACGACATTTCTTCTTCGCTTTTAATATAATATGAGTCTTCTAAAAATCGAAGTCTTTTTGCATCATTTATATTGGTATTAGTATGTATACATAACAGAATATCTTGTAGCCGAGCATCTTCTTTTTTTGTGTAATGGGAATCATTAGTAGCAACGATAGGTATATCTAGATCTTTACTAATTTGTAAGAGTCCTTCGTTTATTAAATCAAGGTTTTCGACTTTACCATGGCGCATTATTTCTAGATAATAGTGAGGGTGGAATCTTTCTTTAAACCAAGATGCGCACTTCTTGGCTTCATCTATTTGACCTAATGAAATTAATTTTGATACTTCTCCACTAGGACAACCGGATAAAACGGTAATTCCCTCATGATATTGTTCAAGTAAAGTTCGATCAATACGTGGTTTATAGTAAAACCCATCTAAATGAGCTGTTGTGAGTAATTTGACAAGATTTTTATATCCAACAGAATTTCTAGCCAATAAAGTAAGATGGTAAGGGGTTTTATCTTCGAATGTTTTGTCTAAATGCCCTCTTTTAGCGACATAAACTTCACAACCAATGATAGGTTTAATATTAGCTTCTTTTGAAAATTTATAGAAATCAACAGCACCATATAGTCCCCCATGATCTGTAATTGCAAGACTATCCATGTTTAGTTCAGATGTCCGATGGACTATTTCTTTTAATCTGCTAAATCCATCGAAAAGACTATATTCAGTATGAACATGTAGATGTGTAAACAAGTTATTCTATGATTCCAAAATATTTTATTAATTATGGAAGTTATTATACCAATAGAATATAAAAATAAAACACTAAAATTTAATTAATTTACTAATATCAGTACTAAGCATTTATATTTTTATCTAACATAATGTTATAGAATCCGATTAGTTAGTTTTTAGGAGATAAATATTGGTAGCTCCAAGAGATTTATTTGAAATCATTCCAGTTTGGTTAATTGTATTTGGTATAAGCACTTTTGGATTTATGCTGTCTTTCTGGTTGATTTATGACAGGGCTCTGCGTCTAGTATGGCTCGGGCGTTCAACAGTAATGGAGAATATCAGTCTTAAAAGAGTGTTTAAAACTTTATGGATTGTTTTAGGCCAGGTAACAGTATTTAGAGGATTAGGAGGACCAGTAGCAGCAATTAGTCACGCACTTATTTTTTGGGGTTTTATTATATTTGTATTTAGTTATGTATTTTTTATTTTTATTGATTCTAGTGGGTGGTTAATTGTAGATATAATACATCAGAATCAATACACAGATAGTCGTTCATTTACTCAAATAGTTTTGGGGACTGAGATTGTTAGATGGATACATATAGTACTAGATATTTTTTCTATTATTATTCTGTTTGTTATTGGGTGGGCTATGGTTAGGAGATGGATTATTAAACCTACGAGATTATCACACAAAGTGACACAATCTTCAGATGCTGTTTGGGTTCTTGTTTTAACTATGAGCTTAATGATTACATCTTTGCTTAGTGAAGCAACATTCTTATCATTAACATATGGCAATGAATTAGAAAAATTAATATTTTTAGAAACATTACTTGTATCAATAATTCAGTTAATACCTATATCTGAATTATTGATGACTTATTTGTTTGATATTTTTTGGTTAGCACATTTTGTATTAATTGTTGGATTTAGTATATATCTACCGACTTCTAAACATTTACATTTATTTACTGCTCCATTAAATATTTTTTTAAGTAAAGAAGGTCCTTTAGGAACTCTACATACTCCCAATAATTTAGAGGAAGCAGAAAGATTTGGAACGGGATATATTGAAGATTTTTCAAGAAAACAGATACTGGATGGCTTTTCATGTACAGTTTGTGGTAGATGTACGGAAGTTTGTCCTCAGAATATTGTTGGTAGAAAACTTTCTCCAATGCATATTGTTCAGGGTATCAAATCATATTCATCTGAAGTTGGTAAATTTAAGGTGTCTGATGATGTTGAATCTAATGACATTTTGAATTCCACAATTGAAAAGGAGGATATTTGGGATTGTTTAACATGTGGTGCATGTATTGAAATTTGTCCAGTTGGAGTTGATCAAGTTGATACCATTGTAGACATTCGTCGATATTTAGTTATGGAACAAGCAGATGTACCAGAAAATTTTGTAAAACCTTTAATAGGCTTAGAAGATAGAGGGCATCCTTGGCAAGGAGTTACAGAAAATCGTTTAACCTGGTGTGATGGATTAGAAGTTCCAAGTATTCAAGAAAAAGGAGAAGCAGATGTGCTTCTTTGGGTAGGTTGTGCTGGTGCTTTTGATAAAAGGTGCCAACAAGTAATGAGATCTTTTGTTTCTGTACTTAATAAAGCGGAGATAGAATTTGCTATTTTGGGAAATGAAGAAGCGTGTACTGGAGATCCTGCTAGGCGTATAGGTAATGAATATCTTTATCAACAATTAGCTAAAAGCAATATTGAAAAATTAAACCAGTATAAATTCAATACCTTACTGACATGGTGCCCACATTGTTTCAATGTGATGAAAAATGAATACCCACATTTACAAGGTAATTATAGTGTAAAACATTATGTGGAATTCTTTAATGACTTAATATCTAAAAGAATAATTGAGCCATCTTTACCTTTGGATTCTCAAGTAGCATATCATGATTCTTGTTATCTAGGTCGTCATAATGGATTATTCGAAGAACCAAGAAGTATAGTGAAGTCAATACCAATGCTAGAGTTAGTAGAATTTAAGAGATGTAAGAATAGGTCTTTTTGTTGTGGTGCAGGAGGAGGTCAATTGTGGAATGATACTAAGGAGAAGAAACAAGTTAGTCATGAAAGGACAAAGGAGTTTTTAGAAACTAATGCACAAACAGTTGGTGTTTCTTGTCCGTTTTGTTTGCAGATGTTAGATGAAGGAATTTCATCGCAAGATGATTCCAACAAAAAAAATGCATATGATTTAATTGAATTACTTGATAAGAGTACGAATTAAGAATTCTTTTTTTGTTTATTCAATGATCTTAATGATCGGAAAATGATTCTTTGGCGATCTACATCTGTTAGAAATGGTTCAATTTGTTCTTCAAATTCCTTCACTAATTTATTTGGTGAAGTGTTAGTACTATCTAAAGTTATTTTTTGACGTATTAGTGCCAAATTATATTCTTCTTCAAAACGTTCAAGTACGTGTTCTACATCTTTATCTTTTAAAATACCGTATTTATTAGGATTTTTTTTCATTCTTTTACGTATTTCATCAGGAGAACATTTTAATAAAATTAAGACGGTGTCAGGAGCTATTGACTTGATAGTTTGTTCCATATGTCGTGCATACCAGGAGCGGCCAGCATATTCTCCTTCGCCCCCATATCCATAGTAAAGTGGAGCATAAACTGCTTCATCATAACAAAATCCAACCATATTATGATCTGTGTCCTCATAAAAAGAATGACTTAAATGGTATTCCATATGGTATCTTTGGTATTGTTCTTTTACGTTTGGAGTTAAATTGACGATTGATTGGTATTCTTCATCAGTAAATTCTGAATGTCCTAGATAAGGTATTTTCCAGTGGTCATGAAATCCATGTTGACCACCTAATGTTTTTGTAGCCCATTCGGCGATCTTGTTTGCTAGTGTAGTAGTTCCACTATATTCAGCACCTATTAATATTAAATTCATGTTCCATACCTTTCTTTAACTATTTTAATTGGTTCAATAATAATTTTAATCGATCGTCATGACTTAAATATGGTTCAATTTTTTTAGCTAATTTCTTAACTGATTGATCAATAGTGTCTGAAGTCGTATCAATCGAAATTTTATTTTTCATCTTTGATTTATTAAATTCTTCTTGGAATCGGTCAAGAATTAAAGGGATATCTTGTTCAGGAACAACTTCATTACGATGCGGATTTGTTTTTTTTCTATGAATAATTGTTTCTGGAGAGCATGTGACTAGTATCAGTACTAGATCAGGTGCATACTTTGAAAGTATAGTTTCAATTTTGTTTGCTTCAATTCTACGATCGCCTAATTCTCCTTCACCGCCATACCCATAGTACCTTGGGGCATATATTAATTCGTCAAAATAATATCCAACTCTGGCAGAACCAGTGCCTATTGGTTGAGGTCCTTGAGGTGAATGATAATAAAGAGCATATCTCATTAATAATTCTTTTACGACTGGAGATGCTTTATATACTTGTTGTTCTTCTTCTTCAGTCAGTATAGTAACCGATGTTTCGTGTGGAGGATGTCCAGAAATTTCTGGTATTTTCCAGTGATCATGGTATCCCATTCCTTGGTCACCAATATTTTCAACTAGCCACTCATCTAATTTTCGAGATAATGTAGTTGTTCCAGAATATTCACATCCGATAAATAAGAGTTGCATTATTTATTTATTTCCTCAAATAATTTATGGGCTTTTATTCTAATCTTGTCATTTTCAGAAAGCGCTGATTCAACTAATTTTATTAACTCGTCAGTACTTTGAGTAATTGATTTGTTAGTAGTATCTAGTTTAAGAGGAGATAGTAGTGATTTACTAAATTCATATTCAAAATTATTTAAAATTTCATCGATATCTTGAGGTTTTATTATTTGATAAGGATGTGGGTCAGATTCCATACGTTTTTTAATAGTTTCGGAATTACAAGTAACGTGAATTACAATTATATCTGGAGCTCCAGATAAGAGTTTTTGTTCAAGATGACGAGAATAATTTGTACGTGGACCACCTTGGACTTCTGTTTCTCCTCCATAGGAGAAATATTTATCACAATAGACCGTATCCTCATAATGGAATCCAATGTAAATGAAATCAGAGTCGTCAATTTTGTCAGGCATATGATATATAATACTTTGCCGTTGTATCATTTCCTTAAGTTTTGGGCTTAATGACAATATATGATTTTTATCAGATTCTGTTAGAGTTGCAGAAGGAAGGCCAGTTGGATAACAGCTGATTTCTGGTATTTTCCAGTGGTCATGATATTCTGGAGCTATTCCTAATTGATTAGTTGCCCACTTCTTCAATTCTAACCCTAATGTAGTTGTCCCAGAATATTCGCATCCTGCTAGTATAATTTGCATGGCTCACATTTATATATTTTTGCCATCTTACAATGTTAAATTAATAAGGTCAATATATAGAATTTTGATTTTTCAACCAATTCATAAGTTCTTTTTTAAATTCAGATTTTTGTGAGGCATAGAATATATTTGCTTTGATTAATCCTAAAGGTGTTCCGATATCAAAATGTTCACCTGGAAATTTATAGCCGTAGATTTTTTGGTGTTGCAACAAAGATGATAATGCATCTGTTAATTGAATTTCCTGCAATGCACCCGGTTGAGTGTTTTCAAGTATATCAAATATTTCTGGTTTGATGATATATCTACCAGTCACTGCAAGATTAGATGGTGCATCTTTGATACTTGGCTTTTCTATAAGTTCAGTAATTTCAAACAATTTTTCGTGGAAATCCTTTGAGTTATGACGTATGATGCCGAGTGAAGAAATAAGATCATCGGGTACTTTACGTATAGCGATGACACTTTGTTGTATCCGATGAAATTCATTTATCATCAATTTAGTAATTGGTTCGTCAGTAGTAGATATAATATCATCTGGTAATAATACGGCAACTGGTTCATTTTGAGTGAGATTTTTAGCTTGCAATATTGCATGCCCTAACCCACGGGGATGTTTTTGAGTAACATATCTGATTTCTATTTTTTGATTAAGTTCGAAAATTTTATCAATCAAATATTCTTTATTCTGACTTTTTAAAATTTTTTTCAGTGATTCTGTAGGATTAAAATATTGTTTAATTGTATCTGCGTCATTTCCTATAACTAGCACCAGTTTTTGTATGTCTGAATCTACTATCTCTTGAATTATTAAGTGTATGGCAGGCAATTCTATGATTGGTAGCATCACCTTAGGAATTGAACTTGTAACAGGTAAAAATCTAGTTCCGAGTCCTGCAACTGGTATAATTGCTGTATTTACAGATGTCATTATTGTTAGCTATATGATCTAAAATATTTTTTTATAATATATGAATTTTTCATAATTTTCTAATTAGTAAATATTTTTTGATAAATGATAGAATAATATTATTTGGTGAACAGATATGGGTATAAATAAAATTTCTCAGGAAAAATGCATACCTTGTCGTAGAGGAGCACCGCTCTTAACTCATGAAGAAATAGATGTTTTGCTTCCTCAGATAGATAAATGGATACTTATTAAGGAAAATTCAATCCAACGATTAAAAAAAAGTTTCCAAACCTCTGATTTTTCAGAAACTATGCACCTTGCAAACAAAATTTTTGAATTGGCAGAAAAGCAAGGTCATCATCCTAAAATAGTAGTTGAGTGGGGTAATTTAGAAATTCAATGGTGGACCCATAAGATAAGAGGTCTTCATAGAAATGACTTTATTATGGCGGCTAAAACAGATCAAATTATAAAAGAATTCGCTAGTTTATAAAGTGAGTTCGCCAAATGTTATTTTACGAAGAGTTTCAACATAAAGTTTATGTTCTTTTTTCTGAACTTTTTGTTTAAGAGAGTCTATTGTTTCATCTTCTGCTAAAGTAATTTCTGTACGTGCAATAATTGGTCCTTCATCATAATTTTTGGTAACCACATGGATAGTTACACCTGTTTTTTTGTCTCCAGAATTGAGTACTGCCTGATGTACTTTGTCTCCGTACATACCTTTTCCTCCGAATTTAGGCAAAATAGATGGGTGAATATTTAAGATATTTCCTTTATATATATTTAAAACCTGATCTCCTAGTTTTTTCATATAACCTGCTAGAATGACAAGGTTTACATCATGAGTTTGTAGGATTTTGAGTATTGCAGTATCTAAGTTGTGTTGATTATTAAATTGACTGGCACTTACATGGTAATTAGGGATATTAGCTTTTTTGGCGCGTTGTAATACACCGGATTGTGAATTATTACTGATTACAACACTTGGTACTGCACGAATAACGTTTGATTGACACCCGTCAATAATAGATTGAACATTGGTTCCTTCATGAGATGCTAACAAACCAAGTTTGAAAGATATATTACTGTTGTAACTTTTTTCAGTCAAAATATATGGTGATATTATAAGTAAATAAACTATCTATATCCTTGTACAATTTAATCATCTGACAAAAATAATAGCTTGTCAAATTGATATTCTTTCTATGTTAATCTCTTTTCCATTCTGTTATACTCGCTTGGGCTTATTTTTATTGATTTGGAGGATATTTATGCCGGTTTGTGCTGTTTTAGGAGCTCAGTGGGGTGATGAGGGAAAAGGAAAAATTGTGGATTTCCTTGCCCAGAATGCAGATATTATTGCTCGATTTTCGGGTGGTAATAATGCAGGTCATACAGTGATTAATGATTTTGGTAAATCTTCATTACATTTAATACCTACTGGAATATTTGTTACATCAGCACTTAATGTGATTGGTAATGGAGTAGTTGTTAATCCGGATGCTTTTTTAGAAGAAGTTAATAATTTGACTAAGAAAGGTGTCTCAATTGAGAAAAGATTAATGGTTAGCGAGAGATCGCATCTAGTAATGCCTTATCATATTTTACTAGATGAATTAGCTGAAAAGGCTCGAGGTAAACAAGCATTGGGTACTACAGGTAGAGGAATAGGTCCAGCGTATACTGATAAAGTAGCACGTATTGGTATACGGGCGGCAGATTTGGCAGATATGGAATTTTTACGGCCCAAATTAGAAAATGCAGTTGCCTATGCGAATGCGTTAATAAGTAACGTGTATAATGATAAACCAGTTTCATTTGCTGAAGTTTGGGAAAAATGTTCTGAATGGTCCAAATCTTTTATGCCATTTGTTGGTCCTGTAGAGCATGCTGTCTATGATGCTATTGAATCAGATAAAATAGTTCTCCTTGAGGGTGCTCAGGGTGCTTTATTAGATTTAGATCATGGAACTTATCCCTTTGTAACTTCTTCTCATCCTACCATAGGAGGAGCATGTACAGGTTTAGGTTTATTACCAGGGCAAATTGATAAAATATTTGGTGTGTTTAAAGCATATAGTACTCGAGTAGGATCAGGACCATTTGTTACTGAACTGGTTGGGTCTTTAGCAAATTATATCCGTGAATTAGCAAAAGAATTTGGAACTACAACTGGACGTCCACGTAGAGTAGGATGGTTTGATTCAGTAGTTGGAAGGTATAGTTTGAGAATAAATGGATATACTTCGCTTTTTTTGACTCGATTGGATGTACTTGATGATTTAGATAAAATTAAAGTATGTACTGCATATGAACTTGATGGAGAAGTAGTACATGATTTTCCTGGGAATGCTTCTGTTTTGGATAGATGTAAACCAGTATATGAAGAAATTGATGGTTGGGATAGGCCAACTGCAGGGATTTCTGATTTTTCTGAGCTTCCAGAAGGTGCCGTGAATTATATTAACCGTATTGAAGAACTTATTGGATGTAAAGTAGATTTGATATCTACAGGTCCAGAACGAGAAGAAACTATTGTAGTTCGTCAGTTGATATAGGATTTAAGCCTATTAGTAATAGGTTTTGTAAGATTTTGAATAGTTGTTTACATCTTTTTTCCTTGACTAAATTTTATCTATAGTTCAAACTTCCAGTATTCATTGTTAAAGTTACAACATTATATTTACAGTTATAGTGTGGTGTTGTTGCTATAAAATAGAAGGAGGAGATATGAATACTCGAAGTTTAACCGGTTGGTTATTGGTTATTGGTCCAATACTAACTTTCGTAGTCTTGGCTGGTTTATATAGTGCACTGATTGGAGATGGAGATCCTGGTCCAGCTGCGGTTGCAGATTTGATGAAAAATACGCAGCTTTCTTTGATAGTTACCGCTTTAGGTAGTGTTGTATTTGTTGCGACATTTATTGGTATGGCACTTTTAGCAAATTCGATGAATGCTGAAGGTCAGGCAGGAAGTGCTTATGCAGCTGTTGCAGGAGTTATTTTTGCAGGACTTGCAGCAATTGGAATAGTAGCAACAGGTATGAATGCTGCAACTATCGAAGTAGCTGCAACTAGCGTTGAATCTGCTGCGATAATGGATCTTGTTGGAAATGGAATGTTTTCAGGGTTATTTTTCTATTGGGCAATAGGTAATATCCTTATTGGTAGTACTATTCTTATTCAAAAGCGTTTCCATATTGCTGTTGGTTGTTTGTTTGTTGTAGTTGGTATATTAATGATTCTTGGTTCAGTTGTTGATGCAGAAATTCCTGATGCAGTTGGACTGATAATTTGGGTTGGAGTAGAACTTGTTGCTGTTGTTGCAGGTGTTTTTGTCCTTCGGGAAAAATAAGCAAACGATATAATTAACAGAAGAAAATGGAGGATTTATGAATTCTAATAAAATTATTGCATGGATGCTAATTATTGGACCTATTGTTACATTTATTACAGGGTTCTTGGCTAGTATATTAATTGGACAAGCTAATACACCCACAGAAGCAGTTCAGGAAATCATGGATAATCAGAATCTTACAACTATATTAACGGTAGTTAATAGCTTAGGTTTTGTTTCCGCATTGGTTGGAGCTACTTTACTTTCAAAAACAATGTCAGGAGAAGATAAACCAGGTGGAATAGTAGCCCAGATTAGCACTGTTCTCTTCATTGGACTTGTAACTCTGGCAATAGTAGGATCATTGAGTGATCTTGCGACAGTAGGGGCTATTCAATCAAAAGCCACAGATGCTGCTATAAATTTTAGTAATGCAGTGACTATCCAGATAGTTGGTGGTGTATTGTGGAACGGATTATTTTTCTACTGGGGTGTTGCATTTATCATTTTTGGTATTGCAGCGCTTATTCAAAAGAGATTACATCTTATTGTAGATTGGGTATTTGTAGTCTTCGGTACAATTTTCCTTATTTTGAGCATCGCTCCTATTGATTTAGGTCAAGCAATATTTATAGTTTTTGGCTTAATGGTAGTCAATACGATTGTTGGTGGTGTTTTTCTACTCAAAGGGAAATAAGTTATTAGTCAGATTTGGGTGCTATTTTACAAAAATTAGTATATGTTGACAGTGGCCCCTCTGGTGGAGCTTATCCATCAGCAGGGGCGTCATCAGGAACACCCGTTCGAAGAATTGATTATAGGGATTATAAAATTTACCTGATATTATACGGGTAAATCAATTTTATATTTTTCTATCAATGGATTGAATTGAGATTTAAAAGTTTCATCAACTTCAAACATTGGAAGTCGAAGTGGCCCCGCATTGAACCCTGCTTTATTTACAGCATATTTGATAGGTGCTGGATTAGTCACCCAAAAAATTGCTTTAAACAAAGGTAATAAATAACGATGGTTTTTAGCAGCTTCAGAAATAGAGCCAGAAAGAATATTTTGTATCATTGTTTGAATTTGAGATCCTATTACATTTGATGCGACACTGACGATTCCATATCCTCCCACACACATGATTGAGAATGTTTCATCATCATTACCAGACCATACATGAAAACCATCTGGAGCTCCATCTATTATTGATGTTATTTGAGTAGCATCGCTAGATGCTTCTTTAACTCCAACGATGTTATCAATCTCAGCTAATTTTAGAGTTGTTTCGCTAGTCATATTTAATGATGTTCGTGACGGAACATTGTACAATAGACCAGGTAAATTTGTTGATTCAGCTATTGATTTAAAATGATAATAAAGTCCATCTTGAGATGGTTTATTATATGCAGGAACAGTTAATAGTAATCCATCTGCTCCTACTTTTTCTGCTTCTTGAGAAAGAAGAACGGAGTTTGCGTGGTTATTATCTGTAGTTCCTGCAATAACAGATGCAGAGGTTCCAACTTCTTCTTTAATTTCAGCAAATAAACGGATTTTCTCTTCATTTGACATCGAGGGTGCCTCTCCAGTAGTACCTCCAATTACTAATCCATTACTTCCTGAGAGAGTTAAAGCTTTTGCTAATTTTCTTGCTTGAGAATAACTTATGTCTCCATTGTCTTCGAATGGAGTAACCATAGCAGTTAAAAGTCTACCGAATGTCATATTTACCTCCTCATAACCCTATTTATAACTAAGGTGTATATTTAACCAAATTTCTTTCTATTAGTTCTTCTGCAATTTGTATAGCATTTAGTGCTGCACCTTTCCTTAAATTATCACAAACAATCCAAAGCGCAATACCATTTTTATGAGAAACATCTTTTCTAATCCGCCCTACATAGACATCATTTGTACCTTCAGTTTGTAGCGGAGTTGGATAAGAATTTGTTTTTGTATCATCAAGTATAGATATTCCTCGGTGATTTAACAGTAATTCTCTGATTTTTTTAGTAGATATTTCTTTATTAAATTCTATATGTACTGCTTCAGAATGACTAATGATTACTGGTACACGAACACAAGTTGAAGAAATTGGTAAATTAGAGTTATGTAGAATTTTGCGTGTTTCATTAATAATTTTCTCTTCTTCTTTTGTATAGTCATTTTTTGTGAATACATCAATTTGAGGGATTAAATTAAATGCAATTTGGTGAGGGTAAATTTGTGGGTCACTGATAGTTTGGTTTGAAGTTAATTGAGAATGTTGTTGATGTAATTCATTGATTGCACTTTTACCGGTACCTGATACGGATTGATAAGTATCAACTATTACTCTGTTTATACTTTGATATTTTGACAAGGCATTTAAAACCATAGCTAACGGAGTTGTAGTACAGTTAGGTATAGATATAATCCCTTGGTGGTTATAAAGATCATCAACATTTATTTCAGGAACTACTAATGGAACATTAGGTTTGAGTCTAAAAGCTGAACTATCATCAATAACAGTCGACCCGCATGACTGAGCCAACAATCCTATTTCATTACTGATTTCTGTTGTAGCAGAAATGAAAGTAATATCGGTTTTTCTGAGAAGCTCAGCAGAGACAGGTTCAATTTTGTAAGATTTGTTATTTACTGATAATGATTTACCTAATGATTTACTTGAAGCACAAAGATTAAGTTCTGAATAAGGAAAATTTCTTTCTTCCAAGAGTTTTAGGAAGATTCTTCCTACTGTGCCTGTAGCACCAATTACTGTAATACGCATATTAGATATTAATCCATTTTTTTAATTTATATATTACTAGAAATATCAATTAAGATAAGATGAAATATTAATTAGATTTTAGTCCCAACAATTCTTCAAGTCCTTTAATAAGCCTTTTTTCTTTCATTACCGTTCTTGCTGCTAATATTACACCGGGCATAAAACTTTCTCTACCTATAGAATCGTGACGAATAGTGAGAGTTTGTCCAGGAGCACCAAATACTAGTTCATGATGAGCTATTCTGCCAGGCATACGGACACTATGGATATTTATTCCATTATGAGAGTATCCTCGAGTACCAGGTAATATTTCTTTTTCAGTATTGGTATTAGTAAATGGTTTTGTTTTATTTTCTAGAGTTGAATTAGCTATAGCTATAGCAGTTCCAGAGGGTGCATCTATTTTTGCTTCATGATGCATTTCAGTTAAGTCAGCATATTCAAAAAATGGTCCTGCAATTTTTGCTAAATGGGACATAAGTACAGCTCCGATAGCAAAGTTTGGAGCTATAACAATACCTATATTTTTTTCTTTTGCAATATTGGATGCATCTGTAATTATTTTTTCTGGAATTCCAGTAGAACCGATCACAATATTGTAACCATGATTTTTTGATTTTTGTATTGTTGTTTCTGCCCCTTCGCTATTCGTAAAATCTATTACTACATCGATATGGTCTGGTATTTCATCTAAATTTGAATATACGTTTATGTTGTCTAGTTTTGTATTATTTCCAGCAGTAATGTCTACACCACCAGAAAGACACATATCTGATTCTTGAGATACAGCATTAGCTACTTCCTGTCCCATTTTACCGAGTATTCCATTTATGACTACATTAATCTTATCCATGGTTTTACCTTAAAATATATTTTTTGAATGATATAGGATATTGTAAAGGATTAAGGATATAGATTTCTATAGAAAAACTACTAGTTGTAATTTTAGTCAGAAAATAGTAGTAAATTAATCTTCGTTTAGGAGAGCTTTCATTGATAATGAAATTTTGCGAGAAGCAGGATCGATAGACTTAACAATTACTTGGACTTCATCACCTTTTTTGACGATATCTTCAACTTTTGCAACTCGGTGATTTGCTAATTCACTAATGTGAACTAATCCATCAGTACCAGGTAATATTTCCACAAATGCGCCAAAGTCGAGAGTACGAACTACTTTTCCTGTATATATATCTCCAACTTTTGCTTCACGTGTCATATCTTCAATGATTTTTATAGCTTCCTGGGCATTGTCTTCATTAGTTGATCCAATTGTAACGATGCCGTCATCATCAATATCGAGAGTGACATTAGTTCTTTCTATAATGCTTCGTATTGTTTTACCACCAGGACCAATTACATTTCCAATTTTTTCTTTAGGCACACTAATTTTAATTATTCTTGGAGCATACGGACTTAATTCCTGATTAGGTTTTTCAATAGTTTTAAGCATTGTATCTAAAATTTGGATTCGAGCTTCTTTTGCTTGTTTAAACGTATCTCTAACAATATCCATATTTATATTTTGGATTTTAATATCTAATTGTATAGCTGTAATGCCTTCTGATGTTCCAGCAACTTTAAAGTCCATATCTCCATAATGATCTTCCATGCCTTGGATATCAGTTAATAATGTATAGTCACCATTGTCACTGGTAACTAATCCTACAGAGATTCCTGCTACAGGAGATTTGATTGGAACTCCAGCATCCATAAGGGCTAAACATCCGGCGCAGGTACTACCCATAGAGGTACTACCATTTGATCCAAGTGCTTCAGCAACTAGTCGAATGGTGTATGGGAATTCTTCTGTATTAGGTAATACAGCCTGCAATGCTCGTTCAGCAAGTGCTCCGTGTCCTATTGCTCTTCGATTTGGTGAACCTACACGTCCTGTTTCACCAGTACTATACGGAGGGAAATTGTAATGAAGCATAAATTCTTTAGATTGTTTAGGACCAATGTTATCCAGTTTTTGAGCTTCACTTAGAGAGCCTAAAGTTGCGACTCCAAGTATTTGTGTTTCACCTCGATTAAAGATTGCACTACCGTGTGCCCTTGGAAGCAGACCAACTTCAGAAGATAATGTTCTTATTTCTTTTAAGTTACGGCCATCTGGACGTTTGCCTTGTTCCAAAATTCTTTGTCTGAATATAGAATCTAAAACATCATCAAAAGCTTGTTCAATATGAGAGGTGGAATATTGGTCTTCGAATTCATCATTGATTTTTTTCTGTTCATTATTGATTTTTTCTTTTTGCTCTAATTTTGTGTCTGCAGAATCCAAAATACTCTCTAATTGAGTTCGAGCTTTTTCATTAATGATATTTTTTAATTCATCAGGGTAAGTTGCAGATTCAAATGATTGTTTTGTTGGGTTGATTTTGCTAACAAGATCATTTTGCATTTCTATTAATTCTTGATTGGTTTTATGAGCTAATTCAATTGCTTCAACTATTAGATCATCAGGTAATTCACTAGCACCTGCTTCAAGCATAATGACTCCATCTTTATTACTAGCTGCAACTAAATCAAGTTCACTTTTTTCTAATTCACTATAGGTTGGGTTAGTTGTTAGAGAACCATCTATGTATCCAATTCGAGTTGCTGCCATGGGACCACCAAATGGGATATCGGATATACTTAATGCTGTAGAAGCACCAAGCATACTTAGCATGTCTAGCGGAGTTTCTTGGTCTGAACTAAGACTAGTAATTATTATTTGAACTTCATTACGAAATCCTTTAGGAAACAGAGGCCTTAATGGACGATCAGTTAAACGATTTATTAGAATGCTTTCGGTACTGGGTCGTCCTTCTCGTTTAAAGAATCCACCAGGGATTCTTCCAATGGAGTACAAACGTTCTTCAAAATCGATTGTTAAAGGGAAAAAATCTATGCCTTCGCGTGGTGGACTCATAGTTGCTGTAACTAGAACCATTGAGTCTCCTAGTTTTACTACAACGGAACCGTTTGCTTGTAAGGCTAATTTTCCAGTTTCGATAGATAATAATTTTGAATCTATGTTTTTTTCAATATTAAAATACAATATTATTTCCGTAATCCCAAGTCATTTATAAGGGTAATATAACGATCTGGGTTGGTTGACCGGAGATATCTTAGAAGTTTTCGACGGGTTCCTACTAATTTTAGCAAACCTCGTTTGGATGACTGATCGTGTTTATTATTTCTTAAATGATCTGTAAGGCTATTTATTCGAGATGTTAGTAAAGAGATTTGTACTTCAGATGAACCAGTATCATTTTCAGTAACTCTATATTTTTCGATTAATTGTTCTTTTACGTTTTTGTCTAATGGCATTATTATTTAATTAAAGTTCACAGTAATTTAGGTAACTATTTTATGCTTTAAGTATGCGTTATATACCTTTATCTGTTTCATTATCCTATCTACAGATTGTAACATAAGGCACTATTCAGAGCAATTATCTATTTACCATTAGAAAAATGCTATGTTATACTCGCATAAAGAAGTGTTGTGTATTTTCTATATAATACTTCTTTTTAAAATTTAGGAATAAATGTTAGGTAGGACTGTCTAATTGAATGATAAAAATGCTAGTAATAACGGTGTGGTTGTTGAGGAAAAAATAGAGGGGAACCAATCTCCAACAATACAAGCTTTAGTTGATGCTGGTGTTCATTTTGGTCATCAACGTAGAAGATGGAATCCTCGAATGGGAACATATATCTATGCACAAAAGGATGGTATAGATGTAATCAATCTCCAGAAGACTCTAAGTTTATTAGAACATGCTATAGAATTCGTTAAAGATGTTGCTTCAAATGGTAAACGGGTTATGTTTGTTGGTACAAAGAAACAAGCTGTTAACGCGATAATTGAGGAATCTAGCCGTAGTAATAGTATGTGGGTGAATTCGAGATGGTTAGGGGGGACTTTAACTAATTTCGCTACTATTAAGGATAGGATTAATTATATGCTTTCTCTTGAATCTCGTAGAGATAGTGGAGAATTCGAAGTATTAACCAAGAAAGAAACATTAGGATTAGAGAATAAAATTAATAAACTCAATAAATATTTTGATGGAATTAGAGATTTTAATGAATTACCTGGTGTTTTATTTGTAGTAGATGTTGGAAGAGAATCTATAGCGGTAGCAGAAGCAAAGAAATTAGGTATACCTGTTGTAGCTATTGTTGATACTGATTGTGATCCATCAGGAATTGATTTTCCAATCCCTGGTAATGACGATGGGATACGATCAATAAAATTAGTTACTGGATTTATTGCTAATGCAATTTTAGAAGGATCTGTGGTTAATACTCAAGAAGCAGCTAGTACAGATGAAGAAGCAGCTAGTACAGATGAAGAA
>CEUS01057845.1_pt1 | contig 19872 bp, 15 predicted proteins | sample 427031 | NCBI WGS metagenome assembly CEUS01 (sample SAMEA2622837, study PRJEB7988) | marine metagenome | biome: marine biome (ENVO:00000447); feature: marine epipelagic mixed layer (ENVO:xxxxxxxxx); material: "saline water (ENVO:00002010), including plankton (ENVO:xxxxxxxx)" | depth 140 m | reverse complement strand
TCGGTAGGGAAATTAAAGATATTGATATGGCGGTTGAGTGTTACCCTAGGGAGCTTCTGAGTAGTTCAAATAATGGACTTATCAAAGTTATATCCTCTTCCGAATTTGAGACAGTCAAAATTGAAATATGTGGGCAAATAATAGATCTTTCAATGACTAGATGTGAAAGATATGTGAAACCAGGGTCACTTCCCCAAGTTTATAAATCCAGAATAGAAAGTGATTTGTCACGTCGTGATTTCACCATAAATGCATTGGCTGCGCACGTGGATTCCTCTAAATGGGGCGAGATTCTTGATCCCCATAACGGAGTTCAAGATCTGGGGATGGGTCTAATAAAGGTATTGCATCATCAGAGTTTTACAGATGACCCGACACGGATATTTCGGGCTGCCAGATATGCGACAAGGCTTTCTTTTGAATTGGAAAAAACAACACGAGAATCCATGATCCAGGCTGTCGTTGGAATAGGTGGTCTGTCAGGCACAAGGATTTTAAGTGAGCTCGACCAGGTTTTCGAGGAGATTAACTCTGGAAATGCTTTGGAAAATTTAGACGAATGGGGAGCGTTTAAAGCTATTCATCCAAAGTTTGATATCTCCATTGCAGCTTTGGCTGTTCTAAAGAATTTTGATTCGGTAGAAGTAAGTCCAAATGTAGTTGGTCTTTTGTCACTCGTTTATGGTCTCAATCGTGATGTTAGGAAGGAAATAGGTGTAAGACTAAAACTTAGCTCGCCATTATCATGGCAAATTTCTAACATCGATAGGTTTTATCAGTTGAGACCTGATATGAAAAATAGTGAGATATATGAAAAATTAAATGGCTTAAGTTTAGAATCCTTGTACGTGGCAAGATCTATTTCTTCTTCCACGAATGTGGAAGCTGCGAATCAGATAAATCTTTATTTGAATGACCTAGCAGACATTTCGATATCCGTTTCAGGTAATGATTTGATCAATTTGGGGATTCCAGAGGGCCCTCTTGTAGGAACTATTCTTTCTTCAATTCATGAAAAATTACTGGATGACCATATGTTGAGTAGGAAAGAACAACTAGAATTAGCAAAGAATATATGGACTAATACCATGTAGGATTTTTCTAAATTGTGGGCTCTGTCATACCTTCCGGGTCCAATATTTTCCTCAATTGATCCTCGCTGAAGTCAGTTTCGGATAGAGCGATTTCAAGGACTGTTTTCCCAGCTTCTTGGGCTTTATGAGCTATATCCGCTGATGCGTCATATCCAATATGTGGAACCAGTGTGGTCACTATTGCAAGTCCTCTTTCAACCATTTCGGGGCCCTTGCTGGTTGATTTCAGGCCATCAATGCACTGGCTGGCGAAATTTGAGGACGCTGTGCTCAAAATATCAATTGATTGAAGCAAATTGTATGCCGCAACAGGCATCATTACGTTGATCTCAAAATTTCCTGATTGCCCTGCTATGGCAACTGAGGTGTCATTTCCTATGACTTGGGCAGCAACCTGACAAACAGATTCTGGTATAACAGGATTAACTTTGCCAGGCATTATGGAGCTCCCAGGTTGTACTTCGGGGAGTTCAATTTCTCCAAATCCACCTCTAGGCCCCGAGCCCATCCACCTCACATCGTTAGCTATTTTCATAAGACTTACTGCAATTGTTTTCATGGCCCCGCTAGCCTGAACGATGTTGTCTAATGTGCTTTGAGCTTGGAAATGGTTATTTGTTTCATGAATATCTATTTCTAATGAGTGTGATATTTTCGCACATACTTTTTTTGCAAACTCAGCATGGGTATTGACGCCAGTCCCGACTGCAGTACCACCAAGGGCAACCTCAGACAGTTCAACAAGAGCCTGCTCGCAGCGTTGTATCCCTCTTTCTATTTGGCCAGTGTGTCCAGTAAATTCTTGACCTAGTCTTACGGGCGTCGCATCTTGCAGATGTGTTCTGCCAGTCTTTATAACCGGCATGAATTCCTCAGACTTTCTTGTCAAAGAAGTTTTCAATTGTTTCAATGAAGGGATCAAACTATTTTTAATTGATTTGGCGGCAGCGACATGTATTGCAGTTGGGATTACGTCGTTTGAGGATTGGCCAGTGTTTACATGGTCATTTGGATGAACAGGGTTTCTCGAACCAAGTTCTCCACCTAGGATCTCAATTGCCCTGTTAGATATAACTTCGTTTGCGTTCATGTTTGTAGATGTTCCAGAACCGGTCTGGAATATATCTACAACGAATTGATCGTCAAAATTCCCACTCGCAACTTCTGTCGCTGCTTCTACTATGGCATTTCCTAATTTTTCATCCAGGAGACCAAGTTCCATATTAGTTTGCGCAGCGGCTAGCTTGATATTAGATATTGCTTCGATGAAAGATCTGGAAAAACGGAGGTCACTTAAAGGGAAATTTAAAACAGCCCTCATTGTATTTGCGCCATAATATGCGGCGGCAGGTACATCGAACTCGCCCATTGAATCTTGTTCTTTTCTATAATCGTTGTTCAACAATATCTTCTCCAATTAGTAATTAATTATTGGATATATATTAAATTACAATCCAGTAACAATAAAAACTTAGCTCCCAGTATTGTTTGGATTGCTTGTGGATTCTTTAATTTTGCAAACGAAGCACAAAGGTGTTTCCTAGTTCTAATTAGCTTTATCCAGAGGATTCCCTTTCATTTTAACGCTATAGATATGACACACATTCACAATATTTTTGAAAAAAAATCAGAAGTCAGGTCTCCTAAGGTTGATTCATGCCCACGAAAGAAATGATCTGCTCCTGTAAGTATTTCTGATTGACATGGCTTTGTGAAACGAGCCGACAGGAAATTAAACTGACTGGCTGGGAAATCGTGGTCACGGTCGCCACATATAAGAAGTTTAGGTTGAACCATTTCCACGGTTCCGAATGTAGAAAAATGTCTTTGTGGACATGATATTGAAACCACGGCTTTGACAATATCACTACCAATTGTCGCTTCCAGCGCGATCCCTGCTCCGAAAGAGTACCCCATCACGCCAATTCGGCTCCCATCTATGGAATTTAATGCGGAAGTTTGCTCAAGAATTCGAATTGTATCTGAAACTTCTGAAGTTCCATCTCCGTACTCTCCCGTGCTCTTCCCAACCCCCCTGAAATTGAATCTCATTGTCGCTATTCCATGTGAGTTCAAACTCTGAGATATACCTTCTACAACGTTGTTGAACATATTTCCCCCATTTCTTGGGTTTGGGTGGCAAATCACAACGCATGGCGGAGGCCCATCAGTAGAGGGTATTTCGAGTAGCCCTTCCAATTCGAATTCATCTATATCTGTTTTGGTAAAATTTCTGTCAGTAGTCTGCATCCTATGTTCCTTTCAATCATGGGCACCTGTTCCCATGGTAAAAAGCCATATATGATTTGACAAGACCTTCCCGATAAGGGAAGACTCTAGCCACCTATTAACTTGTCCATAATTCAGTCGAATGATTTTGAAGAGGCAAAACTTATGCAAGAAGTAGATCTAAGAAGCGATACAGTTACACATCCGTCTCCTGAAATGAGAGAAGCAATTGCTAATGCCAAAATTGGGGATGATGTTTTTAGTGATGATCCATCAGTAAATAGATTGGAGGAAATGGCCGCGAGCATAATGGGTAAAGAGGCGGCAGTTTATGTCGCCAGTGGAACTATGGGAAACTTGGTTTCTTTGTTGGCTCATGCAGGTAGAGGCCAAGAGGTCATTTTGGGTGATAAAGCGCACATATTTCGTTCTGAGGGTGGAGGAGCTGCAGCGTTGGGGGGGATTTCCTACCATTTGGTCCCCAATGATGACCGTGGCATGATAGATCCCGACTCAGTTGAAGAAGCTGTAAGAGATTCCTCCAATCATCACAATCCGCAGACAGCTTTGATTGCGATGGAAAATACGCAGAACAACTGTGGTGGAAGAGTTCTAACCCCACAAGATATGGAGGACATATCAAATGTTTCCAAGAGAAACCAAATACCTTTGCACATTGATGGAGCAAGAATATTCAATGCAGCTGTCAAGTTGGAGACTCCGGTCATAGAATTAGTGAAAGATGCAGATTCTGTTAGCTTTTGTCTTTCTAAAGGTTTGAGTTGTCCCGTCGGTTCGGTAGTTTGTGGAACCAACGAATTCATTGACGAAGCAAGGCGTATGAGGAAAATGGTTGGTGGAGGCATGCGTCAGGCAGGATTTATGGCTGCTGCGGGTATAGTAGCTCTGGACACCATGGTTGAAAGATTGGCTGAAGACCATACCAATGCATCCAAGTTAGCTCACGGTCTATCAAACCTGCCTGGGATATCAATTGATCCTGATTCTGTAGAGACAAACTTGGTATTTTTTGAGGTTAACTATCCTGACAGAGGTGAGCTTGCGAGGAAACTTGATTCACAAGGGATAAAAGGTGGATCTTCCGCGAAACGTTGGAGATTCGTAACGCACTATGGTATATCCGCTGCCGATATTGATTACACACTTGATGTACTTGGACAAGCTTTGGCGGGTTAAGCCGCAGTTCTCGAAGCTGTGATAGGTTAATTAATTAGTTGTTTCTCCTCCTGTCAAACCAGAGATTCAGGAAATTTTGGCTGGGGCTTTTATTTAATGACGCCGCTCTTGCAATAGAGCCATTGGCTCTTGGATGGCTGGTTTTAGATATCACAAATTCTCCTCTTTGGGTCGGTATATCCGCTGGGGTGGCAGGGATTGGGATGACTTTGTTTAGCCCTGTAGCTGGCGTATTGGCTGATAGGTACAATCGTAAATACCTCCTGATGCTCTCTCTACTGGTCCAATCTTTAGCGGCCATAGTTCTAGGTATCTTATTGGTGGCGGGATTTATTCAGTTATATCAGGCTCTTCTGTTCTCTTTCGTCAGTGGGCTTACTGGGTCTGTGAAATTTTCTTGCAAGATGGCACTTACTCTGGATTTGGCAGGCAGGCAAAACCTGTTGAAAGGTGTAGCGGCAAATTTCTTTTCAATGACAGTTATGGGTGTAGTAGCACCTTTGGCTGGGGGGGTAATTCTCGCAGAGTTGGGAATGGGTCAAGCCTTTTTCCTTGTTGGTACCCTTCTTCTAGTATCCCTAACGGTGGTTTCATTATTGAGGGGTATAGACTCACCGCAATACGAACCAACGAGCCCAGTTGATGATCTTCTAGAAGGTATTAGATATGTATTCCGATCACCCGCTGTACGGTTGCTTATACTGGCGGTTATGGTCTCCGAAACATTTGGCTGGGCTGTAGAATCTATGCTTCCTGTTATTGCTAGAGACGAGTTAGGTTTAGGGCCTAAAGGCTTTAGTTATCTTATGTCAGCAGGGGCTCTGGGCGCAGCAGTTAGCACCGTTACTATTTCTGTGCTACCTAGCATCCAAAATAAAGGGAGACTCGTTTTACTCGGAATCATTGGATTCGGAATTGGACTGATTGTCTTCGCTTTTTCGAAGTTCTTTATTTTATCTCTCTTATGCCTGGCTTTCACATTTGGATGTGGGGTCGCTTATGAGAGTGGACTATCAACACTTATTCAAGAAGTGATTCCAGATAGAATGAGGGGCCGAGTATTAAGTTTCCAGACATTTTGTTGGGGATTCAGCGGGATGGCAGGATTTCATGCTGGGCCGATTGCCGCTGTACTTGGGGCACCAATTGCGGTGGCAATTGGGGGAGGAGTAGTAGCACTCAATGGCTTTAGAATAGCCCGGAGTCTCCTGTCGCTCTCAAGAAATCTCATGGAGACCAATCAGGTTAAGTAAAAAGGGTCTTCCTATAAAAAATTTCTGTTAATTGAAATGAGCCTAGCGTCGCTGGTCGTATTTTCCTTGCCACCATTCCTGTAGGCGGTCTGAAATAAATTTTTCATAACCAAGATCGCTCGGTTCATAGAATCTTGAGCCAGATAGTTCGTCAGGCAGGTTGTTTGAAATCTTGAAATGACCTTCATAGTCATGTGGATAGATGTAATTCTCTCCATAGCCGGACTCTTCCATTAGCTTAGTTACGGCGTTTCTCAAATGTAGAGGGACTTGTCTATCCCCTGAATTTGAAACCTCTCTCATAGCTTCGTTGATTGCTTTGTATGCTGAGTTACTTTTTGGAGCACAGGCGAGGTACAGAGTGGCTTGTGATAAGGGGATGCGCCCTTCTGGCATTCCTATAAAATGCACTGCTTGCTGGGCTGCCACTGCTACTGTCAAAGCCCTTGGATCGGCTAGTCCTATATCTTCTGAGGCTGATATCACTAATCTTCGAGCTATAAAGTTGGGGTCTTCACCTGCCCTAAGCATACGAGCCAGCCAATACACAGATGAATCAGGGTCAGAGGCTCTTATTGATTTTATGAATGCGGAAATTGTGTCATAGTGGTTATCGCCACCCTTGTCGTATCGCAGGGATTTGTCTTGTACTATTTTCTTAACGGTATCTCTAGTTATTTTCCCGGATATTTTCTGCCCAGATAGTGAATCCACTGCAAGTTCTAGTGTGTTAAGGGCCCATCGGGCATCCCCAGATGAAACTTTACTAATTAACATCAATGCTGAGTCATCAATGATAGATTCGTGAATTCCCAATCCTCTTTCTCCGTCACTGATGGCCCTTTTCAGTATTCTTAGGATGTTTGACTCATTAAGTTCCCTCAGTGTGTAGACTCGGCATCTTGAAAGTAGAGGGGAGATTACTTCAAATGATGGATTTTCAGTCGTCGCCCCGATTAAGACGATGGTACCGTCTTCAACATGAGGAAGTATTACATCCTGTTGAGATTTGTTAAATCTGTGTATTTCATCGATGAACAAAATTGTGCGCTGGGATTCCATTCCAAGTCTTTCGCGGGCCTGTTTAATAGAAGCTCTAAGTTCAGAAACTCCGACAGTTACTGCACTTAGCATTTGAAAATGATAGCCACTCGACTTAGCTACAATGTTGGCAAGACTTGTTTTACCAGTGCCTGGCGGTCCCCATAGTATAAAAGACGGGATTCCTCCTACCTCGAGGCTTTGTCGTAGCGGGGTGTTTTCGCCGATAACGTGCTCTTGGCCGATGAAGTCAGAAAAATCGCGCGGTCTCATTCTGGCCGCTAAAGGAGCGGATTTATTAAAAGTACTTGTTATTTTGTGATCGAATAAGTCCACTTTGATAGATAGCTACAATGGCTCTCCGGAAAGATTTAGGACCATATTACATCAGGACTAGAAGGTAAACGAACAATGAGTGTTTCTGTCACAAACGAACCATGCCACGGATGCGGTAAAAGCTTGAGTGTAGCCTATTATGTCTCTATGGACTCGGCTCACCTAGGAGCAGAGAGTTTTTATCATTTGCAATGCATACTTACATCTTCCAGCTTAGTTAAAAGATCCGCAAAAGCGTCAGTAATAGTCGGAACTCTGCTGCTGGCCTTAAATCAAGGAGATTTCATTATTGCTGGGGACTTTTACACGGCAATGCTATGGAAAATTCCGCTGACATATCTGGTTCCATTCTGTGTTTCGAGTTGGGGCTCAATAACCAATGCGAAGAGGTTTAGTAGATCCTAATTTGGATTTTAAGCCAACTTGGCTATTGTTACTCCCGGCCCACCTTCTGCAGGCGCTGCCGGATACTCAAATTCTTTTATCAGTGGATGTTTTTGGAGAAGTTCATGGGTGATTTTTCTCATGTCACCACCGCTTCTCCCATGTATTATTTTTATGGTTGTCATACCCGCGTCGGAAGCCCTCTCTATGTATGAATGCAGTTTTTCTTGTCCCACTTTAACGCTTAAATGCCTGAGGTTTACCTCAGTTGACAGGGACATTCGTTTGTATAGATTTGATTGGTCAGGTCTTTGGTAGGGCATATTTCTAAGAGAAGATTTGTTTGAGTGATGCTAGAAGCAGAGGGTCTTGTTCAGGTAGGACCGTTCTCAGGTCCAAAATAAATCTATCGTCTTCAATACGTCCGATAACGGGGTGATTCGCATGCCTTAGTTTTTTTCCTACTTCGTCGGGTGATTTAGTTTTAATCGATATTGCTACTGAGTCTATGTGTTCCCCGGGTAGACTTCCTCCCCCGATGGCGGCGGATGTTTTCACTGTTTCTGTTGTTATCGATAATGATTCACCTATGTGCTCGGAACGGAGTAGTAAATCCTCATTGGAGGCGGAAATCATTCTCCAAATGGGAATTTTAGTTTCATAATCTCCTCGCAAGTAATGGAGGAATGTTTCGTTGAGGGCTGCTAGATTCATTTTATCTATTCGAAACGCTCTAGCTAATGGGTGATTCGACAATTTATTAATACAGTCTTTTTTCCCCACAACTATCCCTGCTTGCGGACCTCCAAGTAACTTGTCTCCAGAAAAAAAACATAGATCTACTCCGGAATCTATACTTTCCTGAGGCGTGGGTTCTTTTGCAAGACCGTATTTGGTTGCGTCAACTATGCATCCGCTTCCAACATCATGAAGGACCGGAACGTTGGCCTTTGCCCCCACTTTAACCAGCTCTCCAATGTTTGGTGAGTGAGTAAATCCAATAATTTTAAAGTTGCTAGCATGGACGGAAAGAAGTGCTCCAGTGTTTTCATCAATAGCATCTTCAAAATCTTTTGCATAGGTTCTATTAGTAGTGCCCACCTCCACTAGCCTGGAGCCACTTTGGGCTAGAACATCGGGAATTCTAAATCCACCGCCTATTTCTACTGCCTCTGATCTTGATACTATGACACTTTTCCCATTAGCTATCGATGCAAGGCCTAACATTACCGCCGCCGCATTGTTATTAACTATAATTGCAGCTTCAGACCCTGTTAGGTCAGATATGAGTTGAGATACCTGTGCTTGCCGAGAGCCTCTTTTGCCCGTTGCTAGGTCAAGCTCTAGATTACTATACCCTTCAGAAGCCTTCCCAGCAGATAAAATGGACTCGGTACTTATAGGGGATCTTCCAAGGTTTGTATGGAGTATAACCCCCGTCGCATTTATTACAGATCGGGGCCATGGCTTCCACCGCGTGGAAGCAATTTCTATCACTCTCTCAACGATATTCTCATTTTGTGGAAGTGTTTGCCCCTCAGAAACTCGCTTCCGTGTTTCCTGCAAAATTTCTCTTACCAGTGTAGTGACCATTTCTGGATTGATTTCTTCTGTAATCCGTTTAACACTCTCGTGCTGGAGAATCGAGTCAACACTGGGTATTTTTCGTAAATTATTCATGTCCACTCTGTCATATGAGGCAACATTTCATTCTAATTACATTCAATTATATCTTTGAAGTCCAGCGGAGGTTTTTGATGCGCCCAGATGCAAAACGAAATATGTGTGGATATAAAAAAGTGTTTGACCCATTTTTTGGGCTTACTGTACAATGGCTGAATGATTTTTGCGGCGTAGGGGTTCAATGCTCAAAATCGGATTGACAGGTGGCATAGGAACAGGTAAATCTTCTGTAACCGAGGCTTTCCAGAACTTGGGTGCAACTGTTATTAATGCAGATTTGCTTGGTCATGAAGCTTATCTTCCCGGCACAGTTGGATTCGACGAAGTCGTGGCCGAGTTTGGGTCTGAAATTGTGAGTTCTGGCGGAGAAATAGACAGGACAAAACTTGGTCCTATTGTTTTCTCCGATTCTTCGAAGATGGATAGACTTAATGAGATCATGCATCCCCTGATTCGGGATTTGATTGAGAAGCGTTTAGGGACATTAGAATCTGCTCACACCAAAGTTGCTGTCGTTGAGGCCGCAATTTTAATTGAAGCAGGCTGGAAGTCGGTATTTGATGAAATATGGGTGGTCGTCGCTGACCGGGAAGAGGTAATTAGCCGGCTGGGAGACAGAAATGGATTTAGTCGAGATGAGGCGGTAAAAAGGATTGATTCTCAAATGAGCGATAATGAGAGGATTGAGCACGGAGATGTAGTGGTGGAAAATACTGGAAGTGTGGAAAACCTTCAAGCCAGAGTCCGTTCGCTCTGGGTAAAAAGGATTTCCGGATAAATGCAGGAGTTGAAAGGTTAAATATGACAACCCAAACCCTTTATAAGAGTTACATCATTGAAGAATACCAGCTCGAAGAGGAACCATTTTATGTTCCTGTAGCTGATGAGATTGAGCTTTTTGAAGCTGCATATAAGCAGAGATTACCCTTGATATTTAAAGGCCCAACGGGATGTGGGAAGACACGATTTGTAGAGTATATGTCTTACCGACTTGGCCTTGAGCTTACGCGGGTATCACAGGATGAAGGCTCTGAGGATTCAGGTAATGGTGTAAATATGCCTTTGGTGACTATTGCATGTCATGAAGATTTAACCGCCAGCGATTTGGTTGGGAGATATCTTCTTGAGGGGGACCAGACCGTTTGGATCGATGGCCCTCTGACAAGGGCTGTGAAAGTAGGTGGTATTTGCTACTTGGATGAGATCGTTGAAGCTCGCAAAGATACCACTGTTTTGATACATCCTTTGACTGACCACAGAAGAATACTACCCGTAGAGAAAAGGGGCGAACTGTTGGAGGCGGCCGAAGGATTTTTGCTGGTCCTGTCCTACAACCCTGGCTATCAAAGTGCTTTGAAAGATTTGAAACACAGTACACGCCAGAGGTTTGTCTCAATAGAATTTGATTATCCACCTAGGGATATCGAAGCTGAAATAGTTCAGCATGAGGCTGGCGTCGACAAAGATACAGCAGACCAGCTGGCAAAATTAGGGGAAAAAATAAGAAATTTAAAGGAGCATGGACTGGGAGAAGGAGCGAGTACTCGGTTGCTCATATATGCTGGTAAATTGATGGCTCAGGGAATTCCCGCTCGAAGGGCATGTCAGGTTTCCGTGAACTGGGCTGTCACTGATGATCAGGCAATCCAGCAGAGCATTACCGAGATAATTGCTTCTATATTTGAGTAAAGTTCCTGCGGATGTTGGTTTGAAAATAAATTTTGACTTGATCTCGAAGTCGGTGGGGGAGACTTCCCCTAAAGTAATTGAAGACGCAGACTTAACGCTCGCAGGGGTTATGGTCCTGCTGTTTCAACGAGAGGAAGAATATACGGTTATTCTAAATCGAAGGACAAGAATGGTGGAGCACCACAAAGGGGAGATATCCTTTCCCGGTGGGCGCATGGAGGCCGGTGATGAAGGTTTACTCGATACCGCTTTAAGAGAGACATTTGAAGAGATGGGTATCAGTAGGGAGAAGATACAGGTTCTGGGCAGGATAGATGATATGAAGACCAAAACCGGATATATGATACGACCATTCGTGGGAGTGATTGATTACCCATACAACTACAAATTGAGCAACGAGGAAGTAGAAGAAGTGTTGGAACTGCCGGTTGCCGGTCTTTTTTCTCCGGAATGCCAGAGAGACGAAATCCACATTACCGGCAAAAAGCAAGCGAAAGCACCCGTATACGTATATGAAGGAAATGTTGTTTTTGGCGCGACTGCGAGGATTCTTCGTAATCTTGCAGATATAATCGCCGCCGCCTGATTAGTTAAGTAAGCTTGAAAAACAGATAGGAGCGGCCGTGGCATCTAAAGTTCCCTCAGTACTAGAGTCACTGAAATCAGATTTCGAGAAGTATCCGGAACCTGTTCTGGAACGTTTCGAACGATCAGCAAAAAGAATGCCATCAGCCCTGTCTGATGAGCAGCTTCTATCTTGGGCACAAATGGGTATTACCATAGCTGACCAAACTGTTAGGTCATGGGAAGCCGCATCGCATTTTTACCAAGTTAGTCCCGCTGTACTTGCTTCCATGCCATACAGCTATTTTGAAAAATGGATGGAATGTGGCTCTAAATTATGTGAAGAATCTCCCACTCTTGCATCGGCCTATTTCGAAGCTAGTCCCGGAGCTATGGGAAAACTCAGGTCTCGCCACATCGAGAGTTGGGCGGGATTAGGTGATAGTTTATACAAAGGTACCTGGAAGTCTTCTACTCTAGCATGTAGATTTTTTGCTCACAGTCCTGCCTTATTAGACAGCTTATCTTTTCAGGAACTTGAAAGATTCGCGGGATTTCTCGATGCCCTTTCTCACCGCTCATATGACTTAGCCTCCGAATGTTTAGCTTTGGGAGAACAAATATTCCCTTTAGTGGGAGAGGACAAGGATGCTTTCCTATCTCTTGCTTCCACGTTAGTAGACACTGGTTGGCGAGAAGTTAAAAGTTTTTTTGAGGCAGGATCAAAAGCGCTTCCACGAATCGATGCGGATCAGAGACTCAGATTCATGAAATTAGCTGAGAATTTGGTGCAGAATGGCGGTACGAATATTCCTGGGACAATGCTTGAAATTTCTCAGGCTCTATCCGAATTAGAGGAAGAGAACCACAGCATTGTGCTAGGCCTTGCTGAAAATCTTCTTGGAGAGGAAGCTTTGGCAATGCCCGAATTCATAAAGTCGGCTCCAAATGCCTTAGAAAAACTGACCATTTCCCAGTTAGGACGTTGGTATGAAGAGGGTATAAATACACTTAGACAAAATAAGGATGGAGGCTTAGCTTATTTCCGAATAGAGTCTGCTCATTCAGAAGAAGTGATAGAGGCCCTTTCCAGTGGAATAGAGTTCGACCGTATCAAACCGGTTATGGAAATGTACTGCAGAGGCTTGGCAGGTGCAGAGATAAAGCTCGCTCAGACCGGCGATCTTGTAGAGAAGAATATAGGATGGGTTTCAAATGAATCCCCAACTACAGAAGGATCCACCGTTTATGTGCCAACTGCAGTTGATAGATACACATCTAAAGAGGAAAACTTCTCGTGGTTCAAGGTTGTATCTACTCATCAAGTTGCCCATTTAGAATTCGGGAGCTTTGGATTTGAGTTTGAAACACCCTCAAAACTGTTTGATGACCTCAGACCAAGACTGGAGGAGATGCGTATTGAGTCGGCTTCAAAAAAATTAGAAAGTGAAGTTGGGCATAGCAATAATGAAGAGTCAGGATCGGAGGAAGCGATCGTCGTAGATGTCCAAGAGCAGGATATAAACAATTCAGAGGATGATACTCAAGGTCTTGAAAGAGCGTGGTTGACAGACATGCAACGATTTTTTGATCTATTTGAAGATCGAAAGCTGGCACTGGATATTTTTACGGTGGTTGAGGATGGACGCCTTGATTCTCGAGTGAAGATTGAGTATCCAGGTATAAAATCCTCTTATCTGAAAGTGCAGTCCGATTCTCATGAAAATCGGACTGATATAAAGGAACTACCCGCAAGGGAAGCTATGGTCGAGTTTATGGTTCGCCTTAGTCTTCACCAGTATGAAGGAGTTGAAGCACCAATACGTTATGCAGATGAGGCAAAAAGAATAGCCGCTCTTGCAAAAAGGGTTCTCAGCCCTGAAGCAACTGTTGAAGACGCTTCAGAAGCATCATTAAGGATCTATGCCATTATCGCCGCTATACCCAATGAGGAGATACCACCAGAAGATTGGGACGATATGGATTTTGAAGATGAAAATGAGGATGACTATGAGGATCCTGATGATATGGAGCAATTGCTCCAACAAATCGGGATGGGTATGGAAATGGAGCTTCGTCCTGAAGGTGAGGATGAGTACGAATCCATGGAGGATGTTGACTATAGGGGAGATTTTAAACCGGAACTAGCGCAACTGATGACTGAACTTAGGATGCAACAGCAAGACCAGATGACTGATGCTGAAGGGGAACCTCTAACACAGGAACAGCTTCAAGAACTGTTGGAGAATAGTGCAGAACTTGATCTTCAGGCCGTTCAGGGTGAAATACAAGAATCAAGCGGTATGTTCGCGGACAATATTATGAAAGAGGCTGGTGCTGATATGCCACAGTCTCCTGAGAACTCCCAAGGCCCATTTGTTCATGTAGATGAAGAGGGGGGAGAATTAGAGTCGGCTGAACCTGAAACCTTTGTCTATGATGAGTGGGATTTTAGGGCTGACGACTATAAACCTAGATGGTGTGTGGTGAAACAGAAAATGATGCAAGAGGGAGATCCTACGTATTTTGGTGCGACTCTTAGCGAATATGGGACTCTCGTGACTAGGATCCGCCGTCAATTTGAAATGATGGTTCCTGAGATGATGAGAAAAGAGCGGAAATTGATGGATGGAGAAGATATCGACATAGACGATGTTATTGAAAATATGGTCGATATAAAAACTGGGGCCAGCCCGGACGAGAAATTTTATTGGAGAAGGAACAAGGTTCAAAGGGATGTGGCTGTTGCTTTTTTGTTGGATACCAGCGCATCAACTGCGGAAGCGATCGATGAAGGTAAGAAAAATCAGGACGATTGGGATGCACCGGATGATCCGGTCGAATATATGGTGTGGCTAAGAACTCGCCGTGGAGAGCAGATGCGCCGATCCTATAAGCGGATCATAGATATGGAAAAGGAATCCATGGTTTTGCTTATCAATGCTCTTGAGGCCATTGGAGATACCTATGGAATATATGGTTTCTCAGGATACGGTAGGGAAAATGTGGAGTACTACACGGTAAAAGACTTACAAGAGAATTTTTCAGATCGGGTAAAAAAGAGAATAGACCGCATAGCTCCTCTTCATGCGACAAGAATGGGCCCAGCCATACGTCACACTGCTCATAAATTGGAGCAAACTGATGCACGGACTAAGATTCTTTTTATGATAAGTGACGGGAGACCTCAAGATAGAGGTTATAGTAGAGAAGGTGTAGAGAAGGAATACGCGGTTCACGATACCAAAATGGCTTTTGATGAAGCCAAAAAGAAAGGAATTAATTCCTTTTGTTTAACAGTTGACAAAAATGGTCATGATTATCTGAAAACTATGTGCTCTGATATGGGGTATGAAATACTGGATGATATCAATGATTTGCCTGAACGCTTGTTGGTCTTATATAGACGATTGACAATGTAGTTTCGCCTCTGAGTAATTAGGTTAAAAAGGTGGACTGTGTTCTAGCGATCGATTTGGGGACCTCCTCAGTGAGGGCCTCCGCCCATGATGCTAGTGCAAGTGTGATTCCAAATTGTTCGGTTGTAGTTCCATTATCATTTCAATATACAAGGGATGGCGGAGCATTTGGTGACCCTGTTGAAGTCGCCAGATCTGTGGAAGCATGTATTGATCAGATATTGGACTTGTGCCACGACCAAAAATTAAAAATAATAGCAGTTGGCATCGATGTAATCGCTGGGACCTACGTCGGCATGGATGATAACGATCATGCCGCTACCGACCTATTCACATACGCTGAGACAAGGTCTTTTCAACAAGCTACTGTTCTTAGGAAACAATCGATTTCTAGCTTTGATATCCAAAAGACAGGTGTGCCTGTACACTCAGCTTATTTCCCGTCTATTTATAAGTGGTTAAAAGATAGTCATTATTTGAGTAAAGATCCCGTACTATGGACGGACATTGGTGGATTCTTGTTCAATAGATGGTTCGGATGCCCCTCCTACCTTAGTTTTTCAATAGCTTCTTGGATGGGGCTGATGGATCGTTCTACAGGTACCATTAATAGGGAATTACTGGAGGTTCTCAATCTAAGTCCTGACTCCTTTCCAGAGTTGAGACCTTATGATCAAGCCCTTGCAGGACTTTCAGAAAAATTTGCTAAAAGGTGGCCTATCTTGGAACAAGTGCCTTTTCTGTTGCCAGTGGGGGATGGGGCGGCAGCAACAATTGGGAGTGGATGTACGTCTAACCAACGAACTGCCCTTACTATTGGGACTACGGGGTCTCTTCGTATGTTTGTTGAGGGCCATAATGTTTACGTCCCCGAGGGACTTTGGTCCTATAGACTATCCAACAATTCACTCATTGGGGGTTCACTAAATGATGGGGGAACTCTTCTTTCTTGGGCAATGAGCCATCTTCGAATCCCTTCTGATCACCAAGTATTGGACCAGCAGTTATTTGGGTTAATGCCAAATGGTCATGGACTAATCTCTCTTCCATTTCTTACTGGTGAACGAAGTCCAGGTTGGGCAGTAAATGCTCGGGCCACCATTTCGGGGATGAGGATTGACACTACCGGTATTGATATAGTTCAGGCCCTAATAGAGTCAATGGCTTTTAGATTCAGACTGATCCACGATATTCTCAGTCAAGACGTTGCTATACCTTCGACGATTGTAGCGAGCGGAGGCGCCTTAGAGAATTCTAAGTATCTGGTTAAGGTTATGTCTGACATGTTGGGCTTGGAGGTATTAGTGCCCGAATCAAAACAGCTTACTTCTAGAGGCACCGCTGTTCTCGCACTAAAATATTCTGGTCTATGGAAGAGCTTTGATGATGTCTTGCCTGTTATAGGACATAGAGTCGAACCAGACATGCAGGTGAATGAGATTTACTTAGATTCGATGTCCCAACACAAGGCGTTGTATGAAATGCTAATATGAGAGGGCGTTGGAGCTAGTTTATTTAGGTAGCATGACAGCTCATATGTCTAAATCGTGATAATAGTGGAGTTAAAGAAATGGTCCGATCCTCAATACTTAAGAAACTCAGTGATTTGGGTCAATCAGTCTGGTATGACAATATTAGCAGGGAGCTTATACAGAACGGTGGACTTGGCGACATTGTCGCTAGTGGCGTTACTGGATTAACGTCTAATCCTTCCATTTTCGAAAAGTCCATTTCTTCCAGTTCTATATATGACGGTGACATCGAATCTCTGGCGCTAAAAGGGTTGGAGGATGAAGAGATTTTCGAAACCTTAGCTATATCGGATATTCAGGCAGCAGCCGATTTGTTGAGGGGTGTGTATCATGCTACATCTGGAAGTGATGGCTTTGTCTCACTAGAGGTAAATCCTCACCTTGCCACTGACACTAACGGGACTATAGAGGAAGCTAGGAAGTTGTTTAGTGCAGTTGATAGAGCAAACCTTATGATAAAGGTTCCAGCCACTCCTGCGGGTATGCCAGCTATCAAAACCTTAATTTCTGAAGCTATAAACGTCAATGTGACCTTAATATTTTCAAGGAAAGTGTACGCGGATGTTAGAGAGGCTTATATCTCAGGTCTAGAAAATTTATTAGACAGAGGTGGAGATCTGAGTAAAGTTTCTTCGGTGGCTTCTTTTTTCGTGAGTAGGGTCGATACTGCTGTGGATGGATGTTTGGAAGCATCAGACCAACATCTAATAGGAAAATCCGCTATAGCCAACGCGAAAGCTGCCTATTCCGATTTTAGACACACATTTGCTTCTCAACGATGCAGAGTATTACTGGATAACGGAGCTAGGGTTCAAAGGCCTCTTTGGGCAAGCACAAGTGTAAAAAACCCAGACTTTAGTGATGTTATGTATGTGGACTCGTTGGTAGGTCCTGACACCGTAAATACGATGCCGGACATCACACTGGAGGCCTATATGGATCATGGGCAACCGAATAATCCCACAATAGCAGAAAGCCTCGGAGAATCATTCTCTCATTTGGACATGCTTGGGGCGGCTGGAATTAATATGGAATCACTCACTGAGAAATTACTCGCCGACGGTTTAAAAGCGTTTTCTGATTCTTTTGATCAGTTGATAAATAATATTTCTGAAAAGAGAACCTCCCTCCTGGTAGAACAACAGAGTTCTGATTGAAGTTTCTACATTGATACAGGATTATTCGTTTATAGATAGCTCTGATAAAACAATTCGAAAAATCCTTAAAGCTATTCTTTGTAAGGATCTATTCATTTGGGAATCAGATATAGGTGATCCTTTAGATTTTTTAGGCTGGGTGGATGCACCTAGGGAGACTTTCGACAAACTTTCGAATATGGCATTTTCGGTGCCTGATCTTCAAAAAGAATTTGAGTTAGTTGTGTTATTGGGTTTCGGGGGAAGTAGTTTGTCCGCTCGAACATTAACCGATGTTTATGGGGATATCTCAGGAGTGGAATTCTATTACCTAGATTCCACGGTGCCGGTGCAGATAGAAGATTTGCTAAAATCTATCGATTTATCTAAGACTCTTTTCTTGGTTTCTTCAAAGTCAGGCTCCACATTTGAGACAATGCATCTTTTCAAGTATTTTTTTCGGAAAGTATCTGAATTATCTGGAAACCTCGATGCAGGAGACCAATTTATTGCTATTACGGATAAAGGGTCCCCTCTAGATATTCTTGCCGCGAAGCATAAATTTAGGATGGTATTACATGGTCATCCCGGAGTAGGCGGGAGATATTCTGTCTTTACCCCTTTTGGTATTTTCCCGGGCCTTCTAGCAGGAGTACCTATAGAGTCAGTACTTGAAGGCGCTCTGTCTGCTTCAAATTCAGTAGTCCGGAGTGATGAGTTTGCGAATATGGAAAATCTACTTACTTTCCTACTGGAAGGTTTGAAGGGAGGTAGGGACAAATTATTCGTATACACAGACGAAGGGTTGGAAGGAATGGGTTTGTGGATAGAACAGATGCTGGCGGAGAGTTTAGGTAAATCTGGTGTTGGGGTTATTCCGGTGATTAGATCCAATACCGATTATTCAATTAAAGAAAGACAGGATTCGATGGCAGTAAGCATTTCCTTTAATGAAAAATCGAGTGAAGAATCGACCTCCAGTGTTTATTCACTGGTTATAGATTCGCCTTTTTCTCTGGGATATCAGCTTTACGTATGGTCTGTCATAACCGCAGCTTTTGGGAAATTGTTAGGAGTTAATCCATTCAACCAACCTCATGTGGAATCTTCAAAAAAGGCTATGGTTGAAATACTAGAGTCTGATGGAGGAGATCAAGAGATTGCCTGGGACGAACAAATGGTATCCGCAAGTAATCTGCTAAAAAATGTTAGTTGTGGTGAATATATAGGTATTCTTTGCTATCTGCCAAGAACGGCGGAAGTCCTTAGGTTGACCAAAGTTTTGGCTAATCGGATTGAGAAAGAGACTGGGCTAGTTTGTACTTTGCACTTGGGACCAGCTTACTTGCACTCTGTTGGTCAGCTACACAAAGGAGGACCACAGAGTGGCAAATTTTTAATGATTGGACAAAGCTTTTCCGTAGGTTATTCGTCTTTGTCAGGTGACGCCTATGACTTTGAGAGAATACTTGAGGCTCAATTTAATGGAGATTTTCAAGCTTTGAATTCATATAACAGAAAGGTTTCTCGAATTTTATTCGATGATGGAATTGAAAAAGGATTTTCAAAGATGTTTAACGATTTGGATTTAAACCTAGACTGTGGCTAGAACTGCCAAAGCTTTTTCTGAGACAGTTCTATATTCATTAAGAACGTCGTTACTTAGGAGCGAGGTAGGTTTAGATGTATCTTGATATTCAGACCGCAATCCAATAGCACCAAGGAAGTCAAGGTCAAGTTCATCAGCTATTTCTTTTCCTGCCCCCTCACCGAATACCCCACCTGACATGTTTTCTACCACGCCAAGAACATTCACTTGTAGTTTTCGAACCATATTAATACTTCTTTTGGCATCTACCTTTGCGAGCTCCTGAGGAGTGGTAACAACTATGAAGCCGTCCATAGTCAGTACTTGCATTATGGTTAGTGGAGCATCGGATGTGCCAGGAGGTAAATCAACTATTAGATAATCTAGATCACCCCAATCTGTGGATTGAAGCATTTGATTGATTGCATTGTGAATCATGGGTCCACGCCAGATGATGGCTTCATCTTCATTTTCTTGAAAAAAAGCCATTGACATTACTTTGATACCAAATTTCTCTGGCGGGATCATTTTTTTATCATCGCCAACCATTGGCTGGTCAAATGAATTGATTGCGCGAACCACATTTGGGCAATCGACATCGACATCTAGTATCCCAACACTGGCGCCATCATTTGCCAACGTTGCAGCTAAATTTACAGCTATAGTTGTTTTGCCAACTCCCCCTTTCCCACTGTAAACCCCAATTTTATTTTTTATACCTGACAGA
>CEUS01045434.1_pt1 | contig 19912 bp, 18 predicted proteins | sample 427031 | NCBI WGS metagenome assembly CEUS01 (sample SAMEA2622837, study PRJEB7988) | marine metagenome | biome: marine biome (ENVO:00000447); feature: marine epipelagic mixed layer (ENVO:xxxxxxxxx); material: "saline water (ENVO:00002010), including plankton (ENVO:xxxxxxxx)" | depth 140 m | reverse complement strand
AATCCTTGTTCTCTTATCAAGGAGAATAGTTGTGAATAGTCATATTGGAAGTTCTCAGATTGTTTTGGAGTATCTCTGTTGATCATTTCCCACATGGGCTCGAAATTTTGTCCAACTATTGGAAAAGAGAAATAGGATATCACTGGTCCATGATCTAATTCGTCTGTCACTATGTGTATGTATGCGCCACTCTCTACTGCTTGATTTTCGATTAATTTCCATATTACTTCTTGCCAAGTTCCGGTTGGTCCATCTATGGGGGATGGGTGGAGGTTTATTATCCTATAGTGTCTGTTGAATTCTGAGCCTGCTATTAGCATGTATCCAGCCATAACGCATATATCTGGCCTATATTTTTCTAATAATGATATGACTTCTCTATCGAAAGCGAGTCTATGTTTTGAAAACTGTCCTCCTCCATTTTCAACTCTAAATTTCTTGGATGATAGACTTACCAATGGTATATCGTAGTCTAGAACTTGATTTAGGAATTCGTCACTACCAATTCCTTCACCAAATTCCCGGTTGCAGAACACGAACTCAATTTTGGCATCCAAATGCCCAGTTATTATACATTCCTGTATAATATTCATTAGGCCTAAAGATCCTTTACCACTACCAGTAGAAAACCAACCTAGCCTAAGCATTATTGAGTGCATTTCCTCTCGTAGGTTTATACAGGAATTTCGATAAGGTATATTAGATTCTTCTTAATTTCTTATAATTCCGTGTCAGGGTTGTTAGTACGTGTATTAATGGAGTAGTTTTATTAGTTATATGCTTAGCTTTCGGCAGATTTTTTAAGAAAGCCGATGGGTTGTTATCGAAAGTTGGGATGTCCATATATGTATTGCCTATTTCAAATAAGGTGTGAGAGTCACTTACAGATGCAGTTAATAGGTTGTGTTCTGAAGCGAAGTTCTTAGCAGATATATTGTCTCTATGCAAAGTGTTTCTAGCATTGAATCCTTCTATTATATCTACGTAATTTACTATCTCATTTAGGGCTTCTTTTCGTATTACGAGCCTACGAAAATGGTCGAATGGATGAGGTATAGACACTATACCACCTTGAGATTTTATTATTTTAACAGTTTCGAGTGCCGATAGGCCTTCAGGGACAGTCTCCTGTAGGAACAGCCCAATTATGTCGCCATCACGACTCTTGACTTCCTCTCCTATTATTACAGGAATCGGAGATATATCTCTTATGGCTATAGCACCATCAATAGTATTATGATCTGTAATAGCTATACACTCCAGGCCTTTCTCCAGGCATTTCATCATGAAATGTTCTATACTTGTGATGGAATCTGGTGAGAAACCAGTGTGCATATGGATGTCAGTCTTCAGGGTTGTCATCTCCGCCTAGCAATCGCATTTGTTCTGCAAAGCTAGTTTGTAGCTGGGTTATTTTCATATCAGTTGCTGATAGCATCTCGTTACATAATTGGGCCAGTTTGATACCATGTTCGAATAGGACAGTGGATTCTTCAAGTGAGAGTCCTCCCTCCTCAAGTTTTCTCACGGTTTGCTCTAGTCGATCAAATGCTTCTTCAAATGATTGGTCATTTTCAGTATTTTTGCTCATACGATTTTAGAAACTCCGTTTAAAGATTGTGTCATGAAGATCGTAATTTCATAGCGTTTTAGCAGAGAAAGAGCCGTCACTTACAGTAATATCTATGGTATCTCCGATATTTACATTGTCAACAGATCTTACAATTTGTGCTTTTGATTGGTTTTCCACTATGGCATAGCCTCTACTTAGGACAGCATTTGGTCGTAGAGATAGCAATATTGATTCCATAGATCTTAACTTTTCAGCCGTTATTAGGGTATATGATTTTAGGCTTGATATATTTCTGGCTAATAATTCGTCTATTTTCTGCTTTCGCATAGAGGTTGTGGGCCTATTAGTCGACAAAGATGATTCCATATTGGTTAGGGCATACCTATATTGGATGAATTTATTGGAGAATTCAACTGTTAACCTTTGTATAGAGAAGGTTATGTCATCTCTTAAGTCATTGATATCGGGAACTGCTATTTCTGCAGCCGCAGAGGGTGTAGGCGCCCTATAATCTGCTACCATATCTGATATAGTGTAATCTGTCTCATGCCCTATAGCACTTATTATTGGGATAGAACTTGAATGTATTGCCCTAGCCACCATTTCCTCGTTGAAAGGCCATAGTTCTTCTATTGATCCACCGCCTCTGGCTATTATTAACAGATCTACGACAGATTCACTATTGAATGATCTGATTGCCTCAACTATTTCGGGGGCAGCTTTGTCTCCTTGTACAGTTGTTGGAGCTATGCATAATTCAACAATTGGATATCTGCGCCTAATGATGTTCTGTATGTCATGCCATACTGATCCGGATGGCGATGTCACTACACCGATTCTTTTTGGAAACTGAGGTAGGTTTTTCTTGTTGCTCTCTAGGAATAATCCATCTTGCTCCAGAGTTAACTTTAACCGTTCAAATTCTAGATATAGATCTCCGACACCTTCAGGTTGTACCATGTCTACGTACAATTGTACGTCCCCACGAACCTCATATATTGAAATATTTCCATGCAGGGAGACAGCAGATCCATTATGTAGGTGGTCGCTACCGAATGCAGGCCTGAACATAACACAGCGTATCTGGCTGTCCAGATCTTTTAACGTAAAATAGAAGTGACCAGCTCCTGATTTAGTTAGGTTGGAGATCTCTCCCCTTACCCATAAATCACTGACTATTGAATCGGATGCTAGTAGGTTTTTTAGGTACTTGGTTATTTGTGCAACAGAGTATATTGCCACATCTATTAACCTACCCTCTCAAGATATTCCCCTGTCCTCGTATCAACTCTTATAGAATCTCCTGGATTTATAAAGAAAGGTACGTTAACCTTTAAACCAGTCTCCAGGTCGGCTGGCTTAGTGCTTCCTTGAGCTGTATTACCCTTGATTGGTGGTGGTGTATCAGTTACTACTAATTCTACAAATGTTGGTAGCTCTATAGATATAGGGGATCCATTGTATAGGATTAACTCAACTTGGTCCTGTTCCTTTATAAACTGGATGGCGGTTCCAACTTGACTGGCATCCAAGGGGTATTGTTCGAAGTTGGTCAGATCCATGAAGTAGAAGTGATCACTATCGTTGTATATGTATTGGGATTGTCTAGAATCTACTTCTGCAAGCGTTAATCTGTGGTTTCCTGGCATATTACGTTCCATACTTCTGCCAGTTTTAAGATTCCTCAATTTGAGAGTTAGTACAGGAGCCCTTTGTTGCATCCTGTTGTGTTGCCAATCAACTACTTGCCATGGCTCATTATCTAGTTCTATAACAGTTCCCTTTTTAAGATCGCTGTAACTTATGGTCACATTAACCTCCTAGCATATCCTGTTTTGGGGCATTGCTAATCACTCTTGCTTTCCCCTTATCCATTACAACTATATCCTCTATTCTAACCCCGCCCCATCCAGAGATATAGATACCAGGTTCTATAGTAAATGGCATGCCTTCCTCTATTACATGAGGGGAGTTAGGGCCCACTCCAGGGTTTTCGTGTACTGCTAATCCGACCCCATGGCCAAGACTATGCCCAAAATTGTCTCCGTAACCTGCTTTTTCTATCACGGACCTAGCCAAAGCATCCACGTCTTGACCGGTCATGCCGTTCTCCACAGTTGCAATAGCTGTGAGCTGTGCCGCCAATACAATGTCATATACTTTTTTGAATGTATCGTCAGGGTCACCAATAAATATTGTACGACTTAGATCGCTGCAATATCCGTTATATAGAGCACCCATGTCTATTATTATTGGCTCACCATTAGATATTGCCTTTTCAGATGGCCTGTGATGAGGCAACGCGGCGTTAGGACCGGATGCTACTATGGTATCGAAGGATATTGCATCACCTCCTAGGGTTCGTACTTCTTTCTCTAAGAGCCATGCTATTTCTTTCTCTGTGATGCCTTCTTTTATTAGGGGCTCTACATTGGCAAAGGCCTGATCAGATATCTCTATGGCTCTGGTTAACAATGCCATTTCATGATCGTCTTTTATAGACCTTAGGTTTTCAACAATATTAGAAGTGGGTGTAAGCTGAATTCTTGCATCCGGCAGAGCTTTATCTAGGGATGTGATTAGGGTTTGATGCTGTGCCACAGTTAAGTTATTACTTTCGAATGCAATATTTTGCAGTTTCTTTGTACCCAATATATCACTGAGCCATGATTGTGGGCCGCCAATTCTGACAATTTCAAATTCTGGAGATTGACGACCTGCCTGTTCTATGTAACGAAAGTCGGTTGCTAATATGGCATCTTCAGCAGATATTACTAGATAGCCTGCAGATCCACTGAACCCGGATAGATATCTTCTGTTTTCAGGGCTCGAGATCAATATGGCATCGACATTTTCTTGCTTGAGCACTTTCCTTAGTCGGTCAATTCTGGATTTCATTATTAGTTCACACTGCCTACAAGATCAACCAAATATTCCAAAGCCAAAATGTATCCATGCCATCCAAGGCCGCCTATCTGTCCATTGCATATTGGAGCTATCACAGACTCATGTCGAAATTCTTCTCTCGCATACCTATTGGATAAATGTATTTCTACTGTTGGTAACTTAGCATCAGCCAGAGCATCTCTGATAGATAATCCGTAGTGCGTTAATGCTCCAGGGTTAATTATTATGCCGCTGCATTCATTAGCATTTTCTTGGATGTAGTCTACTATATGTCCTTCATGGTTGGACTGAAAGAAGATAACGTCTGTAGACGAATCTTTGGCTTTTTCTAATATCTTTGCTTCAATTTGAGCCAGAGTCATCTCGCCATATATCGATTTATCTCTCTTACCCAGCAAGTTTAGATTAGGGCCATTTATTACCATCAATTTCATTTCTATAGTTCCTGAGAGTCAAAAGTTACGAAATACATATTAGCATAAGCGGACTAACAGTGTAAGATCAGATTTAAGTTGAAGCACGCGGGTGTGCTTTCTCGTATATCTTGCGTGACTGGCTAAGGCTAACATGTGTATATATTTGAGTAGTTGTCGGAGAGGAATGACCAAGTAACTCCTGCACGACCCTAAGATCAGCCCCTCCGTCTAATAGATGTGTGGCAAAACTATGCCTCAACATATGCGGATGTACTCTGCTATTGTTCGTCGATAGTCCGTATTTTCTGACCATGGATTGGATACTTCTTTTAGAAAGCTGGTACCCGAATTTATTCAGGAATAAGGCTTTGATCTTCGACACAGATGCTAGCAGTGGTCTAGATTCTTTGAGGTAAACCTCTAAAGCCTGGCGCCCGGGCTCGCCCATTATCACATCTCTTTGTTTGGCTCCCTTGCCTATAACTCTTAACGTTCGATGTTTGTTTTTTAAATCCTCTATTTTTAGCGAACATAGTTCACTAATCCTCAATCCTGTCGCATACAGTAATTCAAGTATGGCTAAATCCCTGTATTGTATGGCGCTATTCAGGTCTGTCGCAGAAGGCTTCCTAATTTTTACTGATTGTAATAATGCGGATACTTCAACTTGATCAAGCGTTCTAGGTAGTTTTCTTTCTGTTTTTGGGATCAGTGTTCGAGATTGCCTACTACCCTTTTTCCATAGAGAATTTGGTGCTATCCTACCTTCCTTTGTAAGGTATCTAAAAAATGAACGTAAAGCCACCATGAGGCGGTTTATACTTGTCCTTTCATGACCAACTTTAGAAGACTTTGTTGTGGGTTTGGTTTTTCTTCCTGACATTAGCCATGACACATATGCCCTTATCACTATACGATTTATTTCGTCCATTGAGTTAATGCTTTCTTTCGAGAGAAACTCTGTGAATGGTTTTAAGTCACTTAAGTAATTGCGTACAGTATGCACTGAGAGGTTTCGTTCTAAAGTGAGATGTACCCGATAATCCGCCAGGTGGTCTTTGATATTCATGTGATTAATACAGCTTTATAGCTATTTTGCAGACTTAGTGGCCTCAGGATCTGGGATAGGTCCGCTGAAATTACATTCTAGACATTTGGCATTGTTCCTACCTGCAGCTACTAGTATAGACTTACAGTCGGGACAGTTACCAGGGAGGGGCTTTTGCCTTGTAGAGAAATCGCAATTGGGATAATTTGAGCAACCGTAGAATACGTTTCGGCGTTTCCCTCCTTGTCGCTGTAATATATCCCCCGAGCATCTAGGGCATTGCGCTCCAGTCTTTATCACAAACGGTTTGCTGTATCTGCACTCAGGGAATGCAGTGCAAGCTATGAATTTGCCATTCCTACCGACCTTTTCTGCAAGGGGACTCTCACATTCAGGGCAAGATTCTCCAGTGGGTCTTTGGACTGTTATTTTGGGCATAGATGATTCTGCTTCTGCAAACATTTCCCTATATGGGTAGTAGAATTCTTTCAGTACTGATATCCATTCTTTCTTTCCATTTGCAATCTCATCTAGATTGGTTTCCATGTGTGCGGTAAATCCAACGTCCATTATGTTTGGGAAATATGGATCTAGTTGGCTGACGATTGCTTCACCCAAAGGCTCGGCTTTATATTTGCCATTTTCTAGAGAACAGTAATTTCTTCCTTCAAGTGTAGACATTATAGATGCATAGGTGCTTGGTCTGCCTATCCCAGATTCCTCCAGTGTTTTAACAAAAGTGGCTTGAGTATATCTTGGGCTAGGTCGGGTAAATTTTTGGTCGTTATTTACCTTAATGAGGTTGAGTTTTTCTCCTTCAGACAAGGAGGGAAGTTTTGTAGTATAGTCACCCGAATCATCTATATCGTCATCATCTGATTCATCATCAAGGTCTAATGAAGAGTTGTCTTCTATGCTTGCGTATAAAGTGGTGTATCCATCAAATTTGAGCTCAGACCCAGAGCAGTTGAAATCATATGACTTCTCGTTATGACTTGTAGAAGATATTGTGATCGTAGTTACTTCATACTCGGCGTCTGCCATTCTACTGGCAAGAGCTCTTTTCCATATCAGGGTATAAAGAGACATCTGTTCTGATGAAAGGTAGGCTCTTAGCTGATCTGGGCTTCTCAGAATGGAAGTTGGTCTTATGGCTTCATGTGCTTCTTGAGCCGCCACAGCTACCTTCCTTCGTCGACTTCTGGTTCCTGAGCCAATGTATTGCGCCCCATAAGTGTCTTCTATAAATTTGGTTATCTCTCCTACAGCGATAGATGACATATTGGTAGAATCAGTTCTCATATATGTTATGAGACCTGTTTCCCCCTCTGAACCTATAGAAAGACCTTCATACAGTTGTTGAGCAACCCTCATAGTTCTAGCCACTTGGAATCTTAGGGACCTAGAGGATTCTTGTTGTAGAGTACTAGTAGTGAATGGTGCAGGTGGTCTGGATTTAGACTCCCTAGTCGCAATCTTACTTACAGCGAATTGACTAGAGGATAGAATACTTTCTATTTGCATTGCCTCTTCATTACTATATCTCTTGGAACCTGCTATCTTTGCTGAGAACGATTGATTATTACTGACTTGATCTTGAGTAAGATCTATGGATATATTCCAATACTCTTTAGGAATAAAGCTAGCTATTTCCTGCTCTCGTTCGACTATTAATTTCAGCGCTACAGACTGTACTCTTCCTGCAGACAGACCTAATCTGAAACCGCTGGTGAATTTTTTCCACAATAATGGACTAAGTTCATACCCGACTACTCGATCTAGAACTCGCCTAGCCTGTTGTGCATTAACTAATTCCATATTAAGGTTAGTGGGTTCCTTGAAGGCTTGCTTAACCCCATCTTCAGTTATTTCATGAAAGATTACTCTTTTTGCTTCAGTAGATGTAGCGATAGCTTCTAATATGTGCCATGAAATAGCCTCACCTTCTCTGTCTGGGTCCGTAGCGAGATATATTGTATTAGCATTCTTGGCGAGCTTTTTAAGCGTCTGGATTATGGTTTTCTTTCCAGGCATTACCTCATATTCTGGTTTGAAATCATTTTCTATATCTACTGACATTTTTTTGGATGGTAGGTCGCGGACATGACCCACAGAGGCCACTACTTCGTATTCGTCACCTAGGTACCTACTTATCGTACGCGCTTTTGCAGGTGACTCAACTATAACTAAGTTCTTACTCATATCTAATACAATCTCTAGAATGATTTTCGTTCGGGCACAAGGATAAACGATGAATCTCGTTTCGTCTAGTGTTATATTTTCTTTGGGGTGATCTTTTGCCCAGACTATTGATTAAACCTAGCCAGTATCACTTTTCTTCGGAAGTTGAATACTCGCAGAAGTGTCTTTCTTATGAATAATCTATGTACTATCCTGCCTATTATGCCTAATGGGACTCTATATATAACGCGGTCTTTAATTACTATATTGCCGTCTTTCTTGTCTTCAAGTATATGTTCATGCCACCAGAGGCTATATGGACCTTTTTCTTGAAGATCAACAAATAGCCTTTTGGGTTTCCATACAACTATTCTAGTTATCCAGTTGAGACCGATAAACCATAATCCAATACGATAGGTGATTTTAGATCCTGTATCTATCTCATCAGGTATTTCGAGTATCCGGAAGTCCATCCATGATGGTGTTAGTAATCCAAGGTTCAATGCAGATGAAAAGAATGAGAATATTGTGTCAGAATCTCCCTTTAGCGATATATCAGAAGTTAATTCATATACCCCATTTTCATTCACTTTATATTCGGCCATGAATTCGTCTGTTTCTGATGGGTTTTGGCGGTATTTGGTTATGTTTGCATATTTATATGACATCTCTTCGTATAGTGATTCCGATATGTTTCTGTATATGAATGCAAACCCCAGATCTTCGAGTTTCTTTGGTAATGTGTACTGACTTTGGAGCAATGTTGCTGATGCTTCACCTAAGATTAATCTCAGTAATATCTTAGGTATTGGTAGAAGGAATTTAGCATTCGTTAATTTATTCATAGCAATGCCGAATTCTTTTGATGATACTGGGTTAGGGCTACTGCAGTTGATTGGCCCTGAGACTTGGTCATTATCTATACAGAAATTAATTACTTTTACCATGTCAGTTATGTGTATCCATGATATATACGGATTACTCGATATGTAGGTTCCTACACCATACTCGAATGATTGAGCCATAGCCTGTAGGAATCCACCCTCTCGACCGATAATGATGCCGATTCTGAGTAGACATACTCTAGTACTATTTTGGGATACTCCGAGAGCAGCATTTTCCCATTGTTCGCACAGGTTAGCTAAATACCCATCACCCACTGGGTAATTTTCTGTCAATTTGTCTGTATGATTACTGCCATAGTAACCGATTGCACTTGCAGATATGAAAAGGCTTGGAGGAGACTTAGATTGATTTATCGAATTTACCAATCGCTCTGTCATGGTCACCCGACTATCCCAGAGTCTTTGCTTAATGCGATTGGTCCACCTGAGTCTTGCTATGGGCTCACCTGATAGGTTTATTACTACGTCTGCATTGTCTATCTCGACATCTAGTTCTTCATTTGTAATGTCTACTGGTATTGTGCGTATACCTTGTCCCAACAGGTTTCTAGCCCTTTGTTCACTTCTAACAAATGCTGTGATGGAATGACCCTGACCGTATAGAGATGCTACAGTTTGCCTGCCTAGGAATCCCGTAGCACCGGTAATAAATATATTCATCGCATACTGCCTTTAATTTTCATGATCCTTGATAGAACAAGCGAAATCAGTAAACTATTGGGCTCACATCGATTTCGCAATCAAGTAGAAGCTGTGCTTAGCTTCTGTGATCATTTCGAAGCATCCATCCCCGTAGGGCCCTAGTCAACGGTCTTTTGTGTTGCACCAGTAATTATGACACAGGTCAAAATCATTTGCTGTTGCGTGCCTTAAGCTCTTCGAGTTCTGCTGTACGCCAGATATAGTATCTTACTAGCCTACTTATTGCCCTTGATGCCCTTCCCATAGACGGGAATATTGCAAAACCTTGTTCTATGCACTTATGCCTGAGTTCTAAGTTTACTTCGTATTGTTCTCTAGACTCAGGGATGCTTTCAGATAAAACAAGAGCTACAGGTTTTCCAAGATTCTGAGATATGCCGATGGTATGTTCAAGTATCCTGCTAGCACGTTGTTGTCTGGCGGGATCGTGCCCACCCCATGGACCTCCAGCGGACACAGTGTTGATTACCACGTCATATTTGGGACTTTTAGCGATAAATTCTATAACCTCATGTGGTTTTAAGTTACTTCCACCCATTATGGAACTATCCACAGGGTTTGTAACCCAGGGACCGAAGAAAGGATCTTGTTCAGTAAGCTCATTTCTTATGTCATCTGGTATTGGTTGTAATGCAAGTCCTTCTTCTTCACATTCATCCGCTGATGTGACACTCTTTCCCCCTGCGCCTCCACCAACTAGTACTCTGTTGCCAGTGGCCTTGGACATCCGGGAGAATGCTACCAACATATCGAGGAGTTCATCCATGCTGTAGGTATTTATAGCACCAGTTTGTCTGCACATTGCCTCCCAGACCTCTCTGGCTCCAGCTAAGGAAGCAGTGTGCGATGAAACCATACTAGTTCCTGCATCAGTCCTACCACCTTTTAGTAGGCAAACTGGTTTCTTTGCAGATGCGTATCTTAATGCCTTTGCAAATCTAGCTCCATCTCTTACGCCTTCAATATACGCTCCGATAACTTCAGTCTCTGGGTCATCCGCAAGATATTCAATGAAATCTGCTTCATTTAGGTCTAGAGCGTTACCATAACTTATTACTTTAGTGAATCTAAGGCCTCTAATAGCGCCTTCAGAGACTATATCTCCTCCGTTGCTTCCACTCTGGGATATGACCCCTATGTTTCCTACTTCCCTAGGAAATCCCTTGCCCCAGCTTATGCCCAGCCTAGGATTGTATAAACCCATGCAGTTCGGCCCTATTATCCTTATTCCGCCTTTTGCCGCCATATCAAGCATGTCTTGTTCTAATTTCGTCTCTTTTTCATAGCCTGTTTCGCTAAAGCGAGCTGTGAATAAGTGAAGGGTTTTGACATTCTTGCTTATACAGGCATCCACTAAGTCTAGTACATCCCTGTTTGGTATTGCTGAGATCACATAATCGACATCTTCAGGCAAGTCTCTTATGGATTGAAATGTAGGTACCCCTAAGATCTCTGGTGCCCTAATATTGATTGGATACACCTTTCCAGGAAATTCATCTAGCAGATTCTTGAAGTAGGTGTGTCCCGTTTTGTCTGGGGATTCTGATGCACCAGCAACTGCTACCGATTTCGGATTGAATATATAGTCAAGTTCAAATCCCATTCTTCCCCCCCAATATGTCCATTATGGAAACTAATTTTCTCCCAATACTACTCTGGCATCCACGGCGACGATTCCGTTGGGATAGCAGAACACCGGATTTAGGTCAAGTTCTTTTATTTCTTTATGGTTCTCGAGAAAATTGGAGAGGTTTAATATAGCCTCTTCAAGTTTTCCTAGATCGGATGCTGGAGCTCCTCTGTAGCCTTCTAGTATAGGGAAGCTTTTTATTTCACGGACTATTGAATGAGCATCTCTAGGCGTAAGTGGCACTAACTTTATTGCTACGTCCTTTAGAACCTCGACTAGCACCCCACCCATTCCAAACATAACTACATGGCCAAACTGGGGATCTGTAGAAGCCCCTATGATTACTTCTGTGCCGGGGTCTGCCATTTTTTGAACGGAAATGCCGTGTATTGATGCAGATGGCATTGCATTCTTAATGGAAGACATAATTGAGTCATAGGCCTCTCCTACTGAAGAGTTATCAGCTATACCTATTTTTACTCCACCCATATCGCTTTTATGAATAACTTCCGGGGATATTATTTTTAGCACCACTGGGAATCCAATAGATTCAGCTATGTTGATCGCTTCTTCTTTGGATGTAGCCAGTCTAGTTTCTACAACAGGTATGCCGGCCTCTTCCAGAAGTTCTTTAGATTCAACTTCAGTTAAAAGTAGTCTGCCCTCTGATCTAGCCTTGGATATTAAATCGGCTGATGCCATACGTCACCTCCATCAAACAACTAATCGAGGTTATCAAGTTGTAGGTTTGCTGTCAACATTTTTGTTGCGAAATAGTGTAGATATCTAATTCTATGTTAGTAACATATTGGCAATCCTGATAATTAGGAGACTGTATACTGATATAGCGATTTCGATTAATAATTGATATATTCCATATCCATTACAAATCAAATAGTTTCTCTGTTAACAGGTATAGGCAAGATTAAATGCAGATAACAAGGGTCGAAGATATATCAATAGCTTGGTTGAACCAAATTGCATACTATATTAAACCGGAGTATATGGGTGCAGTTAGTTCATTCCAGGTTGAGAATGTGGGCATTGATATGGGTTTTGTAAACCAATTAGTGCGAGTTCTTATCGAATATGAATCAGGTATAGAAAAAGGCCCTAAATCAGTTATAGTAAAATGCCCACCTTTAGACTTGGATCTGAAACGTGTTTCTAATAGATTGAATAATCTTCAGCGAGAAATCAGAATCTATCAAGGGTTTGATTTACCTGATGGAATCACGATACCAAGGCTATATTACAGTTCAATTGAGGAATCATATGGAAATGGAGTCTTGGTAATCGAAGATATAGATTATGCTATCCAGGGAGATAGTGTCGTTGGTTGTTCTTATCAAGAGGCAGTTCTTGCCATAAAAGAGATAGCTAAATTTCATGCACACTACTGGATACGTTCAAATCGAGAAAGTTTCAATTCGATTCCACATAAGAGTGATGAAATATTTGCATACCAGGAATTGTTCAGGGACGCTTGGGAGTCTTTAGTGCAAAAAGCTGGTATTCACATGCCTCTTTATTTGCTTGGACTCGGAGATAAACTGGCAGGCAATATCAATAAAATAAAGACAATCCTATCTGGTGACCCAATAACATTGATTCATGGAGATTATAGGCTGGATAATTGTTTCTTTGTATATGAACACGGCCCACAGCCAGATGGACTGAAGGTTATTGACTGGGAATATTGTGTTAAGGGTAGAGGCGTATATGACGTAGCTGCATTTATTAGTGAGGCATTCAGACCAAATGATAGAAGAGACCTAGAGTGGAAACTTCTGGCAATATATTATTCCACTCTTAAACATAATGGTGTGACTGATTACAGTTTTGATCAATGCTTTGAAGACTACAGAATTTCAATGCTTGAGATCCTTATCTTTTGGGTTATATCTGGAGGGTTTTGTGATTATAGTGGGACTAGAGCAACGGAGTATTTAAGTAACTCTCTAGACAGATTCAGTCAGGCGGTTATCGATTTGCGATGCGAGGAATTCTTGACTTAGGGCGGAGGGCTGTTACGGGGGTTTGGGATTCTAGTTTTCGAGTGAATGGAAAGTTAGATTAAGCGTCTCAGCACCGAATGTACGTCCATTATAAATTGATGTTTCTTCAGCCTGAGCATTTCCTATATGGAAAGTTACATTTTTCAGATCTAATGCCCAGTCATTAGGAGCCACTGTGATAGATCTGTATTCGCCTTGATACGTTTTAACAGAACGTGACTCGTACCATTCAACCTTTGCATATACCTCAACACCATCTGCTATTGGTATGCCATCTATAGTAATTGTACCGCTGTAGTTGGTAAACATTGGGGGCATTTCACCAGGCCTCACTGGGAGTGGTGTAGGTGTAGCAGGTGGAGCTGGCGTTGGCGTTGGTGGTATAGGCGTATTAGTAGGTGTCGGTGTGGATGTTGGTAGGGGTATAGGGGTAAATGTAGGGTAAGGAGTGTAGGTTGGGTATGGAGTGCTCGTAGGAATTGGGGTAGGCGTAGCCGTTGGAATAGGTATAGGCGTGTATGTTGGATATGGGGTATACGTAGGGTACGCGGTAGGTTCTGGTTCCTCTGTTCCGCATGCCACTACTACCAATGTGAGAATTACTAGTGTTGCTAGGACGTATCCTGTAGTTTTACCTAATCTATTCATCATCGCTCCATATGAATCGGCTACAAAATATCACTATATCCACAGTTTAGCAAGCTATATATATCCATATAGCATTCAAATAGTGATATTTTTAGAGATACATCAATATAGGGCGATAGTAATGAAGAAGTATAGATCCAGTAGGAAGTCCGTGAGGCTACCTTGGTTTACTATAATAATCTTGGTTTTAGTAGGAGTTGTTGTCGTAATAGCTAGAACCCTAGGATAGATTATTTCGGGATGTATTCAATTTTGCAAAAATATATCAGTTCCGTTAGAATATGTCAGTCCTGCATACCTAGATATAACCGTACCTCAGGTATGTAGTAGTTACTTAAGGCCCGGTGGTGTAGTCTGGTTTAACACGCCGCCCTGTCACGGCGGAGATCGTGGGTTCAAATCCCATCCGGGTCGCCATACAAAGACGACAATTCTTTCACATTATGGCAATAGGGTTAACTGGAGAACCTGTACCAAATTTTATCCTTAGCGGGCATAGTGTGAATAAGAATTCCCAGCGATTTAGCCTATGGCATGCCTGAGATAATTCCTCTAGGTTGCAGTTGTCAATTAACCACAATCCCATATAAGGTAAGGCTATCTGGTGTATTGGCAATCGTATCTTGGGGTAACCACTAGGGTATGAATCACTTACGGTATCGCCACCCAGAGCAGCTATATTCTTAGTTCTTATCCATGGTATACATGCAGCTTGTAGGCCGGGATATCCATCTTCCGGCGACCTGGGCCCTTCTTCAGTTCGCCTCTTATAATGACCGGTCCTTATGAGTAATATGTCGCCTTGTTGCAGTTCTATATTTTGTTCATGTGCAATCTTGTCTAATTCCTCTGGTAGTATATATTCTCCAGGTTTCATCCAATCGACTCCGCGGCTTCGAGCTACGTCTAGTAGAACACCTCTTCCTATGACACCATTCTTCAGCACCTCTATTGATTCTTTTGTAGCACCCTCTCTGGTCGTTACCATACTAGCAGGTCGGTTATTGTACATTTTGCCATTCCAAAACATATGTGAGAGAGAATCTATGTGAGTTATCCAATGTCCGTGAAAAGCCATACCTATGAAGTCTCCACTGCTTTGCTGATGCACGAATTCATTGGTATCTGTATCCATAGACGATTCGCCAGATCCTGTCATGTAATGTAATACTGGGGCTACCACATCTGGCGCCCTCTCCGTCGTGATCGTCCTTGCACAGGATACAGATATCCCCTCTTTAACTAGGGAAGTAGCGTACTTGATTTGGTCCGGTCCGATGTTGTTCATAGTTCCTAATTCATCGTCTGTACCCCATCTTCCCCAATTGCTTATGGTAGGTATATATCCCAGTACATCGTCTTCAGTTGGTATATTTCCAGTAGACATTTTTCTTACTCCTATTTAATGGATTAGTTTACTATGATGAGGTTACGCCAGCTTGCCTAAGCTCTATGAATACACCCTTAGAACTCATAGGGTGTACCCACACACTCGGAGTATCTGCTGATGGTTCTTCAGTCTCGCCTATGCCAGTTATTCTGCCTCCTGATAAACGCACTTGTTTGACTGTTTCTCTAAGGTTTTCTACCTCTAGGCTAATCATGTAGACGCCTTCTCCACGTGTTTCTATGAAGCGGGAGACAGCGGAGTTTTCATTGATAGGCTCCAATAATTCTAAGAATCCCGTTCCGTTTGCACCAAGGCGAGAAGCCAAGAATCCAAATTCAGTAGATTTTTCTGGTTGTTCCATTACTTCTAGCCCAAGCATCTTCGTGTAAAGATCCGTTGCTTCATTTAGGTTTTTTACCGCTATCGAGAAGTAGCTGAATTCTGTATTCAATATCCCCCCCTATACTATATATTAACTGAAATGCTCTTATAACCTTTATACAGGTAGATAAGAATATTGCCAAGCATATTCTTATATTTAATGTGGGGTCAATGATTATATTGCAAAGTAGTTGGGTAGTATCTTAGTACAACTTTTGTTTTAATATGTTATGCTGAAAGATACATAATCCTTTCGCGACCGGAGGGCATATTATGAGTCAAGACGGATTCTCCCAACCCCTATCTGGCATCCGTGTAATAGATCTTACACAAGGAATACCTGGTTCTTATTGTACTAAGGTTCTTGCCGATTTTGGGGCAGATGTCATTAAAGTAGAGAAACCAGGAGTAGGTGACTACACTCGCCGTATGGGTCCATTTCCGAACGACATAAATGATCAGGAGAAGAGTGGTCTATTTTTATACCTTAATACTAACAAGCGGAGCATCACTTTAGATTTGAAAAATCCATCAGATATTGAGGTTGTGAAAGATTTAGTAGCATCTGCTGACGTCTTTGTAGAGAATTTCAAACCTGGGGTTATAGATAAACTAGGTTTAGGTTACGACATATTAAAGCGTATAAATTCTGGATTAATCATGACGTCAATATCCAACTTTGGCCAAACTGGGCCATATAAGGATTATGTTGCATCTGAGTTGGTGCTATATGCGATGGGAGGTAGGATGGGCGCGTCCGGCTTGCCAGACAGATATCCTGTAAAGCTTGGTGGTAATCATGTTCAGTATCAGGCTGGTAATAACGCTGCTATGGCCACAATATTTGCTTGGTATGGCAGAGAGTACAACGGTTTAGGCGGACAGCAAGTTGATGTCTCTATACTTGAAACACAATTAGCATCTATAAATGGGCGACTTACAAGCCTGTTAGGGTATCAATACAATGGAGAGAGAGGCAGAAGATTAGGGCCGGCTAGGATAGGATATCCCAATGGCCATTTCCCGTGCATAGATGGGACTATATCTGTGTCTGGTGCTGGTCAGAGATTCCCATTAACGGCTGCCGCTTTAGGCATGCCAGAGTTAGTTGAAGATCCAAGATATGGTATAACAACGGGCACTCAGGATATGGATTATAAAGATGAATTTATGGAAACCATATGGTTGCCTTGGCTGGCAGAGAGAACGAAACATGAGGCAGTAAAGGAATGCCAAGAGCATGGCTTGTTGATATCTGCTAACAGCAGGATTGACGAGGTGATGGATGACAATCCTCAGTTGGATGCGAGGGGTTATTTTTCCAGTATAGAGCACCCAGTGGCAGGTAATCTTCGTTATCCTGGATCTCAGATATACAACGATAGTGGTTGGTGGCAATTAAATAGACCTGCTCCAACCTTGGGGCAACATAATGAAGAGATACTTGCTGAGATTGGCACGATTACTAGATCTAATGAATCAACCGATAAAGTTGGATCTATCAAACGGCCATTGGATGGTATCAGGGTTATAGACATGGCAGTTATATTTGCAGGGCCTTACGGTACCATGTTCCTTGGTGACATGGGAGCAGAGATTATACGAATTGAAACCTTGAATGGCCTTCCGGCCACTAGCCGGGGTCAATTTGCAAGACCAAGTAAAGAATCACAGATGAAAGCCGCTACGTCTCCATATCCAGATAGAGACCCAGGTCCTAGACCATGGAACAGAGCATCTAATTTCAACGCTCACGCAAGAAATAAACATGGTATTACGATGGATATGAATAAGGACGAAGCTCGGTCGGCGTTTAGGAAGCTTGTAGAGATTAGTGACATATTTATAGAAAATAATGCCACAGGCTCCATGAAGCGGTTAGGTATATCGTATGATGTTATCAGTCAGTGGAATCCCAGGTTGATAATGATATCGGCGACGGGATTTGGCCAAACAGGACCATGGAATTACTATAGGGGGATTGGCACTCAGTTCGAAGCATCTGTAGGTCATGCTACGGTCACAGGTTACCCAGATATGGGTACTGATGGTGCTCCTGGATCTGTTGCTGCTGACGCCGCATGCGGCGTAACGATAGGTTTGGTTGCTACTATGGCCCTTCATCAGAGAGAAAAAACAGGCAAAGGTGTTTATATAGATATATCTCTTGGAGAGAACTTCTTGCCTCAGTTGGGTGAGTTGTATATGGATTATTCTATTAATGGCAGGGTTGCAGGACCTATAGGGAACCGTGATCATTTGGGCAATCTGGTTCAGGGAGTATACCAATGCGCAGGTGATGACGAGTGGATAGCCATATCTATTGCCAATATTGATGAGTGGAATACTCTTACCAATATTATGAAAATCGATAATAAGTTTGGTAGCATGCAGGATTTGATGGCCAATCACGATACGGTGGATACTCTTATCTCCGAATGGACCTCGAGTCAGGATCCAGTCAAGCTATTTCATGAGTTGCAGTCCAAAGGCATTATGGCAGGACACATAATGCATGAAGAGCATGTTTTTAGTGATCCACAGATCAAGGAACGTGACTTTTTTGTTCAAATAACACATCCAGAGGCTGGCACACATTTATATCCTAGTACTACATATAAAATGAGCAAGGTTGCATTCGAAGTACGAAAACCTCCGATGAGGTTAGGCGAGGATAATGATTATGTTTACCGTGAAATAATTAAGCTCACTGAGGACGAATACCAATACCTAAAAGATCAGGGTCATATTGGCATGGATTACGCAGCTCATGTTAGGTAGCGATATCTTGACCAGATTAATGTCCTGACCTATTATGTGTTCTCCGGGGTGTGGCGCAGGGGGAGCGCGCCTGTTTTGGGAACAGGAGGTCGAAGGTTCAAATCCTTTCACCCCGACCATTTTCTAGGCACAAAGAGAGACCTTTCACTAAGTTGAGAGGTCTCTTTTTTATCTAGGACACTAATATGGACACTAATAGGTGGTTGGTTGGGCTAACTATTGGGTTAACTAAGTGATACCGACTTCCCTTCTGTCGGGGTATATCTATAGTACTAAGGTATGCGAAAAATTATCGCTTTGGGTCAGGAAATAAGTAGTCTCGTCTGCTATCGCACTATGTCAAACTTTTCTATAGCAGGGTCGCCAGCATAAGGACATTTAAGTTCCCACATTAGGAAATTAATGTAGTACCAGAGACCTTCATCCACCTCTATTCTTTCTTTAGTCAACAGGGAAATACCTCCTTTAGGCCATTGTATTTCACGTTTAGATCGAACATCATCAAATGCCCCAAACGCACTCGCACCTGCCGCATCTCTCGTCATCTCTAGGTTGTCGCAATCTTTGTTAGCTACCCATTCATCAATTCTAGATTCTAGGCCTTGTTGCCGAGGACTGCCCTTATCCCAGTCGACTAACTCATCCAGTCTACGAGTCTCCCTTTCACAAGCAGTGGAGGCTAATAGTAATAACAAGAATATTCCAATGACAAAGTAAGATTTCCTCATAGCACTTACCGTTGCCTACGTTGCATTGCCAGACCGTAGATAAGGTGGAATCTGGAATCTCTAAGTATGCTTAGTAGTTTATTTTTCATCCTCAGGCTCGTGATTTACAACTTCGTTGTACGTCCCGCAGGTTTTACACTTTATCCCTGCTCTTCTATCTTTTTACTTTATTCCACACTATTCTAGCAGACCCTATAACTCCGATTATAACGGAAGACCATGCTACAATTTGAATAGTTAGTATGTCTTCTCCAAATCCATGTCTAGAGAGGTCAGCCACAAGTCCACCAAACAAAATCAAAGGTATTGGGAAATAGTCTTTTAATATCGTCATATAATATCTTCCTCCTTTATTATTTGTATGTCTATCCCTTTATCTGCTAACAATTCCGACTATCAACGCTACCACTTGAAAGGCTCCCCATATCAAAAAAGTGGGAATAAGAATTTCCTTCCAAGTACGTTTCTTCTTAATCGTTTTCATTATTTGGTTAGTCTTCTATAATATTTTCTGGGTCAAAACCTTGGGGATCTGGGTAGATGCAATCGCGATCTGACTCGTCTGGGTGATACCCTAAAAGGCCAGCCGCCTTTTGGAAAAGTT
>CEUS01010702.1_pt1 | contig 19915 bp, 7 predicted proteins | sample 427031 | NCBI WGS metagenome assembly CEUS01 (sample SAMEA2622837, study PRJEB7988) | marine metagenome | biome: marine biome (ENVO:00000447); feature: marine epipelagic mixed layer (ENVO:xxxxxxxxx); material: "saline water (ENVO:00002010), including plankton (ENVO:xxxxxxxx)" | depth 140 m | reverse complement strand
ACTTTCCTCAGTGTCTAACACTGTCAGCGACCCTCCTGCTCCCTCATGGTTGCGGTGACACCATACCGGAAGAACCCACCGGATGCCCAAGGGCAAGCATCATGCACGTTGCTTCTGTCCCCGAGGCATGGCGGAAGTTAACCAACTCAAGGAGAATGCTGGCATCGCCGCATGCGCTTTCGTTGAAGACGGGATGGCAATTGGCCTAGGCACCGGATCAACTGTTCGCTACTCCATCATCGAGGTAGCTAGGATGGTTAGGCACGAAGGAATCGAGGTAGTGGGAGTGCCCACTAGCGAGGGCACTAGGCGTCTAGCTGAGTCTCTAGAGGTTCCTCTAATCAGCATGAATGAAGCAGGGAAATTGGATCTTACCATAGACGGTGCCGACGAGTTTGACCCAAACTTCGACCTCATCAAGGGAGGGGGGGGAGCTCTGACAAGGGAGAAGATAGTCGCACTGGCCTCTAATTCGATGGTCGTGGTCGCCGACGAAACAAAGCAGGTAGACACACTGGGTGCATTCGACCTCCCCGTAGAGGTTGAACGTAGTAATTGGGAGTCGGCCAAGGAAGCTATCTCCTCCATCTGCCCGGGCGAGGTGTCACTTAGGGGGGGCAATGAAAACCCGTATTTCACCGACAATGACGGATTCATACTCGACTGCTCCTTCGGACCTAGAATCAGCGACCCAAAAAGGCTGGAACGGACGATCGCATCGTTCGGCGGAGTCGTCGAAGTCGGCCTTTTTGTCGGAATCTGCGACGCCGTAGTCATGGCTTCCAAGGGGGGCGTAAGCACCCTGATCAACCCAAATGGCCGACTATAGCCCTCCGTCGTGGTTAAAGAGGGAGCGCCAATCCCGCGCCGGGTCTGTAGCTTAGCCAGGTAGAGCATCCGGCTCTTAACCGGACGGTCGCGGGTTCGAACCCCGTCAGACCCGCCATTTTCGACAATACCAAATCAAGGATTCATAACCAATAGGCTTCGAGCATTGTTTGGGAAGCCCATGAGCAAGCAGTACTGGATTGGGGACGTTTTGTCTGGTGCGCATGACGGTGAAGACGTCGAACTGAAGGGCTGGATACACAGAGCACGTGGATCGAACAAAATCTGGTTTGTGGTAATTCGAGACTCAACCGGGAACGTTCAGTGTGTAGTAAAAAGGGAGGATGTAGGGGACGAGTGCTTCGAAACGGTAAGCAACTCTCTTATCGAGTCAAGTGTGGTCATAAGGGGCAAGGTGACTCCTACAGATAGGGAACACGGACACGAAGTCCAGGTGAGCTCAGCCACGGTTGTAGGACCAGTCAATCCAGATCGACCATTCCCAATAACCGAGTCAGCAATGTCCGAGTCAGACGGTGGGGAGACGGAGTTTCTACTCGATAACCGCCACCTGTATCTCAGGACTGGAAGGATGACGACAATGTTGAAAATCCGGAGCGAAGTTTTCGGGTCAATTCACTCATACTTCAGAGACAGGGACTTCATTGAATACCAGGCTCCAAACTTCGTAGCCGGGGCCGTTGAAGGGGGGAGCACTCTGTTCGAAGTTCCCTACTTCGGAAGAAAGGCATACCTGACTCAGTCATGGCAACTCTATGCCGAGGCTGCCATGCCGGCACTGGAGAGACTCTACACAATGGCCCCATCTTTCAGGGCCGAGAAAAGCCGCACAAGACGACACCTCACTGAGTTCTGGCACGCAGAGATGGAAGTCGCATGGGCCTCGAACGAAGATGTGATGAATCACGGTGAAGGAGTCGTCAGGCATATTGCAAGAAACCTGCTGGAAGAGAAGTCAGTGGAACTTGAGGATCTCGGTAGGGATCTTGACCTAGTGTCTCGGTACGCCGACAACCCTTACCCAAGGATGAGATATGACGAAGCTTTGGAAATCCTGCAATCCAAGGGCGTAGAGGTAGAGTGGGGCCAAGACCTGGACTACTCAAAAGAGAAGATCCTTACGGCCGACTTCGAACTCCCTCACTTCCTAACTCACTACCCTAGGGTCGCAAAGCCATTCTACCACCGTCCAGACCCTGAAGACACCAAGTACGTCCTGTGTCACGACCTACTCGCTCCAGAGGGGTATGGCGAGATTATAGGGGGCGGTGAGAGGACCTGGTCCGAGGATGAGATACTGCAGAGGATAGACGAAGAAGGGACCCCAAGAGAGCCATATGAGTTCTACATCGACATTCGAAGGTATGGGGGGGTCCCCCACGGGGGCTTCGGGCTGGGGGTGGATAGGGTTTGCACATGGCTCGCAGGAGCCGAACACATCAGAGAAGCAATCCCTTTCCCCAGAGACAGCAGAAGAGTAACTCCCTGAGGTAAAATATGGAGAAAGACGACAAGAAGCCCCTAGTGGCTATAGTGGGAATTTCCGCCATCACAGCAAGCATGTGCTGCCTGCCATCAGTCATCTGGGTAATGTTCGCAGGCTCCTCTGCAATCGTTGCTGCAGACCAGTTATCGAACGACCTTTACTACTCATGGGTCAGGTACGCGCTTTACGCCCTCTCACTTGCTATGATTTCCTTCGGCCTAGCCTCATACTTCAGGACTAGGGGGGTCTGCACCATGGATGAAGCCAGAAGGCAGAGGAACAGAATTCTGAATACCTCACTAGCGGTTTTCACAGCCGCAGTGATAACATATCTCGTTTGGAACTTCGTAATCCTGGAGGTCATCGGCATCGAACTTGGCCTCCCCTGGGAGGACTCTGCGTTCTGGAACCAATGAGCAATCGTTCTACGAATGCCTCTTACGAAGGGCACGCCTACGACCCACATGGATGAAGGCTGGCGAGCCATGGACATAGCGAACCCCACTGACGAGCACTCAATGCTAAGGGAAATGGTCAGAAACTTCGTCAAGGAAAAGGTCGAGCCTCAGGCCCTCGCTCACGATAGGGAAGAGAGGTTCAACATCGATCTCTTCAGGGAGCTTGGTGAAATGGGCCTCATCGGTCTTACAGCTCCTGTGGACAGCGGTGGAGCAGGCTTGGATGCAACATCCGTGGTAATAGTGAACGAAGAACTGTCTTACTCTGACCCGGGTTTCTGCCTGGCGTTCCTCGCGCATGATCAGCTTTTCGTGAACAATCTTGCCCATAGCGGAACAGAGGAGCAAAAGGAGCGCATGCTCCCAAAGGTGTGTAGTGGTGAGTGGGTTGGGTGCCTGGGGATGAGTGAGCCAGATTATGGCACTGACGTACTTGGAATGCAGACATCTGCCGTTCAGAATGAAGACGGTACGTGGTGCATCAATGGGAGGAAGATGTGGATCACAAACGGCATAGTAGACGAAGAAGGCACCCCTGCTGATGTCGTGTGGCTATATGCCAGGACAGGAACAGACGAGAGAGGAAGAGCCGAGCTAACCACTTTCCTAGTCGAAAAGGGAATGGGTGGATACTCATCGGGACAGAAGATCAAAGACAAGCTTGGCATGAGGTCCAGCACCACTGCCGAACTGGTCTTCGAGGACTGCATAGTCCCCCCTGAGAACGTAGTCGGGGAGCCCGGGGAGTCGATGATTCACCTGATGAGGAACCTCGAACACGAGCGTGTAGGGCTGGCAGCCATGAGTCTAGGTATCGCTAGGAGGTGCCTAGCTGAAATGAACGCTTATGCTAGTGATAGAGAGGCATTCGGAAAGCAAATCAGAGAGTTCGGACAAATTCAGAGGCACATTGGAGAATCATGGGCTGAGTACCGAGCCATGAGGGCCTACGTTTACGACACTGCCAGACAGATAGACCTCTCAGAGGCAGGCCACAGACTCGACTCTGACGGCGTCAAGCTTTTCGCAACTACATCGGCCAAGAACATCGCGGACAGAGCTATCCAGGTATTGGGGGGCTATGGGTACGTGGGGGAATATGTCGTGGAGAGGCTGTGGAGGGACGCAAAGCTTCTAGAAATTGGGGGTGGGACACTTGAGAGCCATCAGAAGAACATCACAAAGGATCTTAGCCGCGACCCTGGAGTAATTGAGACATAGCGCGAAACATCCCCTGCCAGTTTGGTAGTCCCGCCCGGATTCGAACCAGGGTCCCCGGGACCAAAACCCGAGATGATGGACCACTACACTACGGGACTCCGCTCGCCCCTTAGTGTCCCGACTCTTGTATTTGACGGGGGCTAGAGCCGTCAATATCAAGCCGAACCTCTGCTTCCTGCACACGTGCGAGGCAGACTCGTCCTGATTGTTCTTGCAATTCTAATTGCATCCCCCTACGCATCATTTGCCTCAGAAATAGGCCCACAAGAAGAAACCCATCTTTCAAATCAGGAAGACTTGGAAGTAGAAGAGACATGGAGTTCCGGGAAACCATGGATAGATGCCTCTCTTTCCGAGAGAGCACTTTCCGGTCAAGAGCGCCTCTGGGTCTCTGCTATCACTCACTCACTAGGCCACCTGGACTCATGGCAAAGGAAATCCGGAGCCATGGAGAGGCAGGCTCCAGCAGGCCCAGGAGAGGATTTGGTCTACCATGAAACCCGATCTGAAGTAATCGACCACAGGACATTTTGGGTAGACTCAAACCTCCTTCCAAAGCTATCCGACGTCCCTGGATTAATCGCACTAATTGACGCCCAGAGGTCTCCGGAGCCATATGGGATCAATCCCACGGAACCATCGCCAAGCACTGTCAGAACCGGAGAGATACATGGGGCAAACGACGCTTGGGAGATGGGTTACTCTGGAGAGGGCCTGATAGTCGCGGTTGCAGACACGGGGGTAGACTTCGGACACCCGGATCTCAACGGGACCCAAGCTAGAGTGGACTATGCGAACTCCTCTTACTCCGGATGGCCGCTAATGTTCGATCACAACAGCATGTATACCTGGATGGTAGATGGCAAGGCGTATCCCGAATCAAACACATGGTACTCAGACACTTCCCAGATAGACTTCGATAACGACAGCGACGGTATTCTAGATATTTCGGGTTACAACATCACAGGAGTCAATGCCTCACTTTCAGGGGAATACCACCTAGGCCAGCACCCGGATTCCAGATTGCGTGACAAGGTTGGAGGAGACGTGCCTATCCTAGTTGTGGATGACATCACGGAGGGGGAGTATGTTACTGTGTGGCCAGACATAGACAGAGACGGGTGGTTCGGTAACGAGACGCCAATGAGGCCAGGCGAGGAGACCTCCGGAAGAGACTCCGACGGAGACGGCCTTTGGGATATCTCCGCTGGCCTAGTATACTGGGTCTCCGATGGCGCAAACGGAGTCCCATATGGCTCCACATACTCGTCGAGGCACGGCTACTCGGACCGGATTCCAGGATCCGGAAACCTGACCCTCTTCATGCTTGAATCGGGAAGCCATGGCACCCTATGCGCTAGCGCTATCTCCGCGCAGGGGGTTATTGACGAAGGCAGGGTGCTCGGGATGGCCCCAAACGCCACAATTACATCCATAGGAAACCACTACTCAGGTGGACATTCACTGGATGCATGGAGATTCATTGCAGAGGGATACGACGGAGATCCCAAAACCCCCGACCAACCCCATATCGGATCCTTTTCGTTTGGCTACTCATCAGTTGACGACTCCGGGGCCGACGGATACTCGTTGTACCTAGACTGGCTAACACGGGTGTACAACTCCAACGCTTCTTATGCTGTTGCCATCGGTAATGGTGGACACGGATTCGGCACTACCAAGGTTCCCGGAGCGGCACATGGCGTGTTTTCGGTCGGCGCATTCAGCAGTAGGGAATCCGACTCATGGGGGCAGAGCGCACCTTGGTCGAACAGGGGCCCAAACGTTGTGGGGAGGATGGATCCAGACATCGTCTCAGTCGGGTGGTCAGCTACCGGGGACATGCCTCTGAATAACTACGATAACGCGAACCAGGCATGGACCACTTGGGGGGGCACCAGCCTAGCAACTCCGGTAGTAGCAGGACTACTAGCTCTCGTAGAGCAGGCCTGGCTGGAGAATCTAGACCACAGACCGAAGTCCCAGGAACTCAGAGACTTCGTCCTGTCAACTGCTGATGACAGGGGTTACGAGCCCTTTGTACAGGGTGGCGGGTGGATGAACGCCTCAAGGGCAGTCAGGACACTTGAGGGGTACAACGGAACGTGGTCAGCTTCTCCGGCTCAGTGGAACACCGGGTGGTTCCACGGAGAGCACAGGGATGCAAACCTGAATTCCATCCTACCTGGCCAGCAACAGACCTTCCAACTGGAACTGAGCAATCCCAGTCCATCCCAGGTTAGTCTTAATCTGACTCCCGTGACCTTCCAGCCACTAGAACACACTGTATTAGTGTGGAACAGCACGGGAAACGGGTCCAGCGGAGGAGAGAACGACTCTTGGGACGGGCACCAGGGTGACAGGCCAGATCTACTAATCCCAATTCACATACCAAGCGACCCCGCATACCAGCTTCACCCTGACACGGTTCAATTTCGGGCAAGGGCCACAATCCAGTACGAAGCGTTCGACCACGACCTAGACAGATCATCCATGGAGAGGGTTTACCTTGAGTTATTCAGGTGGACCGACTTTGACGGAGATGGCGAATTCCACAACGATACTGACTCTGATGGAATGGTCGACGAAGGCGAGTGGAACGAGTCCGACGAGTTCGAAGAAGTAACCTACTGGCGGTCCCATGGCCCTCAGGCCGAGATTAGGGTTGGCATGCCATTCGAGGATTCTAGTGACGGACTTTTTCTCGGGGTTTGGAGGTACGAAGGCTCTCCTTCGGGAATGGAACAGGTACGTATTGAGGTGGACTGGACATCATTCGGAATAACAGATGACGAATGGCTCAATGTCCCTGAAAGCGTCCAATTGGAACCCAACTCAATCTCCCCTGTAGACGTTACGATATCCGTCCCCAATGGTGCCTCCCCGGGCCTCCACCAGCATGGGATTAGAATCCAATCGGATAATGACTCTAGCACCAACTCAACAAGGAACTGGACCCTGCCCATAGTGACAAACGTCCCATGGTCAGGACCGTTCAACCTCCTTCCAAAGCCCCTGGATGGTAACGTCTCCAATCAGACTCTGTATACTGAGTCTTGGATTAGCGGGGCTATGAGGTGGTCCTGGAGACCTGAGAGCGGTGACTGGCGGTTCCTTACTTTAGAGTGGCCAGAGGAATTGGATGATGATGGCGCCATAATTCTGGATGTTGACTGGGACGACAACCCCTACACTGACATTGACGTGCTGTGGTTATCCGAGAAGCCCCATGAGTATTACGACGATGACCCACTTTCCTACGGGCCTAGCACCTTCTACATCGAGGAGAGGTCAACCAACAACCACGCTGGTAGCGGACAGCACAACTGGGGCACTTATACGGGGACATCGAGAGAGACATTCGTAGTCCCTGCATCTCCGGGAACCCACCAGATGGTCCTCCACACCGCCCTGCACGGAGTCCAGACAAACGACAACCCCCTGAACATCTCAGTTGGGTACATCGCAGCTGAATCCTCTGGTTTCAGCAGAACCGTTACCGACTGGTCGGAGGCCGAAGGATCTGACAGCGCTGTGGTGGTATCGACGATTCCTCTACCTGTGGACTACATCGACTCTCACGGTTGGGTCCGACCTTTGAGCCTGCAGAACCAGACTGCCTACCAGGATGAGCCAAATGACAAGATGACCGCCTCTTGGTGGCACAACATCACTGTCGAGGATGCCTCAGAGCTGAGCATTTCCATGGACTCGTACGAGGATGCTGACCTCGATCTGTTCCTCTTCAGGGACGAGGACGGAGACGGGGTTTTCTCATCCGGAGAGGAAGTCTCGAGGTCATGGAGCGGAACCTCCTCCGAGTCGATATCCCAAACTGATCCGGAAGACGGCCTATATGGGATAGCAGTCCACGGTTGGTCAGTCAGCGGGGAATCAGTCGGATTCTGGATAGACATCGAGCTCATTGCTGGATCATCACTCAATGTTAGCGGCTTCCAGCAGTTGAGCGAACCAGAGATATCTAGCATGTGGCCAGCTGGTTCTGATGCTCTAAACGGAGATGTGCCAAATGGCGCATTAGAGCTTAATCTGACCTTCGACTCACCCCCAGAGGAAGGAACTTGGACGGGTTTCGTGGACATAGTTCTTCAAGGCGGTGCCACGATCAGGCTACCGTACAAGTACGACTTGGTGGAACTGGATCCTGAGATTTCATTCGTCACCCCCGAGAACCTGACCGAGTCGAATACTCAGATCCCACTAAGCCTGCATGCTCGGGACATAGGCATTGGTTTCGGCCTTCACCAACTATCTTGGGACTGGCCATCAAACAACTCAACATTCCCCGCTGACAACGTTTGGGGGATTTCTACAGACGGGAGTACTCACGACCTTACGCCACATTGGAATGGTTCTGAAACCCTGCAAAACCTCACCCTCAGGGAGGTATGGGTAAACTCAACACTCCCCAATGTCGAGCAATGGTTCAATTTCCACGCCCAAATTAGTGACGCCTCGGGAAGGAACGCGGAGACGCACCTTTCCGTCTTGTATGATGTCACTTCACCAGTTCTGGTTGTGTCCGGAGTACCTTGGATTTCCAACTCTCAGGAACTGGAAGTCTCCATACATACCGAGCCCGGTGCAACACTTACCATCGACGGAACAGAATTTCCGACTAGCGAGTCAGGAATTGCAAACTACACAATCCAGCTAGAAGAGTCCTTGATGGGGGTCGATCCAACATCCGCGGGAAGTACAATTTTCTACCACAACAACGAGTCTAACGAATTCACGATTGAATCCACAGACAGCGCAGGGAACTCTGCAAAGGCCTCATTCCATATCGTATTCGACCCAACCCCGCCTATCGACGTATCTCTACTCTCAATATCGGACCAGGCCGGATTCTACTACGGGGAACAGGAATTATTGAACCCAGTCAACATCACCTCTGGAAATGCGGTTTTCGAGATCCCTGCCGACTCAATGGAATGGTGCGTGAATATACTATTCGAATCATGGGCCCAGACTTCCGAGTGCCTAGACGATGTTCAGATTCCGACGATATTGAACGAATCCACCGGCTTACCGATACCGGGGGTTAGCGAATACTCATCGAAAGAAACCATTTCCGTACCTCTTGAACTATCCGGATCAGGCGAGGGCGAACTTACAATTGCGCTGTCCATTAAGGACTGGGCGGGCAACACATTCGAGCAAACCTGGAACGTCACAATGGATGCAATACAGCCCGTTGTTTCTTGGGCCCTCTCGCCATCTTCAGGAGGCATTCTGGATGACCAATTCCAGAACCTGTCTTGGTGGTCTTCCGAGGACGTAACAATGAGGGTAACTGTAAACGGGGATGAGCTATACTCTGAGTTGGCTAGATCAGGAGCACACGAAATCGTCCTAGCCAATACTGGCATCCATGTATTCTGCTTGCATGCTACTGACAGGACAATAGAACAGGAGAATAGCAACACATTCCATGAGTGCAGGGAAATGGAACTCCAAGAGAGCACGTACGACACCGATATATCGGACCTAAGCCTAGATCTCGTTTCCCTCGACAGCATAGATGTTGTTCTCGATAGGCATGAGTCCCAGGAGATAAGATGGTCTAGCCTAACTACGGGCGAATCGGGAGTAATTGGCCCAGGAGAAGGGTCTCTAGTTCTCTCATTGGAACTAGTCGAGGGGCAGAACGATTTCGTAATCGAGGTAGACTCACTCGACAGCACTGACACTTACTCGATATCGCTAGAGAGGGACTCGAAACCCCCCGTTCTGCGGTTCTCGGAGAACTCATACAGGGAATCCCCACTAACCACCCATAGGCAATTGACAGGTGAATGCGAGCCAGGATTACTGGTCAGTATCAGAAGCAGCCTTCAGTCCCGGGACCTCACATGCCCAGATTCGGGAACTTTCGAATTGAACATCTCAGTTCCAGATACTCCAGGTATGCACACAATCGAGGGCTTCACCATAGACCACGCAAAGAACACAAACTCGTCCGAGATAATGGTCCTTAAGCAGGACTGGTCAGAGTGGGCAATCCAGGATGCCAAGGAATCGGGCCCCATGCTTTGGTGGCTTTCTCTAATTGCTCTGTCCATCGTTTCCTTCGTTGTTCTACTTACAGTCAAGATATCGGGGCATAGGTTCAGAAGATCCGATGAATGACAAGAACCCAAACCTCATGTTCGACTCCGTAATGGGGGTGCCGTGGGAATTGCATCAGTAGGAGTGGTCGGCTCCGGCCAGATGGGGAATGGGATCGCACAGGTGGCAGCCTGCAGTGGCATGGACGTGGTAATGGTCGACATCAACCAGGAATTGCTAGAAAGGGGGATGGAAGCTATCGAACGCTCCCTTGGACGTCTCGTATCGAAGGGAATCATATCTGCAGATGAGGGAGGGGATGCCGTTTCGAGGATTAGCACCTCGGTCGGATTAGATGGCCTCTCAGAATGCGATCTCGTGGTCGAAGCGATCCCCGAGATCCCCGAACTCAAGTTCACCACATTCTCACAACTGGACTCGATCTGCAAGGAGGCCTGTATACTTGCTAGCAACACTTCTAGCATTTCGATAAATGAGATAGCAAGTCACACCAATAGGCCAGAGAGAGTAATTGGAATGCACTTCATGAATCCCGTGCCGGTAATGAAGCTGGTCGAGATAATCAAAGGAACCGAGACATCAGAGGAAGTGTCCAGAGAAGTGGTTTCAGCGGCCGAGTCTATGGGGAAGACACCCCTGTCTTGCATGGACTCGCCAGGATTCGTTAGCAACAGGATATTGATTCCCATGATTAACGAGGCAATATTGGCCCTTCAGGAGGGGGTCGCCGATCCTGATGCAATCGATGGAATCATGAAGTTGGGCATGAACCACCCAATAGGCCCCCTAGCTCTTGCAGACTTAATCGGGCTCGATACGGTCCTCCACATAATGAACGTACTTCGTGAGGGCTTGGGTGACGACAAGTACGCCCCTGCCCCGCTGCTCGAGGAAATGGTTGAGGGCGGTAGTCTAGGCAGGAAGTCAGGCTCTGGATTTTACCAATACTAAACCGATGCACTCGCGTGCGGTGCATTTTCTACACCATTTTTCACCAACCTTCAATACTCCCCTGCCCGCGGGAGTGCCATGGACGAAGGCCCCGGTCCAGCTCACATTGTCGTTGCAATGATGGTAATTAGCCTGATATCTCTACCAGTCCTTGCCGATGACGATGCTGGCTCGGGTGGAGACGCCGGGGACTCCAGCAGCACAGCTACATCGCTTAACGCCACCAATGCAACCTACTACGGCAACCTCAGCAGTGGAGACGAGGACTGGTACTCGATACAGATGCCATCTGGCATGGGCTTGTCAGCCAGCCTGTACGGCTACAACACATCTAACGACTTCGACCTCTACCTGTACGACTCCGGGGGCTACTCCATTGACTACTCATGGTTCGCAGATCCAAACGAGGAGGTCACCTCGAACGGCTCCAGCATAGGCAACACCACGATCACACTGTGGGTGGATGCCTTCCAAGGGAGTGGAAACTACAACCTCCAGATATGGATATTCCCTGAGAACCAAGGACCGGCACAGGACGACGCCGGGACGGGTTCCGACGCGGGCGACTCGCCCTCCACAGCCACACAAGTAAACAGTACAAACCAGTCATTCGATGGCTGGATATCCGATACATGGGACGGACAGGACTGGTACAACATATCGATACCTGTGGGCCACGGAATCTACGTATCCATGGCATTCCCTAATGGGACCTCTTCATCCACCCAGCTATCCCTGATCGAGTCAACAGCGACTTACTACATCAACTACGACTACTACTCCCCGTACGAGGTGACTAGCAATGGAACCAACGTGGGGGGTGACAGCGTCTTCATCCGAGTCTACACAACGGGAGACGAAGGGGACTACAACCTCACAATATCGCTATTCTCAACTGCGGGGCAGCCGGGATCATCACAGGACGACGCTGGGTCTGGAGGCGACGCAGGAGACACCATCGCTTCCGCTCTAGCGGTGAACATGACCGGAAACTCCACTACTCTTGAGGGGTGGGTAGACGAGAACTGGGACGAGACCGACTACTACTCACTGTACGTCCCATCGAACTGGACCTCATGGGCATCTCTGTCCTGGGCCAACACCTCCGCTGACCTCGACCTATACCTATACTCATCTTCGGGCACTATCCTCGACAGTGGAACAAGCACCATCAGCAATCCCGAGGAGGTATCCGGAAACGCTTCCTCTGTGGGCGGTTCGACAGTGTACTACAGAGTAATCGACTACTCCGGAGTGGACGTCTACTACAACCTCACCCTCAACATAGCCAACCTATCCGGCAGTCCGGCATTCAACCAGAACGACGCTAACTCGGGGGGGGACGCTGGAAACGACTTCGCGACCGCCCTAGCCCTGCCGGACAGCAACGGGTCATACAGTGGCTGGATTTCCGACACCTCGGATTACAATGACATCTATTCCGTCCAGGTCCCATCGGGACACGCAATAGAGGCCGAGCTCTGGTGGAACAACTCTGCGAACGACTTCGACCTCGGGCTCTATGACGAGAGCCAGTCACTGATCGACTCCAGCACCACGGAAAACCCCGAGGAAGTCCAGAGCGGTTCGAGTGACGTCAGCAACACCACAGTGTATGTCCTTGTCCAGTCCTACTCAAGCTCGTGGAGCAACGGAGGTGAGGGCAACTACTCCCTCAACATCACATTCGTGAACCAGTCCGATGTCCCCGGGCTAAACCAGAACGACGCATACTCTGGGGGGGACGCTGGAAACTCGATATCCAATGCCACACCACTGGTAAACGCCACAACAGGATTCTCTGTCTGGCCCGGATACGCGGACAGCGGTTCTGATGACTACGACTACTACCAAATATACGTCCCCGTGGACCATGGCATTACAGTCGAGCTGAGTCCAGGTTATACGGGACAATCCACATGGCTTGTACTGACCCTCTACGACAGCTCGAACAGCCAGATAGACGTAGACTACTACTCTAACCCACAATCAGTCTCTACCAACGGGACTGGAACTAGCCTAGGGGGGACCAACGCTGTCATCGGTGTATGGGCCTACAGCGGCGGAGACACGTACAACATGTCGATTTGGCTTTTCAGCCTCGATGCGGATGGCGACGGCTACTACGACGACGAGGAGTACTCCTGCGGTTCCGACCCGTACGACAACGCAAGCACTCCCTCGGACATAGATGCAGATGGCATCTGTGACCCGCTGGACGAGGACATGGATGGCGACGGGGTCGACAACGCCAACGACTCCTTCGAAGAGGACCCGAACGAGACCACGGACAGTGACGGGGACGGGATTGGCGACAACGGCGACCCCGACGACGACAACGACGGCTGGTCAGACTCCGACGAGTACTCGTGCGGCACCGATCACAACGACTCAACCTCCATCCCAAGCGACATAGACGAAGACGGAGTATGTGACGTTCTGGACGAGGATATCGATGGTGACGGATATGACAACTCAGTCGATCAGTTCGATGAAGACCCCAACGAGTGGAACGACACAGACTCGGACGGGATCGGCGATAACTCCGACGGGGACGACGATGGCGACGGCTACTACGACGGGGTAGAGATTGAATGCCTCTCGGACCCCCTGGACCCCTCATCCATACCCGCCGACACTGACTCGGACGGCGTCTGCGACGAGCTCGACGACGACATAGACGGCGATGGGACCACCAACGATCTGGACGACTTCCCGGACTCGGCGGACGAGAGCACCGACACGGACGGGGACGGCATAGGGGACAACGCAGACCCAGACGACGACAACGACGGCTACCAGGACAACGCCGACACATTCCCCCTAGATTCCAGCGAGTGGTCAGACAACGATGGTGACCTTACGGGGGACAACGCCGACCCCGACGACGACAACGACGGGTGGGACGACTCAGACGAGTCGGATTGCGGGACCAACCAGTTCCTCCCACAGTCCGTCCCCGAGGACTCGGACAACGACCGATTGTGCGACATCATCGACCCCGACGACGACAACGACGGATGGAACGACACCCTCGACGCCTTCCCCTTCGACCCCAACGAGTGGGACGACCTCGATCTTGACAACCTAGGCTCTAACTTCGCCGACTCAGACGACGACGGCGACGGGTGGGACGACTCAGACGAGCAGAGCATCTGCAACACGGACCCGAGGGACGCCACATCCGTTCCAGCAGACTTCGACGGAGACAGAATATGCGACAATCTGGACGACGACGACGACAACGACCTAGTCCTTGACTTCGACGACGCGTTCCCGAAGGATCCAACGGAGACCAAGGACACCGACGGGGACGGGCAGGGCGACGGGGATGACACCGACGACGACGACGACGGTTGGGCAGACGCCACAGAGGCCGTGTGCGAGACAGCCCCACTAGTATCGAGCGAGTTCCCTGAGGACAACGACGGCGACGGTACGTGCGACTTGATTGACCCGGACGACGACAACGACGGGTTCCCCGATTTTGAAGACGCGTTCCCGAAGGACCCCAATGAGTGGGCCGACAGGAACTCCGACGGTCTTGGGGACAACGCACACCCACTAACCACTATGGACCACATGAGGCTCAACCCAGAGATCACCATAATCGGAATAGGGATAGTGGCCTTCCTTCTTTCCGGTACCGTAGCATTCGCATTCGGAAGGAGGGGTTTGCAGGAAGAATTCGACGAGGACCAGGATTGGGACGAGGAGCACGAGGACGACCTCTACGAGGACTGGAGAGGCCAATACTGATAGTTTGGTGTACTTTTTGCACTTTGTGTGTTTTTTTTACTAAAATATTGCTAAATAGGAATTACCCAAATTTTCCGTAAATCGGAAATATATCGCACATTAAATTACACTTTCAGTAATTTTTTTCCAATTATGGTAAATAAATTCGTATATATTTCCGGATTAGTGAAATAATGGAAAAGTGAGCATTTTGGGAGACTTTTATATTTGACATAAGACGTCATAGTCACTAAGTGACGCCTATGAATGAAAATGCAACACGCTCAGTAAATCTGACAATGCTAATGATAGTCTCGGTCTGCCTGCCGATGATGGGGGCCCTAGATGCCCCTGCAGAGCTCGATAGAGCAGCAGACCGCAGCGAGACCCATGGTGGTTCTACGGATCCATGCCAGGGACACGATGCCTGCCACGGTACTGATGCCGGTAACAGCCTTGATACCTACATCAACCTGACAGACGAATTCTCGTGGACCGGCGAGGAGACTGTGACCTTCTACGGGGATGAAGCGAATGCCGTGGGATACTCCTCGACATCCGCAGACAACAACGACGGGTACATAATCGACCTGCCCTATGGGTATGGGTTGACAGTCGAGGTCCTGTGGAACTACACAGGCGCTTCGATGGATCAGTATGCCTTCCTCCTGGCCATGGGGCCCGGTGACGGATGCATGACGAACTACTACGCATGCGACTGGGGCTACGACTACTACTCGACATCCGGGTACATCGCTATCTCCTCTGACGGGGAAGACATGGGTGGAAACTACGGATATGGAATAGGATCAAGCTCCTACTCCGGAGGCGCCATAGACATAGCCGGCGACCCTGTCGTTGCAATGGTATGGTGCTACTACTGCCACTACGCAGCAGTGACGCAAGAGTACACGATGAACATCACGGTTTGGCCTGGAGACGGCGGAGTGAGGGGCGACGAGACCACTCCTCAGTACAGCCAGCTAGGCAGCGTCGAGATGTACGGCGACTACACCACCTACTACGACTTCGAGTTCGAACTAGACGGGGTCAACGCGGCTGACGTGATTATTACATGCGACTACTGGTGCCCCTACGAGAACAACATCGACATTCACCTTCCCAACGGGACCACCTGGTCCGAAGGATACTGGGCCAGCTACTTCACGGGCACAATTGCCACCTTCAGCGAAGCAGGCACATACCACGTTGAGATATTCGACTCCTACGGGGACGGCGGACTCGCCATGAACGTGGGTGCCCTGCTGGGCAACTTCAGCGGCCTCCTGACGGCCACCGACTTCGTGTTCGATGATCGAGCGACCGGGCACGTCGACTCGACCGACACTTCAGACATATACGCGATATACCTCCCAGAGAATTACAAGGCAAACGTCACTTTGCACTGGGATAACAGCGCGGACCTTGATCTGGAGATATATACGGACTACGATTCGGCGACCGAGTCACTATCGGGCATGCTGGCATACTCTTGGTTCGACCAGCCCGAGTTCATCGACATCGGGCAGCTCGGCGACGCTACCACCATCTACGCCGAGGTGATCCACTACAGCGGGCCATCCTCCGGATACATGCTGGAGCTTCTGACCGAGCCCGGGGCACCTCCTCCCTGCTTCTTCCAGGATGACGGAAAGGCAGACGGAGAGGGCGTGTTCACCGGCTCTGGAGCTGACGCACCAGGAGGGGACTACTCGCCAGAGGAAACCCCGATTGACGCCACGGACCACGCCGTCGACAACGGCGACGGCACATGGTCCGGTGAGTTCACCGGTATGGTATGCGCGGGCTACGACGAGCAGGACTGGTTCAAAGTAACAGTCCCTGCAGAGCACGGGGCCTACGTCATGCTCGAGTGGCCAGAGGGAATCGACAGCAACTTCAACGACACGATAGAGGTCGAGGGACTGCTTTCGCTCCAGCTCTACATGATGACATCCGGCGGCTACATGTCCACCGTGTCATACACGCAGTACGGAATCGAGACCAACCCGACCGCTGCAGCTACGAACGAGTCCTACTCGTGGGCCAACGACCTGTCGGCCGACTCCGACCTCTACATGAAGGTGAACCTTGTGGAGATGACCGATGACTACGAGAGCAACTACACGATCTCGTTCTCGATCTACAACGCCACGGAGCAGCCTTGGCAGATGGCTTGCCAGAACGACGCTGGACTGGCCCCAATAGGGGGATGCGCAGATGCCGGCAGCACCCACACCGACTCTCTGAACCTGACTACCGTGAACCAGACATTCACAGGCTACGGTCACGACGAGTTCGACGACTACGACTACTACAGGATCTACCTGCCGACGAACTATGCGGCTGAGATCTGCGTCGAGTTCCCGACACAAAACGACATAGACGTCGCTCTGTACTACGTGAACCCGACATACGGGTGGCTGTCATTCATCGCCTCGTCTTACTACGACAACCCCGAGTGCGTATGGGCACAGTACGACGACGCGGGCCAGGACATCTACCTGAGGGTCTGGACCGACCTCGGAAGCGGAAATTACGAGGTGACGATGACGTTCCTAACGCCAGGACTGGCTCCAGGCGACAACCAGGACGACTGCGGTATGGCAGGCTCGGTCCCCGGCGGTGACGCTGCAGACAGCGTTTACCCCGGATCATGGAGCGGGCACACATTCACCAACGAGAGCACTCAGGCTGACCTCAACCCCTACGACGCAAACGGCTCCGTGAGGGAGTCTTGGGACGGAGGAGTCTGCACCGGCTGGGTCTCCTACGTGTGGGACAGCTACGACATGTACAGCATCGCGGTCCCAGAGGGGACCTACGTGAACATCGACTACGACATGGACCTGGAGGGCGATGGAGACCCCAACACCTACCACGCCGTGTACATGCTGATGTGCCAGATGCAGCACATGCCTTGCCAGTACCCCGCAAACGGAGCGTACTACGTCATGACCAGCTCGGGCTACGGCCTAGACGAGCTCTCACAGAACTCAGGGCTCTGGCCAGTTGGGACGTTCCACAACGGTTCCGGGTGCGACACACCGTTCCCGAACCCGGAGTGCGCGGCAAACAACTGGGACGCCTCCAACGCGGTGGCAGACACCCCAGGCTGGCTGTACGTCTACATCTGGACCTGCTGCAGCAACGCTGCGGACCACGAGTACGAGATGAACATCACCTTCCACCCGCTCTCTGAGCTGGAGGGAGGGGTCCAGAACGACGCCAACTCCGGCACAGACGCCGGACCAGGGCCGTCGACCGCGATCCACGTTAACGACCACCTGAACCAGTCGCAAGCAGACACTCTGGCCAACGACAGCGTCCTGACCTTCGAGGGATGGAACATGGCCGGTCTGGACTCGACCGACAGGTACACGTTCGACGTACCCGCAAACCACGGGGTCGAGATCGAGCTGACGCCCGGAGACGACCGACCGGACGTATGGATGCTCCTGGACGTGTTCGACAACAGCTGGACGCAGATCGGAGGGATGTACTACTCCAACCCGCAGGTGTACAACACCACCAGCGTAGCATCCCCATTCGACTCATGGATGGGGATCGGAGTCAGGAACTGGGGCAACTACGACACAGAGGACGGCACCAACTACACCGTCAACGTGACCTTCTACACCCTGGACGCAGACGGAGACGGCTGGCTTGACCAGCTCGAGTCGGACTGCGGCACTGACCCGAACGACGCAAACAGCACCCCGACCGACACGGACGGGGACGGAATCTGCGACGCGCTGGACGAGGACATCGACGGAGACGGCATCGGCAACGACCTTGACGAGATGCCGTTGGACGAGAACGGATCTTCGGACCTTGACGGCGACGGGATCTCCGACGAGACCGACCCAGACATGGACGGCGACGGGTGGAGCAACATCGCCGAGCAGATATGCCTGGGCGCTACGAGCTACGCCGAAATGGACGCCAACGTGACGCCTTCCGACTACGACGGCGACACCCTCTGCGACATCACGACCGACTCCGACGTCGAGCACTCGCTGGCCGGGACCTACCTGGACTCGGACGGTGACAACGACGGCACGGACGACGAGACCGACGACTTCGACTTCGACGAGTGCGCCGACACTGACACCGACAAGGACGGGATGCCCGACACTATCGACACGGGCCTGTTGGACGACTCCAACAACACGGTGTGCGTGCCAGAGACGCCGACGAACCTCACCGAGGACACCGACGACGACGGCGACGGGCACGAGGACCAATACGAGCTGGACTGCGGAAGCGACCCACTCGTAGCCATGGACATGCCGATCGACAGCACCCTGGACATGAGCCTAGGTGGCTACTCCAACGGCCTGTGCGACGCGCTTGACCCAGACGACGACAACGACGGCGTCAACGACACAGAGGACCTGTGGCCGTTCGACTCCACGGAGTGGTCAGACGCAGACGGCGACGGCCAGGGCGACAACAGGGACATGGACGACGACAACGACGGGTGGTGGGACTCCTGCGACCAGAGCGCCTGGCTCGCAGCCCAGAACGCCTCCGTGGTCGAGGGAGTCAACTACTTCACCGGCCAGACCGGCGGAATCTCGAGCACCTGCCCCGGCAACGCCGACGCATTCCCGCTCGACGGAACCGAGTGGGTCGACACCGACGGAGACGGGGTCGGCGACAACACCGACGTCAACGACGACGGTGACCTCGACGCCCTGGGAGACCCATGGACGGACGCCGAGGAGACGGCCTGCGGCACTGACCCGCTGGACGCGACCAGCGTCCCAGCAGATTTCGACGACGACGGCATCTGCGACATAGTGGACACGGACGACGACAACGACGGCATCCCAGACCTGGACGACGCATTCCCGACCGACGATCAGGAGTCAAACGACTTCGACGGCGACGGTTATGGGGACGACCAGGAGGACGATGACGACGACAACGACGGCTGGACCGACCTAGAAGAGGCAGCCTGCCTGACTGACCCGCTCAACACGATGGAGGTCCCAACGGACAACGACCGCGACGGAGAGTGCGACCTGGTAGACGGCGACGACGACAACGACGGCGTCATCGACCTTGACGACGCCTTCCCGAACAACCCCCTAGAGAGGGAGGACTCCGACGG
>CEUS01261914.1_pt1 | contig 19955 bp, 18 predicted proteins | sample 427031 | NCBI WGS metagenome assembly CEUS01 (sample SAMEA2622837, study PRJEB7988) | marine metagenome | biome: marine biome (ENVO:00000447); feature: marine epipelagic mixed layer (ENVO:xxxxxxxxx); material: "saline water (ENVO:00002010), including plankton (ENVO:xxxxxxxx)" | depth 140 m | reverse complement strand
ACGGCTTGGGAACAGCTATCCGTCGCTCTAAAGCAACCGCCAGTGTCGTACGACGAGGATCGCTACTCTCGATTTTCTTCCGTCCTACCCCTCCCTGTAACTACTCGGAGGCTTCAGATTGTGACCTTACGAACTTCGCTCGCTTCCACAAGGCGATGCTCTCACGCGGGATCATGCTAGCGCCCTCACAGTTCGAGGCTTGGTTTGTTTCGGCTGCTCATACAGAAGCCGACATAGACCAAACAGTTCAAGCTGCAGCAGCGGCATTTCGCGAAGTAAGTCATCCACCGATCGCAGAACGCAGCGAAAAGTGAGCATCCTGCGCATTGGAACGCGCGCGAGTCGCCTCGCGCTCAATCAGACAGAATTGGTAATCAACCGTTTAAAGAGAGCCTGGCCCAATCTCACACTCGAGACTATTGAGATTACAACAGCGGGAGACATTGACCGCACCAGTCCATTGTCCTCCGGCGAGGGTATCGGCTGGTTCACATCTGCTATTCAGGAAGCCCTTACCGCAAGACGAATCGACATAGCGGTCCACAGCTACAAAGACCTACCTACAAAGAGGCCCCATGACCTTGTGATAGCGGCAGTCCCAGAACGAGAAGACCCCCGCGATTCAATCGTCTCGCGAGATGGATCACTGCTTGCTGATCTCCCACAAGGAGCAGTGGTGGGAACTAGCAGTCCTCGTCGTTCTGCCCAGCTAACTGCCCTTCGCCCTGACCTTGAGCTTCGCTCTATCCGCGGAAATGTAGATACGCGACTTGAAAAGATCGAATCGGGAGAATACGACGCAGCCCTTTTCGCTATTGCAGGACTAAATCGGCTGGGGTTCGGAGAACGTGCAAGCCAAGTATTTGGATTTGAGGAGATGCTACCTGCACCTGCACAAGGGGCCCTAGCCGTTGAGTGCCGCCGGGACGACAAAGACACTCAACGACTACTCGCCGCTGTTGATGACCCAGAGCTAAGGAAGATCGTTTCTGCCGAGCGCTCCTTCCTGGCAGCACTAGAAGCAGGCTGCAGCTTTCCGGCTGGCGCCTACGCAGAAAGCTTCGGCACCACACTGAAGCTCCACGGCTTGGTTGCTCCCCAAGGGGTCATCGTCCGCTCAAAGATGGGAGGACCGATCGATGCAGGACCGGGACTGGGACGAGCTCTCGCGCTGGAACTGCTAGAAAGCGCCGGCCAGCCCCAAACCTGATTGCTGAACAGCTAAGCGACTCAGTCTCTGTACTAATCACCCAGAGCAATCTTTTAACAGCCTCCACTGCGCACTTACGATCCTCCAATTGGGGGTATATATCCACGCTACTACGTGAGCAATATGTACGTGATAGCGAAGCGGCCCAACGAACGGTAGGGTTGGCCCTATGAGTCCAGTTGCAATCGTCACGGGAGCCGGATCTGGAATCGGCAAGGCTGTGTCGCTTGCCCTATTACGCGAAGGGTATGACGTCGCCCTAGCAGGGCGACGTCCGCAAAGGCTACGAACAGCCATAGCCGAAGCTGGAGGAGATGGCGAGCGAGCTATCGCCGTCACCACCGACGTAAGAGAGCCCGGATCGGTTCGCGAATTGTTTGACTGGACGGTCGACCGTTTCGGACGACTAGACTTGCTATTCAACAACGCTGGAATCGGGGCCCCTGCAAAACCCTTAGAGGAACTCACCTTCGCACAGTGGCAGGCAGTCGTAGAGACCAATCTGACAGGGGCATTCCTTTGTACCCAGGAAGCCTTTCGCGTGATGAAGGCGCAGAACCCCAAAGGGGGAAGAATAATCAACAACGGCTCTATCTCGGCAACAACACCACGACCAAACTCCGCTCCATATACCTCAACCAAGCACGCAATAACCGGACTTACCAAGTCAACGTCTCTCGATGGCAGAAGGTATGACATCGCATGCGGACAGATTGATATTGGAAACGCTACCTCTCCAATGACGCAGAAGATGGAGCAGGGTATGCCCCAGCCTGATGGGAGGGTTGCGCCCGAACCCACTATGGACGTGGAGAACGTGGCCAAGGCAGTGCTCTACATGGCTAGCCTGCCTCTCGACGCGAACGTTCTAACCCTCACTCTGATGGCGACAAAAATGCCTTTCGTGGGCAGGGGGTAATGCGGAAACAACGCAGGCCCTGTTAGAGAAAATAGTGAAGAGTTCCTTCACGGTACTCAAACTACTCTCTAGGCCCTGGCCAATCTAGAAGCTCATCCTGTCCAGCCGTGGAGTCCTCAACTCGAACAAGTTTCTAGACATCAGCTGCCAATTCGTTGACGTCTCGCTCCTGAAAAGGCAAAGAGCCGGTACTCTACCCAAGCAGTGTCGAACCATATGCATTCGCCTGAAATAGAACCTTTCCCTCTAGTTAATCGCCGCTATATCGAAGCAGCGGTAAACAGCGGGCAACCGGCACGAAACCCATTCACCTACGAGCTTTCCGAAGGAATGGAAGTACGGTTAGGACAGGCGGTCTTCGTACCGTTCGGCAACCGCCTCCTCCAAGGCATTGTGCTGGAAGAAACAGACGTGCCCCCAGAGCAAGAGGTACGTTCCGTAGAAGCAATAGCGGACCCACAACCCGTTCTCGATGGGGCCCACAGAGAACTCGTAAAGTGGCTGGGCGAGCGTTACTTAGCACCCCTTTGGGAATGCGTTACCACCTGCCTCCCTGCGGGATATGGGCAACGTTCGTTGACAATCGTCTCCCCCGTAGATGTACCCCTGTTACTCCCCAGCGACCCAGTCGCCCAGCGTGTCTTGCAGTACCTAGCAGAAAAAGGGCAGACATCGTTGGAAACCTTGCGCGAATCTCTCGGACAGGTCCCCATGGACCTTTTGCAACAGCTCCAAACGAGTGGCCACCTCACGGTAGCTCAAGGACTTTCACGCCCCATGGGGCGGCCTCGTTTAGAACGTCGCGTAGCACTAGTAGCCGAACCCCAAATAGCTCAACAACATGCCCGCGAACTAGCTGACCGTGCAGCTCGCTCAGTAGCAGCACGGATATTGGAGCACCTAGCAGAAAACCGCGACACCACACTTACAGAGATCCGCCAACTTGGCGCACAGCGACAACATCTTGCAGCCCTAGCAGAAGGGGGCTGGCTAAGGGAGTACCAGACACGCGTCGAGCGTGACCCTATCAGCGAGCGACTCACTCAAGGGCTTCCGCCAGCAACCCTCACCGAAGAACAGGGGAAAGTGGTTAACACTATCTCCAAAACGCCAGGAGAATATTTGTTACACGGCGTCACGGGATCCGGCAAGACCGAGGTCTATCTCGAGCTAGCCCGGAAGACCCTAGCAGAAGGACAGGGAGTGATCGTGCTCGTGCCGGAAATCTCCCTTACACCGCAAGCCATCCGCAGATACGGCGAACAGTTCCCAAGAGAAATAGCAGTGCTGCACTCCAACCTAAGCACTGGTGAGCTATTCGACCAGTGGTACCGCATCCAAAAGGGCCAAGCCCGACTCGTGGTGGGGTCTCGCAGCGCCCTATTCGCTCCAGTTGAAAACCTCGGACTAGTTGTGATCGACGAAGAACACGAATGGACCTATAAGCAAGTGGATCCTCAGCCCCGCTACCACGCACGGGATACCGCTTCGAAGCTCTGTGGTTTGACTGGGGCGACCCTTGTTCTCGGTAGCGCTACCCCTGATGTAACCACCTACCATCGTTCAGAGGTAGGTACTCTGACGCGTCTAGAACTCAAATCACGCGTGATGGCGCTAGAGGGCGGTGAAACGCAGACAGTGCCACTGCCTGACGTGAGAGTTGTGGATATGCGAGAGGAACTAAAGGCTGGGAATCGAGGAATCTTCAGCGTGCCACTCAGAAATGCTTTAGGCCGAGCTCTATCTGAGAAAAAGCAGTCCATTCTTTTCGTGAACAGGCGAGGCGCCGCGCGTTTCCTATTGTGTCGTGCCTGTGGGCATTTACCGACCTGCCCCACATGTTCTCTTGCAATGGGACTCGATACCCGCGAGACACTTCATCCCCGTGTGTTCTGCCACCATTGCGGAAGGAGTCGTCAACAGGAAACTGCCTGTCCAGAATGCGGCAGCAACCGCTATAGGCCCTTCGGGGTAGGTACACAACGGATCGAGGAGGAAGCCAAGCAAGTATTTCCTAAGGCCAGAGTGGCCCGCTGGGACAGTGATGCGGCAAACCGTAAAGGAAGCCATGAACGCATCCTCCAAGCCTTGGAGGATCGCCAAATAGACATCCTCGTGGGGACACAAATGCTAGCCAAGGGGCTAGACCTTCCTGCCATGACAGTCGTGGGCATCGTTGACGCGGACGTTGGCTTAAGCCTCCCCGACTATGTAGCCCATGAGCGAACGTTTCAACTCCTCAGCCAGGTTGCAGGCCGAGCGGGGAGACGGGAGATTCAAGGAGAGGTCTATATCCAAACCTACGAGCCAGAGGCTCCACCGATCAGTGCTGCCGCAGAGCATGACTACCGAGGTTTCTTCAATCATGAGACTCAGCACCGACGACGAGCCAGCTATCCACCGTTCGCGCGCCTAGCACGGCTCACCTATCGGCACAGCAAGGCAGACCTCGGCCTGGAAACCGCTTCAAGAATCGCCGACGAGTTACGGACCAAACGCGACGCTGCGGGCTGGCCCGACCCAGACATTCTTGGCCCAACTCCTGCATACGTACGTCGCCTCAGGGGAGAATACCGCTGGCACATCCTTCTACGTGGCCGTGACCCTCACGCTCTCCTTGAACAGATCACGTTAGGTCGAAACTGGAGCATAGACATAGACCCGGTAAGCCTTCTTTAAGTTTCTTCCTATTGCGTTGCCTTAGGCTCTGCTATCCTCAGTTTCAACCCCCGCGATATAGCGCTCGGGGTGAGGATTAATGCAGCGAGACGTCGGTCCCTGGCGCCGAATCGCCCTTATCTTCCCCGGCCAAGGCTCCCACAGCGTGGGCATGGGTAAGCGCCTTTACCATGCATCCCAAGCGGCGAAGGAGGTCTTTCGCCGCGCCGATGAAGTGCTAGAAACCAAGCTCTCTAGCCTTTGCTTCGAAGGCCCCGAAGACGAACTAGAACGTACAATCAACCAGCAACCAGCAACTTTTGTAATCTCTATTGCATGGCTCGAAGCCCTAAAGGAACGCTGGGCGACCATCGACCGCAAACTTCAGCCCCATGTAGTGGCCGGTCATTCCATGGGCGAATTCACGGCGGCAGTAGCAGCTGGCTCACTTGAATTTGAAGAAGGACTCCTACTAGTTCGCGAACGCGGACGTGCCATGGACGAGGCAGGCCAGGAGAATCCTGGCGGAATGGCTTCTATCCTTGGCCTTTCTGAGGAAAGCGTCTCTGCAATCTGCGAAGAAGCAAACGGTGTTGACGGCTACGTCGGAATTGCAACCCTCAACTGTGAAGGACAGCACGTAATCTCCGGGGCAATCAAACCGCTGATGCGTGCCATGGATGCAGCCCAGGAGGCGGGTGCCCGAAAGGTTGTGCGACTACCAATTACTATCGCTTCTCATTCCCCGCTGATGCAGAGAGCCAGTGAAACCATGGGCGGCTGGCTTGACCGTTTTCCCCCAAGAGAGCCCCAGGCACCCCTCGTTGGAAACATTAATGGAGACGTTCTACGCTCCCAGCACGAGCTTGATACCGAGTTGCGCGGACAACTTACCTCAATTGTCCGCTGGCAACGCGGAGTCGAGCGAATGCAGGAACTTGGCGCCGACCTATTCGTGGAAGTCGGCCCAGGAAACGTACTCACCAAGCTAGTTCGTCGCATAGATCCCAAAACCAACGTCGTAAGTCTCAGCGACAGTCGAACCGGCCTTCTTAGCGACCGCTTCGATGTTGTCGAGAGCGCAACACGGTGAGTCGACCCCGTGTTGTTGTAACCGGAGTCGGCGCGGTTACCCCTGCTGGAAACACGGCAGAGGCAACCTGGGATTCAATGCTGACAGGACGCAGTGGCGTCGGCCCAATTACCCTTTTCGATCCCGAGCCCTTCCCCGCCCGCATCCAGGCAGAAGTTCGGGACTTTGCGATCGACGAGCGCATTGACTTCAAGCAGCGGCGACATATGAACCGAGGCGTGCGCTTTGCCATGAACGCCGTTCTAGAAGCCCTGGATGACAGTGGTTTAGAGATTACCGAAGAGAACTCCGAGAACGTGGGGATCCTCTTTGGGAATGGCGGGGGCGGCTACGAAGAAATCTGGGCGGGAGACGAAGCTCTGCAGACACGTGGGCCACGCCGAGTCTCCCCCTTCCTCATAGCTAACTTTGTAGTCGATGCTGCCAGCGGCCATATCTCTATCCACACCGGCGCCAGAGGACCCAACGTAGCTATCGTGAGCGCCTGTGCCACAGGAGCAGCCGCAATCGGAGCAGGTGCCCATGCTATCCAGCGAGGCGACGCTACCGCCGTTATAGCTGGGAGCTGTGAATCAGTGCTCGTTCCCGTATTTCACGCAACATGGTGCTCCATGCGGGCACTTGCGACCGATAACGAGAACCCACAGAAAGCAGTCAAACCGTTCGATCTACACCGCGACGGCTTTGCGCCAGGCGAGGGAGCAGGAGCACTCATTTTAGAAAACGAGGAACACGCAAGGGAGCGAGGGGCACGAATCTACTGCGAGTTAATGGGTTCGGGTACTTCAAACGACGCCTATGACATGATTGCCCTGGATGAAGCTGGTCGGGGTCTACGTCGCTCCATTAAGGGAGCCCTCCGAGAGGCCAACATCGAAGCCAGCGAGATCGACTACATCAACCCCCACGGCAGTGGTACGAAGCTAAACGATCGCATCGAAACTCTAGTCGTAAAAGAGCTGATGGGCCCAGCGGCTTATGACGCCTCGATGAGCTCAATCAAGCCAGTGACCGGGCATTGCATGGCTGCCGCAGGTTCGATCGAGGCAATCGCCTGTGTTCTTGCAATTCGTGACCAGAAGGTTCCCCCCACAATTAACTACACCACCCCGGACCCCGAATGTGACCTGGACTATGTCCCCAACGTGGCAAAGTCCCGTCCAGTACAAATAGCTTTAAGTACTTCCGTAGGCCTTGGTGGACACAACGCCGCGGTAATTTTCCGCGCCATGGATGGAGCCAAGAAATGAGCAGAGCCCTTGTAACCGGAATTGGGGCAGTAACGCCTGTTGGCCTAACCGCACCAGAATCTTGGCAAAACCTACTAGCAGGAGTTTCGGGTATCGGTCCCATCCAAGCCTTTGACCCAAGCGATCTTCCGGTTCGAATTGCTGGGGAGGTGACCGACTTCTCTCCCACGACCATAGATTCCAAGGCAGCACGGCGCATGTCACGTTTCGCCCAGTTCTGTGTGACAGCAGCTCAGGAAGCTGCCAAGGATGCCGGGCTTGAACTTAGCGACGAGGAACGACCTCGCGCAGCCACTGCAATCGCAACGGGCGCTGGGGGTGTGCTAAATACTTTCCTGGAAACGGAAGCCTATATCGCAAAGGGGCCTGCACGAGTTAGCCCCTTCTTCGTTCCTCTGATGGCCCCAAACATGGGGGCTTGCCAGGTCGGAATGCAGCTTGGGTTAAGGGGCCCAACTCTAGCGTCAACTGCTGCCTGTGCCAGCGGGCTTTACAGCTATATCGAGGCAAAGGCCCTTATCGAGAGTGGACTCGCAGATGTTGTTATCGCAGGAGGAGGAGAAGCCGCTCTTCATCCCGTTTCCGTAGCTGGACTGGCAAACATGAAGGCTCTAAGTCGTCGCAACGACAACCCTGAAGGAGCTTCCCGCCCATTTGACCGAGACCGCGACGGCTTCGTCTTTGGAGAAGGTGCCTCAGTGTTCGTTGTGGAGTCGGAAGAGCGTGCGCGGAAGAGAGGTGCAAGGGTCTATGCTGAGATAGCAGGGGGGGCACTCAGTAGCGACGCCTACCACATCACAGCCCCCCGCGACGACGGCAGTGGGGCAGCTCAAGCGATGACTTCAGCCATGAGGGCCGCAGAATGCGGGCCTGAGGAAATTGACTGTATCTCGGCTCACGGAACAGGAACCCCCTTGAACGACGTTTCCGAGACCCTTGCCATCAAATTAGCGTTTGGCGACCATGCGAACTCCCTAGCGATCAGTGCAACTAAGTCTATGGTTGGACACCTGCTCGGTGGAGCTGGGGCCGTAGGGGCCATGGCTTCAGTGTTGTCCATAGCAACGGGCCTTGTGCCTCCCACAATCAACCTCGAGCATGCTGACCCGGAATGCGATCTCGACTACATTCCAGGAGAAGCCAGAGAGATATCTGTTAAGGCCGCGATGGTCAATGGTTTCGGCTTCGGTGGACAGAACGGCAGCGTTGTTTTTAGGCACTATCAAGCCTAACGCGGGGCAAGGGCTCGTAAACGCGCAACTATCTCCGGCAGTTGGTCCAACACGTAATCTATTTCAGCATCGGTGTTGCCCTTACCGACAGTGAGACGGAGTGAGGCATGCGCCAGATCATCATCAATACCCATCGCGGTTAGTACATGAGAGGGTTCCAAAGAACCTGTTGTGCAGGCACTGCCTGAACTCGCTGCGATCTCAACCATGTCCAGAGCAAGTAATACACTTTCGCCCTCAACATTACGGAAGCAGCAACTGAAGCTGTTAGGAAGACGACGAGCAGGGTCAGGAGGACCCGTAACAACCGTTTCGGGGATACGCTCTGGAAGTTCAAAAAGTAACCGATCTCGCAGCCGACGATAGTTCCCTACTCGTTCCTCACGTTCGTTCCAGGCAAATTCCATGGCAGCAGCGAGCCCTACCGCCCCTGCAACATTCTCAGTACCCGCGCGGCGCTCCCGTTCCTGCGACCCGCCAAGAATCTGGGCATTCCAAGGAGTTCCTCTACTCACATATAGCAAGCCAGTTCCCTTCACTCCATAGATCTTGTGTGAGGCAAGGCTAAGAAGATCAACACCAAGATTAGAAGGGTTCACATCCATACTTCCGGCTGCCTGAACAGCGTCGGTGTGTACAACAATATTCGGATTGCGTGCTTTAGCGAGTGCCACCGCATCAGCAATAGGCTGAATCGTTCCTACCTCGTTATTGGCTGTCATAAGCGTGAGCAATACCGTTTTGGGATCAATCGCAGCCTCAAGCTCAGCTAAATCAACACAACCATCGGGATCCACCGCTAGGTACGTAGCGCGAAACCCCTCTCTTTCGAGCTGCTCTACTGCATGCAGTACAGCATGGTGCTCAACCTGGCTTGTAACGATGTGGTCACCAGCCCCACTTTCCCGCTGAGCCAGAGCGGCCCCCCGGATAGCAGCATTGTCAGACTCTGTTCCTCCACTAGTGAAGACTATTTCACTGGATTCAACGTCGAGAAGTCCCGCACACCGAACGCGTGCCTCATCCAGCCAGCGATGAGCGGTCTGGCCCTCCAGGTAAATGGATGAAGGATTACCCCAATCTCGCGAAAATGCAGGCCACATCGCCTCAAGCACGCGCGGATCTGGGGGCGTGGTTGCAGCATGGTCGAGGTAGACACGCTCCATTACTTCCCTCTCCATTTCGCTACATGCAGAATTATCACCGCGTCCCCTGCTATACTTTAGCTGCGCGCAGGCTTAGTGCGTTGTTTTCCACAAGAAACGTTCCTAAAGGAGTACTCATGACAACGGAAACCACTTCCGAGACTCAGCTTGTTGTCATTACCGATGCCGCCATTGAAAAAGCGAAAGCGCTTCTGGAGGCTCGCGATTTGCCTGATGGCGCCCTGCGGGTCTTCGTCGCGGGAGGCGGTTGCTCAGGCTACCAGTACGGAATGGCATTAGCCCGCTCAACCGAAGAGGACGACATTGTCCTCGAGCATGGCGGCGTTCGTATTGTTGTTGACCCCGAAAGCGCCCAGTACCTCGAAGGCGCGGAAATAGACTATGTAGACGAAGTTATGAAAAGTGGCTTCAGCATCTACAATCCGAACGCAACAAAGAGCTGCGCTTGCGGATCAAGCTTTCAAACCTCCGACGGAAGTGGGGAAGCTCGCCCCTGCGGCTGCTAACTTTCACCGACAAAAGCTAACTAATGCCGAAAGGGACGCTTGAAGCGTCCCTTTCGCGTGTCCAGGAAAAACCACGCTACCCAATGTTTAGCTAAGTACGTTATTCACCGTCCCTTGAACGACGGATCCCGGCGCTCCAGAAAGGCGGCCATCCCCTCCTGGAAATCCTCGCTGCCGAACATAGGCCGAAGTTGGAGGTAAGTATGATCCACTGCGGTCTCAAAGGTTTCATCCATACCGAGGCGCATCATCCGCTTCGTAGCCTGCACCGCATACGGCGCATTACTCGCAATTCGGGAAGCCATAACGGTAACTTCGTCCATGAGCTTTTCATGAGGCACGACGCGGTTCACGAGACCCATCTCTTGCGAACGAGTCGCATCCAGCACATCCCCCATAAAAGCAATCTCGGCAGCCCTTGCCCAGCCAACAAGACGAGGTAGGTACCAGGTGCCACCTGATTCGGGAAGCACTCCCCGTCTTACAAATACCGCTCCCAGCTTGGCCTGTTCGCTCGCAATCCGAATATCACAACCAAGAGCGAGGTCCATTCCATAGCCAGCTGCAGGCCCATTTAGGGCACAAATAATGGGCTTATCCATGCGGTGGAGGACCAATGGCGGGGTATTATGTAGATCAAAGAGACGCAGGGCAGAAGCCGCTTCTTCATCCTCATTAGCAGCACGAGCTTTTAAATCGAGGCCAGCGCAAAAGCCGCGACCGGCACCAGTAAGAACAACGACACGGATCTCCGGATCGGTATTAGCTCGATCAAGCTCAGCAGATAAAGTCCCCAACATTGGCCCACTTATAGCATTTAGGCGCTCGGGACGGTTAAGGGTGAGTGTCAACACTCCATTGCTTTTATCCACAAGAAGCTCTGTAGTAGACATTGAGAATCCTCCTGACAAAACCGAGTGTTCCATGCGCCAAAGCAGGGGGCAATCAGCGCAACAAGAACTGGCCAAGAGTTAATTCACTGGTCCTAACCTGGCCTGCCATTTCTCTCCCAACCCAGCGGAAGTGCCACGGCTCATACACATAGCCAGTAACCGCAGTGAGCCCCTCCGGATAGCTAAGAACAAAACCAAACTCGTAGGCGTGTTCAGCAAGCCAGCGACCTTCAGGCGTACGCCCAAATAGTTCGACCAGCTCGAAGCCCACAGTAGCGCTTGAAAAATCGATGGTGGTACCAAGCTGGTGCTCACTGTGACCAGGACGGGCGCTCACAGCCGAAGCTTGCTCCAAGCCAAGCGTGTCAACGTGATACTGAAAGGTGTTGCGCTGCGTTTCAAAGCTACGATAGCTACTCACCACCGCAAGATGATGCCCTTCTGCTAAAGCTGCCTCTAAAAGAGCCAAGAGATCCAGGAGAACAACCTCGTTGACTTCCTGAGGACCATAGGCATACAGCTCCGGGATGGGCACCAAAGCGTCAGGTACACAATCGTCCTCCAAACGGTGGAGCTTATCTAGAGGCACAAAAAAATCTCCGCATTCAACGACATAGACACCATCAGCATTAGGGGTAGGCGTGGAAACCACTGCGCGGACGGTGGGGGACACAGTAGGAATCGGAGTAGCTTCTCTAGTTGGGCTACTCACGTTGGAAGCAGACTGGGTTTCGGTAAGTGAGGGCTCCGGAGTTTGAGTAGAGGGAACTGTCACCCCCTCAATAGCTGATTCACCCTTGCAAGCAATCACGGCTAAGGAAAGCAAGAGGAAAGCAAGAGCGAATGACCTGCTTCCCGGCATCATAGTGAGGATAGCGCGGAAGTCCGTTACCGCCAGTTCACAAAGAGTCAGCTTGTAGTGAAATGGCTAATACGGGGATCCCTCCGGACATCGTCAACGAACGCCCGGAGAAGAGCATTGGTCACTGCAGCATTTTCCAACTGGAGGAAATGACCTGCACCTGGAACAGGCTCCTGCCGAAGGAAAAAGGTGATCTGCCGAAGTCGCTCGGGATCGCCAAGAGGGGCATCTCCCCACAACACCATGAACGGTTTCTTGTCGGCAGCCTGAAGCAGGGAACCAAGGTTTTCAGCAAAATAGCCATTGTCTGTAAGCTGCCCCACCGCAACTTGAGGGTCGCACTCCTTCATTCGCCCTTCTACATGTTCTCGAATTGCAGAATCAGAATCCTCGCTAAAAAAGCGGTCGAAGAAAACATGGGCAGGTTCCATAGAGCCTGCATCCCGAAGCTGGGCAGCAAGCCCCCCCATCGCACCACGAGCAGCAGAATCAAGCGGGGGATCCACCATGACGGTCCCAATTACACGATTCTCATGACGAGTATTCGCAAGAAGAGCGGCAAGGCCACCGATATCGTGACCGACAACGATAGCAGCCTCCATACCACGTTCCTCTATAACCGCAGCGATGTCATCGGCTGCCTGATCAAGATCGTAAGGCGGTATCAGAGAGGACTCCCCACACCCCCGCAGATCAAGAGACAGACAGTAAAAGTCACTGCAGAGGTCCTCCATCTGTGGAACCCAAAACGAGCGATCACCAGCCCAACCGTGTACAAACACGAAGGATGGGGGACCCTCGCCCCTCTCGTCGTAACCAAACGAGATATCCCCTACTTTTAGCTTCGGCATTAGACCCCATGACCTCGGTGGCCCCTATTCCCCATTCGGGCCATAACCATTCGCATCAGACTACCTATAGAGATCCGTCCCCAAGAGACTTGCGTACCAGGCGAACGCAGAAACAGAAGGGCTCCAACAGCAGCAACCCCAGCCAACACAACAGCAATGCTTGCACGAAGCGTCATCCCTGGAAGACCGCGGTCCCGAGCACGCCAATTTTGCCGTAGTTCCTCAATATCCTTGGGGATAGGAATGGACTTTTCAGAGGCAACGGAGAAACTTTCCGACTCCATATCCATTAGAAACTCAAAAATCGCACTTGTGAAACCATCAGGATTGTCCCCGGGTACGCTGTGCCCAGCTTTAGGTACTACAACAAGCCGTGCCCTTCCCATCTCTGCAACCAAACGTTCAGCAACCTCCTGGCTGAGGATGTCACTCTGCTCCCCACGCACAAGCAGGACAGGCGGAGCGAGTGCTCGGAACTGAGCCCATAACTCTTCACTACTCATACCACTACCCGAACGCACTGCCCCCTCCCCCTCACGAAAACGTTTATCGAACTTCCATGTCCATTTCCCATTTTCAAGAGGCCGCAAACGGTGCCGCATCCGCTCGCGAATATTTTCCTCAGTACGACGAGTATTGAATCTCATCGCATTGCTAACAAAATCGTCAAAATCAAGCTCATCCGGACCACGCGTAAACCGCATGATGTTGTCGACTCCTTCTTTCGCTGCTTCCGGACCAACATCGACAAGAATCAGAGCGCTCACCCTTTCAGGGTGTTGAACGGTGTACTCAACGGCATTCAGGCCACCCATGCTGTGGCCCATTAAAACTACCGTTTCGAAACCGAGAGATTCACGTACAGCTTCTACGTCATCAACAAAGGCTTCACGGGTGTAATCACCATCAGAAGCCCACTCACTATCGCCGTGACCACGTTGATCGAGGTTAATTAAATGGTAGCGTCCAGCAGACCTCTGACTAAACTCATCGAACATGTGCCCAGAAACCCCAAAGCCATGCAGGGTAAGAATGACAGGATCCTTGTCTGACCCCCATTCCTGGTAGGCCAAGCAAAGATCGTCTCTGGCAACAGTTGTTCGCTCACGATAAGTCACAGTAAGAACTCAGACCCTCCGGAGGATTATCGCCATGTAAAAACGCCACCGCAGACGCTCGATAATAGCACCGGGTTCCATGTGCGCCGAAGGAGCAAGTTAGGCGCCAAGTTCAATGTAACGCTCTACAACCCACCGAAGACCATCCGAAGCGGTCACAACCCGATAGTGCTCTCCAGTAGTACTCATGGGCACATGCCGAAACCCGCCGGCAGCCATCTTGTGAAGAGCGACCGCAACTGTTTCATTATCACGGACGACAACGGGATCAATTGTCATATATTCCGCTATTGGGGCATCCAAAGCACCCGGGCGAGCCGCAACCTTTTTCAGGACATCTCGCTCAGTAAAAATGCCTGACAAAACATTACCGTCGACGATGAGCACAGCACCCCCACGGTTTTCGACAAGCAGCTTTACGGCCTCGCGCACACTCGCCGTCGGAGATAAGGCTGGAGGCGTCAAGAGCCGCAGGGAGGAAAGCAAGACACTAAATGAGCTTTCACTAATGGCCTGCTGTGACTCCGGAATGTCCACACTTCGCAACGGTTGAAGACAGTTCTCACAGCGATCTACGCCCGCAATGTTAGCCTCACCACAGTCCTGGCAGTAATTAACTTCGTTTCCAAAATCTCCGGCCATTAAATTCTCTCTCGCGCTTTTAGAAGACCTCTAGAGTACGTTCCAGGTCTCAGGACCAGCGATCAGTGCTTCAAGATCAGCCTCTGCGCTATCGCGGGCAACTCCAACCTGCTCAGCTACAAGACCATCATAGGTATCTCGTTCAACCTGCCTGAAAACTCCAAGGGGCACAGGAAAATCAGGATAGTTCATGCCACTCAAAATCATGGGCAGGGCAATGTCTTCCCGATTCGTGTCATGAACCAGGAGCTCGTTGTCATTGGTTGGACTCTCAACCACCTCGGGCTGAAAGCCATTGAGGCGAATACCATGTTCTAGATTGCTGCCATAGCGGAGAGGCTTCCCGTTCTCAAGGTAGACCATGCGATCTTGGCGAACATCTTTGTCTGCAAACGAGGCAAACGCACCATCGTTATAGATGTTGCAGTTCTGAAAAACTTCCACAAAAGCTGCCCCCTTGTGCTGTGCAGCTGTCGACAAGGTAGCCTCCAGGTGCTTGGTATCACGATCGACTGAACGAGCAACGAACGTGGCACCCGCAGCAAGAGCAAGCTTGATGGGATCGAGGGGATTCTCAGTGGTACCCATAGGCGCTGATTTGGTGACCTTACCAATAGGGGAGGTTGGTGAGTATTGACCTTTAGTTAGGCCATATATCCGATTGTTGAAAAGGACGACAGTCACATCAACATTGCGACGAAGAAGGTGCATGAGATGGTTTCCGCCAATACTGAGACCATCTCCATCCCCAGTGATCACGAAGACCGTCAGCTCCGGGCGAGCAGTTTTAAGGCCGGTAGCAATAGCCGGCGCGCGGCCATGAATAGTATGGAATCCATAGGTGTTGACGTAGTACGGGAATCGACTGGAACACCCAATCCCGCTAACGAAAACGATCTCCTCACGGGGAATCTTGAGGCCAGGCAATGTCTTCTGCATCTGAGCAAGGATTGAGTAATCCCCACAACCTGGACACCAACGGACTTCCTGATCAGAGACGAAGTCCTTCCGCGTGAGGAGAGGAATCTCCTCGTCGAGTACCCCGTTGGAATTAGCTGCCGTCACTAGATAGCCTCCTACGGCGAGAGCCGCTGCTAGAACTCAAACTCATAGGGACCAGCTAAGCCCAAGATCTCATCGATCTTTCCAAGGATCTCAGTGATCTTGAACGGCTGGCCCGCAATCTTGTTAAAAGGAATCGCATCTACCAGGAACTGCGACCGGATAAGCACCGAGAGCTGCCCATTGTTCAGCTCTGGAATCATCACTTTGTCATAGCGCGATAGGACTTCGCCCAAATTAGATGGGAACGGATTGAGGTGTCGAATATGGGCCGAAGCCACTGACTTACCCTCAGCACGTGCCCTCTCTCCTGCACTGGTGATGGAGCCATAAGTACCACCCCACCCCAGTAGCAGCAGATCGCCTTCTTGCGGGCCCACCACCTCGATGTCAGGCACATCATCAGCGATACGCGCTACACGTTCAGCCCGGGTGAGTGTCATCTTGTGGTGATTACCGGGCTCATAGTTAATGTCCCCAGTTTCGTATGACTTCTCAAGTCCGCCGACTCGGTGCTCAAACCCCGCCTGACCAGGAATAGCCCAAGCCCGCGCTAACGTATCGGGATCTCGCTCGTAGGCATGCGAAACAGTCTCATGATCGGCCTGACGCCAAAGTACAGGCGGAATCTCAGCCAACTTGGGAATAGACCATGGTTGGGAACCGTTCGCCAGATACCCATCGCTAAGAATGATCACAGGAACCATGTACTTGAGAGCTATACGGAAAGCTTCAATGGCCATCCAAAAGCAATCCCCCGGCGTAGAAGGTGCAATGATTGCGACCGGAGAGTCACCGTTCCGGCCATACATAGCCTGGAGTAGATCGGCCTGCTCAGTCTTAGTGGGCATCCCCGTACTCGGCCCCGCCCGTTGTACATTGAGAATGACCAACGGCAGCTCTGCCATTACGGCGAGATTGAGGCCCTCACTCTTGAGCGCAAGACCAGGGCCACTTGTGCCAGTAAGGGCCATCTGGCCCGCATAAGAGGCACCAATTGCAGCGCACACCGCACTGATTTCATCTTCCGCCTGCATTGTCTTGACACCAAACCGCTTAAAGCTCGCCAGCTCATGGAGAACATCAGAAGCAGGTGTGATCGGGTAGCTCGCATAGAAGAGAGGTAGTCCCGCCAGATGCGATGCTGTCACAAAACCGAGAGCTGTCGCTTCATTGCCACTAATGTGACGATAGATACCTGGCTCTACATCTGCAGGGGGAACCTCATAACGTTCGTGAACAAGCTCGCTCGTCTCACCAAAAGCATTTCCGGCACGCAAAGCACGGAGGTTTGCCTCTAGCACAACGGGATTACGGCCAAACTTTTCAGTAGCCCACCGAACAACCGTGTCCATAGGACGACTAAATAGCCAAAGTACGAGGCCTAATGCATAAAAGTTGCGGGACCTGAAACGCTCCTTGGCACCAAGATCCAGACCATCAAGCGCATCCGCATTGTTCTTTGTGATGTCGATTCGTAAAAGACGATAGGAAGAAAGAGATCCATCCTCCAAAGGGTTGTTCTCATAACCTGCTTTGCGCAAATTCGTAGAGTTGAACTCCCCGTCATCTACCACTAAAAGCCCACCAGGAATCAGATCTCGAAGATTCGTCTTTAGGGCAGCCGGATTCATAGCCACGAGCGCATCGGGGTTGTCACCCGGAGTATGTATATCGTTGCTGGAAAACGAAAGCTGAAAGCCTGAAACCCCAGGGAGAGATCCGGTCGGAGCACGAATCTCAGCGGGGTAATCGGGCAAAGTTGCTAGATCGTTCCCGTAGACGGCAGTCGTGCGAGTGAACTGCGTTCCTGTGAGCTGCATCCCATCACCAGAATCTCCGGCAAAGCGGATGGTAACCCTGTCTCGCGTCGTGACGCCTTCCGAAAGCGGCGACTCGATTTCGGTGGTCATCTTGTGACTATCCCCCCTCCCTTTTGGAAACTACTTGGTGTGGCCGTGGCGGCAGATTTAGCACTTCCTCTGGAAAGGATTCTGCGAAGTGCTGCAGTAATTCACCCAGACGCACAAGTCCGATTACAGCGCCATCATTGTCAACGACTGGCAAGGTGCGATAGTTATGACGCTGCATAAGAGCGATCGCATCGCCTACGGTTGTCGCGACTGAGATAGTGACCGGATCACGGGTCAATAGTTCTGGGTAGAGTGACTGATCCCAATCGAAGTCATCAAACATGCACCGAGTGAGCACATCCCGTTCAGTGAAGATGCCCACAAGTTTTTCCTCCTCCACAGCAAGGACACACGAACGCGCATCTAGGTGCATCCGCTTTACAGCAGTCCGCACACTATCTTCAGGAGAGAGAAACACTGGCTTCGCGAGTGGGAGAGCACCCACGCGCTGATCTATAAACTTCGCGAGCCGGGACCGATCCATCCGTTCCTGACTGCTTTCACGAGCCGGGGAGCAAAACTCCCTCGACCTCGCTTGGAACTGACCAGAAGTGTAGCGCCTTTCTGGCTTATGCACGCAAGCTACCCGACCAGAAACGGTCGCTCTTGTTAAGGTTCTAGCTTGAGCCACGATTGACTACAACCTGAAGGCGTCTAGCGGTTACAATCCCGGCCGTAAAACCAGGCCATGGAGCCCATCATGAACATCCGCATTGTGGCAATTGCCCGGCCCGTAGGTACCGGTGGTGAAGAGATCGCTCAGTTGACAGCGGAAAAGCTCGGTTTTCGTTTCTATGACTACCAGGTTGTACAAACAGCGGCCCAAGAAGCAGGCGTTTCCCCTGAGACAGTCAGCACCGCAGAGCACACGCCCTCTCTTCTAACCCGCATCCTAGAAGCATTGGCGCGCAACCCAAGCATGCCAGTTGCAGCTTGGGCCGACCCAGTTTCACTTGCCACCAATCCGCTGCTCACCTCCTCCGAATACCGACGTTTTATCGAGGATGTTATCCGCGACTTAGCTGACCAAGGCGAAGCAGTTTTAATGGGGCACGGGGCACCTATGGTGTTACAGGGCCGCCGCGATACGCTGAAGGTACTAACTACGGGAACCACTGAAACACGCGCTCACCGTATTGCTACAGGCATGAGCGTAGATATCGAAACCGCTACTAAGACCGTAACTAAAACAGATGCCGAACGGCAGGACTACTTCAAGAGGTTCTATAACCGGGCGTGGCTTGCTAGCGAAAACTATGACCTCTGCCTCAACACAGACCGACTAACGGCCGAGCAGGCAGCTTCAATCATTGTGAAAACTGCCCAGATGCACTGAGGCCTACGCTCCCTCAAATGCAATGATCGCGGCACTGAGGAGCACTATTTGCAACAAAGCAGCCGAGGCAGCGAGCCAAAGACTTGCAGCCCGCTCGATCCCGTGCAAAACAAATCCAAGGAGTAGGTTGATCGCCACAATCCCTCCTCCCACTGCACCAATTCGTAACAGCTCCGAACGATCACCTATTCGAACGATGCCCGTATCGCTAGGGAACTCAATCTGAACTAACGTTGGAAGGCTTGGGTATTGGCTATAGAGATAGCCACCCAGGACTCCAAGGCCAACCAATACAAAACTAACAACCAGCCAAGCATTACCGTCTCGCCATAGAGGGAGAAGGTTCAGGCCCCGGGGTTCAATGCGTTGAGATTCGCCTGGCTCAAAGCCGACAATGAGTCTTCGGGAGCAAGCTTCAGCAAAAGCAACCTGATCGGCCACTGTGAGGCCGTAAGACCGCCCTTCTGTAACTACAAATACATTCTCATCGGGTCGATTATGTGTCGCAAAAAAGAGAGTGGCGCCAAGGCTTGAGACTACACCTCGACCGATGTGGCACCCCCACCAGTTCAGCCCTGTTACAGACTCTTCCCCCACCGTACGGCCAGGCACAACCCTCTGAATATCAACCACCGGAACAATTATCTCGTTCCCACACCAGCTAATACGTAAAACTTCATCATCGATCCGATAAGCCAACCGAGCGATCCCAACAGTCCACCACCCAAATAGAAGTGCAAGGCTACCGAAGAGAGCAACCACTACCCAGCCAAGGTAGGTTGTAAATTCGATGGAACCACCCCCGGCTATTACCCCTGCTACCAGCGCAATAAACGCTGCCCAGAGGCTAAAAGCTCCACCGACGATCACGCCGAGAGCTCGAGGAGGCCTAAAGGTATCGGCGTCTACGACGCCACCCGCACGCGCGCTGGAGTGCACCACTGACGATACTTCTCGCTATTGCCGCGAATGGCATCAAAGAAGAGGCCCGAGAGCGCAACAGTGACTGGCCCGGGCTCCCCTCCATTAACCATGCGACGGTCGATTTCGATCACTGGTGTCAAATGGGCAGCAGTGCCCGTCATAAACACCTCATCGGCTATGTACAGCTCGGACCGATCTATCGAACGCTGGACAGTCTCGATACCGAGTTCGTTCGCGGCAAGCTCGACAACAGTGGCCGCCGTGATGCCCTCAAGAACATTGTCAGACGGCGGGGGGGTAATTAACTTGCCGTCCCGAAC
>CEUS01258155.1_pt1 | contig 19968 bp, 20 predicted proteins | sample 427031 | NCBI WGS metagenome assembly CEUS01 (sample SAMEA2622837, study PRJEB7988) | marine metagenome | biome: marine biome (ENVO:00000447); feature: marine epipelagic mixed layer (ENVO:xxxxxxxxx); material: "saline water (ENVO:00002010), including plankton (ENVO:xxxxxxxx)" | depth 140 m | reverse complement strand
CCCCAACTCGCCTAGGGCCAGCGAGTGCCTTACCGTAATCTAGCCGGGCGGGGTGTAGCTCAGCCAGGTAGAGTGCTTCGTTTGGGACGAAGAGGTCCCCGGTTCGAATCCGGGCACCCCGACCAACCTCTACCTAAGGGAGGGCGGCAAACTTAATTAGCCCCCAACAAAAGCCCCCTAATTCGTGAGCCCTAGGGCACTCGGGCTCCCTGGCTAAATGGAACAATAGCTTGATTTGAGCGGCCGCTAGCAATCGAACCCACTCGCCTCACTTCTCCAAGCGCTCACGCAGATTAATTACTCGTTTTCCTTTTCGATCGGAAGTACAAACTGGCGGCCCAGCAAAGGACTGCTAACATGGCCGAAGCCCCCACGGAGCACGGCCTGTGAGCGAAGACTTTGGGATAGACCTGGACGAGGTGCGCCGGGTCATTGAAGAATCGGAAGTACTAATAATCCGGCTCGAGACGGTGGGCAGTCGGGTGCTTGTAGACTTTCGTAGCACGCCAACTGAACCTCCATTCATCTCACGAGTGCCACGAGTTAACTCGGTAGAGGAACGGATTCGAGCTGTGAAAGAGTTGCGGCCCACATTCCCGTACCCGGAAAAATTAATGTCATTTGCCTGGCCACGGCGAGTCACAATCATTGCAGAGTCAGGTTTGTGGGAAGCGGTACGGGGGCGAATGGAGTCCATTGGAGGAGAGGCGTCGGGCGACGATGCAGCACGAATTCACCGGGAGTTGCTAGATGAGGAGCGGCGGGAAGTAGTGGCCGCGGTCCGCGGCGGTGAAGGCATGCGCACTATCTGGCAGCAGGAATGAACACTATTAGTCCTATCGACCTGCGTAGCGACACGGTAACGCGACCCGACGCAGAGATGCGTCAAGCCATGCTGCAGGCAGAAGTTGGAGACGACGTATTCGGGGATGACCCCAGCGTTAACCATTTGGAAGCGCTAGCAGCTGAGCGTATGGGGAAGGAAGCAGCAGTATTTCTCCCAAGCGGCACCATGGCAAACCTGGTAGCGGTGCTAAGCCATACTCAACCCACTGACGAAGTACTCCTCGGTAACGAGTCACACCTGTTCAACTACGAAGTGGCGGGGGCATCCCGGGTTGGGGGAGTTCAGTTACATCCCCTCCCCAACGATGCTAGCGGGGGACTTGCAGATGAGGATGTGCGGACTGCCATCCGGGAACCAAACATTCACTCCCCACGTACATCCCTTCTCTGCTTAGAAAACACACACAACCGCTGTGGAGGATCTGTACTGCCTCTCACAAAGATTCAGACACTATCAAGGATCGCGCACGACGCAGGAGTGAGAGTGCACCTTGACGGAGCACGCATCTTTAACGCAGAGGTCGCAAGCGGAACTACGACAGCCGACCTCACAGCAACAGTCGATTCTGTCTCGTTTTGTCTTTCAAAGGGCCTTGCTTGTCCGGTCGGATCGTTGCTGTGTGGCTCTTCTGAACTTATCGAGCGAGCACGAAGGGAGAGGAAAATGCTTGGCGGAGGAATGCGTCAATCTGGAGTTCTAGCGGCAGCCGGGATTCACGCACTGTCCCACAATATCGAGCGACTGGCAGAGGACCACGAAAACGCTCGCATGTTGGCAGAGGGCATCAGGAGAATAGGAACTTTCGCCATGGAAATACCTACAACCAATATCGTAGTACTGCAGGTGCTAGAGGGAGCCCGAGACGACTGGCTTTTAGCTTTCAAGAAGGCCGGAGTGCACGCATCTGCTTTCGGAACAGGACGGATCCGCATGGTGACCCATAAGGACGTCGATACTTCCTCCATAGAGGAGGCTCTTCGAAGGATCGCCCAGGCAGCGGTAGCAGTCGGATGAAGCACTGGATACCACTGGTAATCCTCACAATCGCCGGTGCATCCCTCATCGCCTGCGGCAGCGAACCACTCGTAGCTCATCCACGGATTTTCGAAGAAGCACCCTGGACCGGAGCAGAGCGGCTTCACTACAACCTGCTTCAGCGAGAGAACCTAGAAGGCCGGTGCATCCTCGAGACAGAACCGGAAATTTCTCCCGGGATTACCGAGTTCCGACGACTTTGCCGAGATGCCGGGGAAGGGCGATACCAGGACAACGGCTCTGCCCTGGTCGACTCGGTCACCTTGCAGCCGCTTTCATCACTGCGGGTTGTTCTTGATCTCGAAGAAGGCGATGCACGTCATTTCGCAACAACCTATGTACCGGAAAAGCGAAAGGTTCTCTTTCACTCAAAGCAGTTCGAGGACAGCGCAGGGGAACCTACTGACAGTCTGGAAGCTGAACGCGCTCTTCCGGAACCAACCGATAAGACGCCTGCGCCTGCGTGGTACGACGATGAGGAACTACTCTGGCTTCTACGAGGGATCCCACTACAGGAAGGCTTCCAGGGCTCCTTTACAAACGTGAACGCTTCAACTGGTCGGGTGTTCGGAGCAGAAGTGGCTGTTGAGGGACCTGAAAAGGTGACAGTAGCCGCGGGGACTTTCCAAGTTTGGAAAGTCCGGATCGAGACAAGCACTGTTACTCAACTTATTTGGGTCGACCAAGAGGCTCCGCATCGTGTCGTAAAAGCCAGAATAGAGCGCCTCACCTACGAACTGGCCATTGTGGAGAAATAGCGAAAAAGAAATGGGTTGGCAACAACAAAATTCCCAGGATCCATTTCAGGGGCTATGGAGAGGCACAAAAAAACCGACTAACGACGGTTCTCGCCGCAACTCATGAATTTATGTCGCTCCATCACCTTGACACCCCTGACCAGCATTCTAGTATTCCCGAGCCACCCAAGGATGCGAGCATAGATGCCCTTCGTAGTTGCGGTCAGTCGAGATCCCCGAATGCGGGATGCCCTTAACCTCTACCTGCAAGAGCGCGGGTACGAGGTAGCGACATTCCCTAATTATGATGTCCTTGTTGCCCAGCTTGATCCCTTCGAGCCAGATGCTCTGGTTGTGGACGTGCAGGGCGTGCCAAGAGGCGAGCCCGGTTCTCGTTTCACTCAGTTCAGCCAATGGATGGCTCGAACCTACCTCGACCGACCAACGCCTTCTCTTGTCTACCTACTACGCAAGGGATCGCGTCGGCCACACTTCCATATCCCTGGTCCCGTAATCAAGAAGCCATTCCCCTTGGAGAAACTTGGGGAAACCCTGCGCAGTCTGCTTGGAGACCCACGGCGCACTGCACGTGCTCCCTTTGAAGTAGAGATCGACACTAATACGCTGAAGGGAACTGCAGGCTCCGAGCACCTAACTAACATCGAAGCAAACCTGCTGGCTTACCTAATGGCTCACGAGGGGGAGATCCTTCACCCTCGCATTCTGCTAGCGAAAGTTTGGCAGTACCACGACGACGCCGGAGCAAACACTCTCGTTAGAGCGCACGTAAGCAACCTACGGCGAAAGATGCGGATAGTACTGGGTAGTGACGAGCAGCTTGAAACAATTCGGGGCAAGGGCTACCGCTTCGTCGCCTGACCAATTTTGGTAGAGCAGTTTCCTTCTTCCTTGCTTGACAGCAATGGACCTTCAGCACGGGAAGCTAAGGACTAAAGGCACATTTATTTGCCTCACAGGGAGATGGGACCCGCTGGCACACTCGATAGACCTCTGCCTACTTTGATTAATGGGAACAGCCCCTTCCTATCTGTGAACTACTACCGACCAATCTTTGCGCCAGTGGAAGCAGAGGGGTAGCGTACCTATCCCCATGCCAACACGAGTGGACGGCCGCCAGGCTAGTGAACTTCGCCCAATTACGATCGAAACGGGCTTTCAGGAATTCGCAGAAGGAAGCTGCCTTGTTTCCTTCGGAAAAACTCAGGTTCTCTGCTCAGCCAGTGTGGCCGACCGTCAGCCAGGTTGGCTCCGGAACACCCAGAGCGGTTGGCTAACGGCCGAGTATTCGATGCTCCCACGTTCTACGCATACCCGAACACAGCGCGAAGTAGAGCGGGGACGTCCAGGTGGACGAACACAGGAGATCCAACGATTAATCGGACGATCCCTACGAGCAGCAGTCAACTTAGATCTTCTGGGACCGCGCACTATCACCGTGGATTGCGACGTTCTGCAAGCGGACGGGGGCACACGTACAGCAGCAATAACTGGCGGCTTCGTCGCACTAAGGCTTGCAGCAGAGAAACTGGCACTTCGCAACCTCATTCCGGCAAAAGCAATTACCACCCAAGTGGCAGCGGTCTCAGCCGGAATCGTCCAAGGCACACCTGTACTAGACCTCTGCTACGAAGAGGACTCAGCGGCTCAGGTTGACTTCAATGTTGTGATGACTGGTCAAGACGAATTCGTAGAGATACAGGGGACGGCGGAAGGCAAGCCATTTAGTGAAGCCGGCCTTGATTCACTAGTTGAGCTGGCTCGGGGTGGTATACAGGAGCTGTTTGAGCAGCAACGCGAAGCTCTGCGAACCGCTCAAACGTAGGGACCTAGGTGGGTACCACCCACTATATGGAGATGGCCGTGTTCCTGACTCTGCATCGCCTCAAAACCAAAGTTGGAAAGCAAGCGAAATCCATCGGGACAAGCCTCATCTCCAATTTTGGCAGCGATACGACCGACCTCAGCGATACCGTTTTCCCACAGTTCAGCCTGAGTTCGATGTTCTTTGGTCATGGCCAGGAGCATGACGGGTACCCATCGGAGAACGTTCTGGATAACGATAACCTCGTCATCCTCGTAGAGAACATTAGCAGGCTCGGCACCAGCGATGATGTTACAGAACACACAGTACGGGGCTTTTTTCATGGCGGGAACTCGATTCTACAGGGTAGCAAGATAGCCACGATCTCAATCCAACATGAGGTAGTCCGATGCCAAGGCTAATGCCTATCCAAGGCCTACGGTTTTCCCCCAAGGCTGGTCCCCTTGATCAACTCCTAGCGCCCCCGTTCGACGTAATCGGCGAGCGGGAAAGGGAACACCTCTCCGGCCTTTCGCCACACAACGCCGTACGGCTCGAGTTAGCAGAAGAAGCAGATGACCACTACACCGGGGTGGCCGCAGAACTCGAAGGATGGATCGCCGACGGTATCCTCCAACGTGACACAGAGCCGATGCTCTACGTCTACGAACAGGAGTTCATTGAGGAGGGCCTACCAAGGAAAAGGAGAGCACTCCTCTGCGGAGTGGAATCACAGCCCTGGGAAGCAGGAGCGGTACTACCTCACGAATTTACTCTTTCTGCTCCGAAAGAAGACCGTCTACGGCTGCTGCAGGCTACAGGAACGCAGTTTAGCCCTATCTTCATGCTGGCACGGGACCGGTCTGGGCAGCTTGCAGCACTTCTAACAAACACTGCAGAGGGATTGCAACCGATTGCCTCAGGAAAAACCAATGACGGAGTAACCCACCACCTTTGGGTAATACCCGCAGACCGCGACCACCTAAGACAACTTGCCCCTTTGCTGTCGGAGGCGTTTTACATCGCGGATGGGCACCACAGGTACGAGACCTCAGTAGCATACCGCGCTTGGCTGCACACACACGAGGGAAAACTAGCGAATGACCATCCTGCCCGCTTCGCAATGGCGGGTGTAGTGCCAGTTGAAGATGAAGGCCTAATCGTACGACCCCTGCACCGCTATATCCCTCGAAAAGCACCATCGGATTGGCGGGAGCGCCTGGAACACCTCTTTGATATCGAGGAGGTATCAGTGGACATAGAGCCATTAAAGCTGGAAGCCGTGCGCCAGAAGGCACAGGAAGCAATAGTAGCGGTACATCTAACGCCGAAGACTGTCCATCTAATTCGCCCAAAAAACGATGCGGCCATTGGGAAACTAGCTCCAGCAGGCGCAAGCCCTCGCTGGGCGTCGGCAGCTCCAATCTTGCTTCGGTTGGGTGTCCTGGACCCACTTTGGGCAATCAGCGACGAAGAGCTGCGGGCTGGTGCCGTTACTTTCACACACGATGTGAGCGAGATAGTGGAAGCACTGGAGGGCGGTGGTGTGGGCTTTCTACTTCAGCCCGTGCCTGCGAGCGAGGTGATCGGTCTAGCAGACGGGGGCGAACGGCTCCCTCAGAAGTCAACTTTTTACTATCCCAAGATGGGAACCGGGCTTGTTTTCGCTCCACTGTCCCACTAAATCTGGCAACAGTGATACGGAAAGAGTGTCAGTCTTAACATTGGTGTGGAGTTGTTCGGGTAGTCCTACAAGAGAACGCCGCCAGCCCAGGAGAACTATCCATTACTAATAGCTGGACTTCACAGGACTAGAGCCGAACTAAACGGACACTAGCGATACCTTCACCAGCGGCTATCGCATCTAGAGATGCAGCAGCCGGTTCATCATCGAGCATCAACACCATGAGAGCACGACCCCGTGGACTGCTGCGCCCAACTCGCATGGCACTGATGTTAATGTCATGTCCTCCCAGGAGAGTGCCCAACTGGCCAATCATCCCCGGACGATCTTCGTTTTCGCAGACTAGCAAGTACCCACCTGCCTCTGGCACTAAATCAATATCAAGATCATTCACCCGCACGATGCTAGGACGGGAATGACTAGCAGTTCCACTGATCGTAATCTCAGAATCACTGCTACCAACACGGAGTTCGATCAGATTGTGAAACTCTTCGTGCGAAGAGTGGAGACGCTCGGTGATAGCCCAACCCCGAGAATTAGCGATGCTCGAAGCGTTAACGAGGTTGACGTTTTGCTCACTGATGGGACCAAGAAGGCCCCGAATAGCAAAGGCCTTGAGAGGCGTTACATCGTGCTCGGCGATCTCACCAAAGAAACCAAGATCAATGGTGGTCAGCTGCCCACTAAGAAGTTGAGTTGCGACGGTTCCTAACAACTCGGAAACAGCCAAGTATGGACCCACCATTTCGAGGGTCTCTGGAGCAACTAGCGGGGCATTAACAGGGTAGCGGGGCGGGCGTCCTCCTAACACATCAAGAACCTGCTCTGCGATATCAATAGCAATACGTTGCTGGGCTTCAACTGTGGAGCCCGCCAGGTGAGGTGTCACGATGATGCGCTCTTCTTCAAAAAGGGGATGCTGGCCTGGAGGCTCGGCCGTGAACACGTCTAGGGCAGCGCCAGCAACTTTACCGGCGCGAACAGCCTCAAGCAGATCGTCCTCGTCGATGATGCCGCCCCGAGCAGCATTCACCAGCCGAACACCGTCTTTCATGGCAGCAAATTGCTCCCGCCCAATCATGCCGCGAGTACTAGCAGTGAGTGGCGTATGGGTGCTGATGAAATCGCTCTCGGCGTAGAGGCGGTCAAGTTCAACAGGAAGGGCACCAAGCGCACGCACGCGCTCAACAGGCACGAAGGGGTCATGAACCAGAACACTCATCTCGAATGCAAGGGCCCGGCGAGCCATTTCCGAGCCTATGGGACCAAAGCCCACGAGGCCAAGGGTATGTCCCCGAAGCTCGGCCCCCATGAAGGAGCCTCGCGTCCACTTGCCACCCCGTAGCGACCGGTCCGCGCGGGGAATGTGACGGGCTAGAGACATTAACAACGCAAAGGCATGCTCAGCGGCAGCTATGGTGTTCCCACGCGGAGCATTTACAACTACGATTCCTCGCTCTGTGGCAGCTTCGAGATCAACGTTATCAACACCAGTTCCTGCACGCGCAATTACCTGTAACCGTCCAGCATTGGAAAGTACATCGGCAGTTACCTGGGCCTGGCTGCGCACAACAAGTCCTTCGTACTCCGCTATGGCCTCCCTTAACTCAATAGGAGGAAGACCCGTGCGCACATCTACGTCGGCACCTTGCTGGAGGAGGGTAATACCTTCATCCGCAATCGGATCTGCAACAAGAATGCGAGGGCGCAAACCACCGTCAGTCATGCAGAGAGCTCTGGGATGAAACAGTGTAGTCAGTCAATGCCATTGGTTTCAGCATAGCCCCGAGAGAGGTTACAGCCCCTCTCAGCTAGGCAGTGACTTGGCAGAATTTTCGACTAATAACCGCTCTACTATATCTAGAGCTTCAGCGACATCTTCTTGGGTGAAGTAGCCCATATGGCCCACCCGGAAGATCTTTCCGCGTAGCCCTTGCTGGCCACCACCGAGCACAACTCCAAATTCCTCACGAGCCAACCTGGCGATAGCAAGACCATCGACATCTTCCGGCCAACGCACGGCTGTCACTGTATCGGAGGAGAAGCGCTCGTCGTTAGCCAGCAGCTCGAGACCCATCGCTCGAACTCGCTCACGGGTGAACTGCGCAACATCTCGGTGACGTGAGTAAACATTCTCCAAGCCCTCAGCACGGAGAGACTGGAGTGCCCGATCAAGGCCGTAGAAGATGGACATAGCAGGAGTCCAAGGCGTTTGAGCGCTTTCCAAAGAAGTACGAGCACGCTGTAGGTCCAAGTAGAAGCGAGGCATTGTGGCTTTTTTGCTTGCTTCCCATGCGCGCTCGCTAAGCCAGAGAAAAGCGAGACCCGGTGGAACCATCCATCCCTTTTGGGACCCGCTGACGAGGACGTCTATTCCCCACCGCTCAGCCGGACAGGGAATAGAGGAGACACTACTGACACCATCAACAATGAGCAGCGGGGGCCTTTCTCGAACGACTGCACCAATCGCTTCCAGGGGGTTCGTGATGCCAGTCGAAGTCTCGTTATGAGTCACCAGAACGGCCTTGAAGGAGGGATCTGCATCGAGACGGCGGGTGATCTCATCCACATCGGCAGCGGAGCCCCACTCAACCTCATAACGCACAACATCAGCACCGTAGGTCTCAGCTATAGAGGCAAGCCGATTACCAAAAACCCCAATAGAGACCGCGAGAACACGATCGCCTGGACTTAGCGTATTGACGACAGCAGCTTCGAGACCGCCAGTACCAGAAGCAGTGAGGGCGAGCACATCACTAGAGACACCAAATACCCATTTCAGCCCCTCGGTTACACGCTTAATGAGGGCCGCGAACTCAGGGCCGCGGTGATTCATCATGTCCCCTCCGACAGCTTCGAGAACGTCATCAGGGCACGGAGTAGGTCCAGGAATACGAAGGTTCACAACTATCTTCCCAGGAGGTTCTTCTGAGAATTTTCTCTCAGAGTGCGCCTAAGAACACGAAAGATAGCGTTCGCGCGTTAAGATCTTGGCATGTCGTCCCCCTTCCGCACCATCCCAAGCGTCGAGGCAGTTCTAAACGCCCTCCGAAAAAAAGGTTCATGGCCTCACTCCTTTGCCCTAGAGGCAGCTCGGACGGCGATCACAAAAGCACGCAAATCGGTGAAGGAAGGGGCAGGAGCTCCTGATCTCGCCACAATCTCAACGGAGGCAGAGACAATACTGAACGCACTAGCAACGCCTTCTCTGCGTCGCGTGGTAAACGCGACAGGCGTGATCCTGCAAACAAACCTTGGGCGCGCACCTCTTAGTGAGCGCGCGATGTCAGCAATCGCAGAGGCTTCTCGGGACTACACCAACTTAGAGTTCGATCTAAATGAAGGAGAGCGGGGAAGTCGACATGAACACGTACGCAACCTCCTAAGACACACCACAGGTGCGCCCGACGGACTGGCTGTAAATAACAATGCTGCTGCCCTGTTCATGGCACTACATGTATTCGCACAGGGCCGAGAGGTCATAGTGTCTCGAGGGGAAGCCGTTGAGATCGGAGGAGGGTTCCGCATCCCCGACGTTCTACAAGAAAGCGGCGCGCGCCTAGTCGAAGTGGGAACGACGAACCGTACCTACGTGGAGGATTACGCAAACGCCATTTCTGAAGAGACAGCTGCCATTCTTCGTGTGCACCGCTCAAACTTTCAGGTAACCGGCTTTACAACGCAGCCCGATATGAGAGAACTTTCAACGCTCGCTCGAGCACACAACACACTCCTATTAGACGACCTTGGAAGTGGTTGCCTAGTGGAAACCTCAGAATATGGCGTGGAGCACGAGCCCACAGTCCGGGAAAGCCTCAGCAGCGGCGCCCATCTGACCCTTTTCAGCGGAGACAAACTTTTGGGGGGACCACAATGCGGATTGATTGTGGGATCAGTCGAGCTTATCGAGACGCTGCGGAAACACCCACTATCTCGCGCACTGCGTATCGACAAGCTCACCATCGCAGCGCTAAACGCAACACTAATGGCTTACGTAGAGGGAACGGAGCGAGAGGAAATTCCCTTCTGGCACATGTTAGCGCTTGAACAGAAGGCATTAGAGCCTCGTGCACAGGCTTGGGCAAAGGCAGCAGGCAAACGGGGGCGGGTAATCGAATCACACACGATGATCGGTGGAGGAGCAGCACCTGGGGCAGGACGAAAGACGTGGTGCACGGCATTGCAAGCAGACCAGGGAGCGGAGTGGCTTACGGGAGCCCTCCGGAAGGCAGCTCCCCCCATCCTCACACGAGTGGAGGCTAACGAGACGCTTCTCGATCCGCGCACGGTGGCAGAAAGTGACGACGAACACGTGATGTTGACCATTGAGTCACTGCTCGGTTCATCCTCCAGAAGCAGTGGAACATCCTAATTGCCAACCGTTGACCCTCTTGGAAGACGGGGTTTACAGTTCCGCAATCAATATGTTCGATTTTTCACAACCGCTGCCGTTCTGAGCAGGGCGCCAGCAGTAGGGAGCGGGCTGGCCAATGACACCTGTCATTCCCGAGGTGGTGATCAACCGACTACCTCTCTATGCGCGGGCACTCGCAACCCTCGCCGCGGCTGGCGATACGGTAGTCAGTTCACAGACGCTTGGGGAACAACTAGACGTTACTCCAGCGCAAATTCGCAAAGATCTCAGCTACTTCGGGCGGTTCGGCAAACAGGGACGCGGTTACAACGTTGGCGACCTACGCGACCAGCTAAGAGCAATCCTTGGGCTCGACCGAACATGGAGCGTCTGCGTAGTAGGAATAGGGAGGCTGGGCCAGGCTATTCTCGAATACGACGGTTTCACACAGCAGGGGTTCAACACGATCGCTGCATTCGACGAAGCTCCAGAAGTGGCTGGGAGCACCATTCAAGGGATCAAAGTACAGTCGATGAGCAACCTTGAGAACTACCTCGCGGGGGAAACGGTAGATATTGCGGTAGTCGCAGTACCAGCGGAACAAGCTCAGGCTGTAGTAGACCGGCTCGTAAAAAGTGGTGTGCAGGCAATCTTGAACTACGCACCGATCTCAGCACACGTGCCGGAAGGGGTCTCCATCCGTCAGATTGACCCAGTAGTGATGATGCAGGGCATGACCTACTACCTGAAAGACCTCAATCCGGACAACAAATAGCAGCCCTTCATTTCCGGAAGATAACAAGGAGCGACTGCAGTCGCTCCTTGTCCCCAGCTGGGTTAACGATCTGGTTGGGGGAAGAGTCCTACCAGCTGCTCCTCTTCGGTGGGAAGGCTGCGCTCAATAATCTCTAGGTGATCAAGGGCGATGGCAGCACCGACGGCAACGCACTCCAGGGGACTATCAGCTACATAGCAAGGCACGCCTGTCTCCTGCGTAAGAAGCTCGTCGAAGTGACGTAGAAGCGCTCCGCCACCGGTAAGAACGATGCCATGGTCAATAACATCAGCGGAGAGTTCAGGGGGAGTGCGTTCTAGGACACTTCGAACCGCCTGAATGATCTGTCCAAGTGAGTCCTGAATGGCCTGTGCAATTTCATCGCTGTCGAGAGTGATCGTTCGCGGCAGGCCACTTAACTGGTCACGACCCCGAACCTGAGTGGAAATATCCTCGTCAAGAGGAATGGCAGAGCCAATCGCGATCTTGATTTCCTCCGCAGTACTTTCGCCAATGATGAGATTGTGACGGCGACGAACGAAAGCCTGTATAGACTCGTCAATACGGTCCCCTGCAACGCGGACCGATTCACTAACAACAATGCCATAGAGAGAAATTACAGCTGCTTCAGTACGACCGCCTCCAATATTCACGATCATGTTGCCGCGGGGGGTGCCCACAGGAACGCCAGCACCTATTGCGGCAGCAAGAGGCTCGGGAACAAGGTGCGCGGGACGTCGTGCACCCGCTTGCTCTGCAGCATCCCGCACCGCTCTTTGTTCAACACTGGTCACACCAGCGGGGACAGTCACCATTATTTCTGGACGTATAAGGTTGAAACGACCTGTCACGACGCCAATGAAGTATCGCATCATGGCTTCGGTTGTAAGGTAGTCAGCAATCACGCCTTCTCGCATAGGACGAATGATGCTCAAGGCACCGGGTGTACGACCCTGCATCATGCGAGCTTCTGCGCCCACAGCAACTATCGCATCGTCTCGGTTATGTCGCGCTACCACCGATGGCTCGTTGACAACAATTCCCTGCCCCTGGACGAAGACCAGGATGTTGGCGGTGCCAAGATCAATGCCAGCACGAGTATTGGAGAGAAAACCAAACGCCATCTGCCTACACCCGCTCGAGCTCAGCGCCCAGCGCGCGCAGCTTCTCGTCGAGGCACTCGTATTTCCGATCAAGGTGATAGATATCATCGACAACCGTTGTTCCGCTGGCAGCAAGCCCAGCTAGAAGGACAGCCGCCCCGGCACGAACATCAACAGCCCTGGTCCGAGCTCCGTGCAAGGGTGTAGGACCACTAACAATCGCGGAAGAACCTGTACTTACAATCTCGGCACCCATTTTGCGGAGCTCATCTACATAGAGCATACGGTTGTCGAAAACACGTTCATGGATAATAGAAACTCCATCTGCCTGGGTAAGTAGAGCACCCATAGGGGCATGAAGATCAGTAGGAAGACCTGGGTAAGGAAGCGCCTGAAAGCCAACCGGGAGAAGGCGCGACCCGGCAGTAACGCGAAGGGAGCTTTCACGCGCCTCAACAATCGCCCCGGCAGCACGGAGCTTGGTGATCATGGCATCCATTACAGTCACGGGAGCCTGGACGAGTTCTACATCTCCACCGGTCATTGCTGCAGCAATAGCGAAAGTACCAGCTTCAATGCGGTCAGGCACGAGAGCAAAGGTTGTTCCCTGCAGGCGATCGACCCCCTCAACAGTAATGACCTGTGTACCCACGCCGGAAATACTTGCCCCCATCGAATTGAGAAGGGTGGCTATGGCCTGTACTTCAGGCTCAGTAGCAGCGTTAACAATGGTGGTTTTTCCCCGGGCAAGAGTAGCTGCCAACATGACATTCTGAGTGCCGGATACAGAGGGGTAGTCAGCAAAAATTCTGGTTCCCACTAAGCCCTTCGGGGCGCGCGCCTGGTAGTGCTCACCAACGCGATCGATAGTAGCCCCCATAGCCTCGAAGCCATCCAGGTGGACGGCTATGGGGCGCTGGCCAATGACATCACCGCCTGGGGGAGGAAGGGCTGCAAAGCCATGGCGAGACAGCAACGGCCCCATAACCTGGAAAGAGGCACGGTTTTCGGAAACGAGATCGATAGGAGCCTGCAGAGTTCCTACCTTCGAAGCATTGATTTCGATACGGTTGGGATGTGGACGATCAACTGTAGCCCCGAGATGAACCAGAAGACTGGCTAGAGAATCAATATCTGAGACTGCAGGAACATTCTCAAGAACGACCGTTTCATCAGTAAGCAGGGCGGCACACATAGAAGCTAGAGCAGCGTTAGCAGAGCCCGAAATACGCACGGAGCCGTGGAGGACAGCGCCGCCACTGACCTGGTAGCGGGAGCCGCGTCCATCCTTCGAGACCATTCTGAGGTTCAGTATGGGGCCAGGGCGAAACCAGCCGCAAACCGAAAGGCGGTATAGGGTCCTCAGTCCACCGACAAAACGCTGAATAGGAGGATATCGCGATAAGGTTCCTCGTAGCAGAGATCTAGCGTTGCTTGGCTACCTCTCTAACGGAAACACCGTCAGCAAAAATTACCTTCTGGCGCAATTGATTTGATGCCTTAACCAAGCGAAACAATATGCAAAAGTTGCTTGACGGGACTATCTCCCTATTCCGGAAGAAGCTTAGGGACGAGAACCTAACCAGCTATAAGCGTAAGGAAAACTTCCAAAGCCGCTACCCCAAGAAGCCTATCCTCCGGGCATGGGCGGACCGGGACGTCGTGGTCGTCTCTCGGCCACACGCAAGCGCAAAAGAGCCCGCTGCATAGAAGCTTGGGCGCGCGCCAGGTCAGCCTCGCTCACGCTTTCATCGCGAGCACCTTCAAGCCGTTCTTCTGCCCGCCGCCGCGCTTCCTCAGCCCTATCCACATCGATGTCCTCGGCGGCTTCTGCTGCATCAGCAAGAACGGTAACGTGATCACTATGCACTTCGAGGAAACCGCCGCCGATAGCAAAGGCAGATTCATCGCTACCTCGCCGGAAAATTAGCTCGCCAAATTCAAGCGTCGTCATGAGAGGGGCATGACGAGGCAAGATCGCTAGCTGTCCCTCACTTCCAGGGGCTATTAAAACTTCGACGTCCTCTTCTGTACGGACGATACGTTCCGCAGTAACGATCTCAACAAAGAGTGGCACTAACCTTCCTCGCTCAATTGGCGGGCCTCTTCGACCACCTCTTCTATAGAGCCCTTCATGTAGAAGGCTTGCTCAGGAAGACCATCATGCTGCCCTTCAAGAATCTCCTTAAAGCCGCGAACGGTATCACGGCTTGAAACGTAACGGCCTTCCCGTCCAGTAAAGGTCTCACCCACAAAGAACGGCTGCGTAAGGAAACGCTGAAGCTTGCGAGCTCGAGCAACAGTGAGCTTGTCTTCATCAGAAAGCTCATCTATGCCAAGAATAGCGATGATGTCCTGAAGGTCCTTGTACCTCTGAAGAACACTTTGGACACCACGAGCAACGTCGTAGTGCTCCTCTCCAACGATGCGAGGCTCAAGAGCGCGGGAGAAGGAGACGAGGGGATCCATGGCCGGGTAAAGAGCCTGCTCTGCAAGGGAGCGTTCCAGAGCCACAACAGCGTCGAGGTGGCCAAATGTGGTGGCAACACCAGGATCAGTGTAGTCATCAGCAGGAACATAGATCGCCTGGAAGGACGTGATCGATCCCTTTTTGGTGGAGGTAATGCGCTCTTCCAGGTCGCCCATCTCGGTGGAGAGAGTAGGTTGATACCCAACAGCCGATGGCATTCGACCCAGAAGGGCAGATACCTCCATCCCGGCCAAGGTATAACGGTAGATATTATCAACGAAGAAAAGGACATCACTAGCCTGCTCATCCCGGAAGTATTCCGCCATGGTGAGGCCGCTGAGGGCAACACGGAGACGAACCCCGGGAGGCTCATTCATCTGACCAAAGACCATTGACATGCGGGGAAGCACGCCCGATTCCTTCATCTCGTTCCAGAGATCATTTCCTTCGCGGGAGCGCTCACCCACACCGGCAAAAACCGAAAAACCACCATGCTCACGGGCGATGTTTGAGATCAGCTCCTGAATGATGACCGTCTTACCAACCCCTGCTCCTCCATAGAGTCCAACCTTTCCACCACGTACGAGGGGGGCAATCAAATCAATGACCTTGATTCCAGTCTCAAGGATGGACGGCTGAGTTTCCTGTTCCTCGAAGGAAGGTGGCTCACGATGGATTGGCCAGCGGGGAGCATCTTCGGGGACAGGGAGGTCATCGATGGGATTGCCAAGCACGTTGAACATGCGCCCTAGTGCCTCCTCCCCCACAGGAACGGCAATCGGCTGGCCAGTATCTACAACGGCCATTCCCCGCGTAAGGCCGTCCGTCGAGTCCATCGCCAACGCGCGTACCCAGTTATTCCCCACATGCTGCTGGACCTCGACAACTAGGTCAGTGCCGTCGCCGCGGTCGATGCGAAGGGCATTGTAGATAGGGGGCAAGTGATCAGGCGGAAACTCGACATCAATCACGGTTCCGATAATCTGGACGATGCTTCCCTCAGTAGTAGGGGCGGTGACCATGATAGGGCTCCTTCTGGGTTTACTTCAGGATTTGGCGCGGAAACGCACAAGTCGCTCCGCCAGGTCGGGCCCCGCACTGGGGCTTATACGTCGCTCGAAGGCAGGGCCTTCGGCATGGGTGTAGTTATGGCCTTCGTTAAGATCACGACGGATCACGAGTTCACTCATGCGAGCACCCCCACGATATCGGCGAGATCGACCTGCTCAAGAGACTCGAGGACTCGGTCAGGATTAGGAAGAGGTAGGTCTCGGGTGTAGTCAGTGCGCACAGCCCAGCAAGTCATTCCAGCAGCCTGCGCTGCCCTAATACCTGCCGGTGCGTCCTCTATAGCCAGACATTGCGAAGGGAAAACTCCAAGGAGTCCAGCCGCCCGTAGGTAGATATCCGGGGCAGGCTTACCGTCGGTAATGTCGCTACCAGTCACTACCGCATCAAAGTCGTCAGCGATGCCGAGCCGATTTAGACAAGTTTCCACATTAGCTCGGCGAGAAGAAGAGGCGACCGCTAAGGGTATGCCAAGTTCGCGGAGGCCTTGCACAAGGTCGACAGCCCCAGGAAGGCCGCTTTCGACAGATAGATATCCGTCAGCAATAAGCTTGTCGCAACGGTCACGGTAGTAGGAGCTAGAGCGAGGCAAACCTAAGTCCTCAACGAACTCATTCCAGCCACTCTTCGTTCCCATATAGCGCTTATAGCGGTCTAGGGGAAAGGTATAACCGTCCTCCGCTAACACCTTACTCGCGGCCCCGTAGTAGATGGGCTCACCATCCACGAGCACACCATCCATATCGAAGATGACTGCAGCGAAGGCCGACGAGCTACTCATTTACAACGGCCTCGGCCCCACCGACTATGTCGAGCAGCTCGGTAGTAATCTGCTCCTGGCGGGCTTTGTTGTAGGTAAGAGTGAGTTCGCGCTCGATCTCATTTGCGTTATCGGTCGCATTCTTCATAGCGACCATACGGGCAGACTGCTCGGAAGCAGCTGACTCGAGGATAGCCGCATGAACCTGCATCTCAACGTAACGAGGCAAAAGCCGTTGAAAAACCTGACCTGGATCGGGTTCGAAAATGTACTCCTGTCGCAGTGCCTCTGCCTCAGCTTCATCCTCCGCAGCAGGGGGTTCCACTGGAAGTAGGCGCCGCACCACTGGGCGCTGGTTCACAGTACTAACAAATTCAGCAAAGCTAATGAAAACCTGATCAACGTTACCTTCGAGGTAATCATCCATTACCAAACGAGCGATGACGCTCGTATCAGACAAGCCAGGATAGTCACCAAGATCGGTAAATTCAGCGGCAATATTCTGTCGAGAGCGGACAAAAAAGTCACGACCCTTCCGTCCTACCGCAACGATCGCAGTAGGCGTCTCACTATCTCCCAAGAAAGAACCTGCACTGTTGTTTAGGTTGGCATTAAGGGCACCACAAAGACCGCGATCAGGAGTGACGTGAAGGATGCCGACGTTCTCTACAGGGCGCTGCGTTAGAAACGGATGAGAATTCTCGTTTTCGCCATCGCCAGAAGCAGTTGAGGCGAGGGCAGAAAGGACGAGCTGGATTTTCTCCGCGTAGGGGCGACCTTCAGTAGCACGCTCCTGAGCGCGTCGCATCTTGGAGGCTGCTACAAGCTGAAGCGCGTTAGTAATCTTGGAGGTGTTTTGAACCGACCCGATACGGCGGCGCAGCTGTTGAATAGTTGGCATATCGCTCCCTAGTAGGGGACAGTCTCCTTACACTCAGCGACAGCAGCGCGAAGCTCCGCATCGAGCTCGTCGCTGAGTGTTCGCTCCGATTCGATGCGGGCCGCAAGCTCAGGCTTGTTACTCGCAAGAAAGCCCGTGAAGGCCGATTCGAAACTATCTATTTTGTCGGTAGGCACATCATCAAGCAGGCCGTTGGTCAGGGCGAAGATGACTGCAACCTCTTCGGCTAGATTGAGTGGCGCAAACTGAGGTTGCTTAAGAACCTCATTAGCTCGCAGACCACGCTCAAGCTGTCTCTGAGTAGCAGCGTCCAGGTCACTAGTACCGAACTGGGCAAAGGCCTGAAGCTCCCGGAACTGCGCGTGGTCGAGCTTGAGCCGCCCGGCCACCGAGCGCATGGCCCGGGTCTGGGCAGCGCCACCCACGCGGCTTACAGAAAGCCCCACGTTAAGGGCGGGGCGAATACCCGCATTGAAGAGATCTGGTTCTAGGTAAATCTGGCCATCTGTAATAGAAATTACATTTGTAGGGATGTAAGCAGAGACATCGTTTGCTTGAGTCTCGATGATGGGCAGCGCTGTTAGCGACCCTCCCGCCTCCAGCTTAGCTGCGCGCTCTAGCAGGCGGCTATGAAGATAGAAGACATCGCCAGGATAGGCCTCACGGCCGGGGGGCCGGCGAAGAAGAAGGGAAATCTGGCGGTAGGCCCAGGCATGCTTGCTGAGATCGTCATAGATAATGAGTGCGTCACGCCCACTTTCCATGATTTCTTCGCCCATAGCGCACCCTGCATAGGGAGCTAGATACTGGAGGGCAGCGGACTCAGAAGCACCCGCCGCAACGATGATCGTGTGTTCCATAGCACCGTTCTCTTCCAGCTGGCCAAGCACCTGAGCAACCTTGCCAGCCTTCTGGCCGATTGCAACATAGATGCAGACCAGGTCCCCACCCTTCTGGTTAATAATTGTGTCGAGGGCGATAGCACTCTTCCCAGTGGAACGATCACCAATAATGAGCTCGCGCTGGCCGCGGCCAATGGGAATCATGGCATCAATGGCCTTGATACCCGTCTGAACAGGCGTATCAACGCTCTGGCGGAGGGTGACACCCGGCGCAATCCGTTCTACTGGTCGGGATTTGGTAGTACCAATAGGACCCTTCCCATCAATAGGATTACCAAGAGCATCAACCACGCGGCCGATGAGTTCATCGCCCACGGGTACCTCAATGATGCGGCCAGTGGCCCGCACCTCATCGCCCTCTTTGATGTCCTCATAGTCGCCCAACACCACCGCGCTTACGGACTCTTCCTCAAGGTTGAGAGCAAGGCCCATCGTCCCATTGGGGAACTCAAGCAGCTCGGAATAGCGAGCATTACTGAGGCCATGGGCTCGAGCCACGCCGTCGCCGGCCTCAATAACGACACCTACGTCAGTTGCGACAGACGGAGCCTCAAACTGCTCGATCTGCTCTCGGAGGATGGATGCGATCTCTTCGGCGCGAACGGCCATGCTGCTTCCCTCTTATTTGGTGCGGCTCTAGGTGCCGCTTAGCTCCTGGCGCAGCCGCCTGAGGCGACTACGCACACTGCCATCGATAAGATGGTCATCGATACGAACAACGACGCCACCGATAATGTCGGAATCGACTGCGGCGGTGGCGGTAATTTGCTTCCCCAGAGCCCCACCAAGGTGTTGCTCCATGGCAGCGACCTGTTGAGGCTGGAGGGGGACAGCGGTCGTGATCTCGGCCTGCGCGAGTCCTTCGTGGTCGTCAGCGAGATTGTTGAAGGCCTCCGCAATCTCCCGTGCCTCAAAAGTGCGGCCCTTGGCGATTAACAGCTTGGCGAGATTCAGCGCGAGCTGACTCACATCAAGCACCCGCTCCAGGGCAGCCTGCCTTTCGGCTACAGCCACTCTAGGGGCCGCAAACCAACCCGCAGCGTCAGAATCGGCGAGGACAGCGGCAACATCGTCGAGGTCAGCACGCCACTGGGCAATCGCATCGCCATCTCTGGCAATTGCGAAAACCGCTTGGGCATAGCGCTTTGCCGCTTGCCTATCAGCCATTTAGCTGCGCTCCCCGAGGTCAGATTCCGCTAGCGTCTCCTCAATGATGCGTTGATGGGCATCATCATCGAGGGACTGCCGAATAACACGCTCAGCAGCGGTAACAGTAACTTCAGCGAATTCAGCTCGGAGATCAGAGATAGCACGATCGCGCTCCAACTGAATCTCCTGAACGGAGCGCTCAGCAGCGGCCTCTCGGTCGCGCTCCGCCTGCTGGCGAGCATCATCCTGAATACGGGCCGCCACCTGCTGGGCGTTAGCCACAATCTCCTGGCCCTGACCGCGAGCCTCCTCAAGCTGTTCCTGGATACGTGCCTCCGCATCAGAAGCTTCAGCTTGAGCT
>CEUS01187394.1_pt1 | contig 19981 bp, 16 predicted proteins | sample 427031 | NCBI WGS metagenome assembly CEUS01 (sample SAMEA2622837, study PRJEB7988) | marine metagenome | biome: marine biome (ENVO:00000447); feature: marine epipelagic mixed layer (ENVO:xxxxxxxxx); material: "saline water (ENVO:00002010), including plankton (ENVO:xxxxxxxx)" | depth 140 m | reverse complement strand
AATGCGGCAAAAAACCACGCCCGCGATTCGTGATCAGCGGTGACAAAAATACGCCCTGCGTGCATCGCCGGCGACGCAGCCTGCCCAAGCCCCATCACATAGTCTGCATCGAGCACTCGCCCACCTGGAGTAATGACCGCCTCTGTCACAGATCCAGGTGGAGCATCAGGAACAGTGACATCACGTGACCACGCAATGCGTCCGTCAAAATCAACTGCAAAGAGTCCTGCATTGCCATGAAATACATAAACATATTCCCCATCTGTCACAGGGGTCTCAGAGGCATAGGTGTTCTTGGGATGCTTCGGATTCGCTGGAATACCAGAACGCAACACTCGTTCCCAACGTTGCTGTCCAGTATCAAAATCGAAGGCGTACAAAGTCCACGTGTACGGCGTCGCAAGCGGATCAGCCGTCACTATGCCATCGATGGATGTCACTGGCGCACCTTCTTGCCCTGGTTCAGGAATAACATCTCGCCCAGGCTCCTGCCTCGGCTCGTCACTAATGACCGCGGTTACAAATATAAGATCACCCCACACAATCGGCGAACTCCATCCCTGTCCAGGAACGTCAACATTCCAGATAACGTTCTCTGTACGACTCCACGTTTCGGGAAGTGCAGGATTGTCAGGCACTACCCCATTTCTTAAACCTCTAAACTTTGGCCAATTATCGCCAGACGTCTGCGCCTCTATAGAAAGGGGAATTGTAAATACCAAAACAATCATCGTAACGACTGTACGCATTGGACTTGTACCCAGCGTGCTTATTCTTGTCATCGTTACCTCTCAGTGGAATGGGAAAAGAATACCAGCGCATAAATATATCACCAAGACACGATCGACTCGTTTTCTACCACTGCCATCTCTCCAGAACCACACTTTCACACGTGGTACACTGTATTCACGATGCCAACACAGACAGAAAGCGCCCAGTTGATTCTTAGACTCTATGACCTTCGCCGAGAGCCGGTGCTGCGGGAAGCGCGCGCTTGGTTCCTCGCAGACTTCAATCCAACATCGTTCGAAGAATTTTCCCAAACAATGAGAGGGGACAAGAGCGCGTGGCTCAGGATGGTCGTCAGCTACTGGGACATGGCGGCATCATTCGTCGTGCATGACGCGATCGAACCAGAGATATTTCAGGCCTCCAGCTTTGAGCTTTTTAGCGTCTTCGCAAAGATGCAACCTTTTGTAAACCAGGTCCGCGAAGAGTTTAAGGTGCCAGACTACCTCAGCAATCTCGAGACGGTAGCCCTTCAATTTCCAAACGCAGAAACCCGCCTCGTGCAAACACGAGCGCGCTACCAGACCAAGAACTAAATAATGTAGATAGTTGTTACCCTCAGAATATTGTTTAAGGAGTATATTGATGCAGAAAATACTAGTCGTAATACTCGCGCTCATCGTTGTCGGTATCGGTATTACATACACGAGCACCTCGGCAACAACGCAACAACTCTCGACCCCAGACGAAGCCTTGTTTCTGACCATCGATCTACAGGTCGATCCTGCACAAGTTGATGAATTTCTTACTATAATGATCGAAGCTGCCCCAGATACGCGCAATCGGGAGGGCTGTCGACTCTTTGACATTTATGTCGATCAGAACAAACCTGGCCACATTGTGTTTTACGAAATCTGGGAATCTAAGGCGCACCAACAAGCGTATATAGCTTGGCGAAATGAAACAGGATTCAATGAGCGTATCGGACCGTACATGGTGGAAGGTGGACTCGGATTAACGTATTTTGATAAAATTGACGGTTAAATTTTAGTTATGACAACTTTTATACCGCGGTTCGTCTCGGTTCTGTTAATGGCGCTGTTCATTTTTGTCTGTGCAGGGGATCTCTTTGTTCTAGCCACTGAAGAAACTGCCGCTGCTTGTCCGCACCACGCTAATCACGATGAATGCATGATAAACATGTGCCCGATGAGAACACAGAAACACGGCTCAGACACCAGACATTCTGATGCCCCAATCAGCGTTTCATGTCCTTCCAACGATACTTCCGTATTACTGCACTCGCGCATGGTCGGCGAAACTGTTAGTCCTGTATCCGTTTTGCCTGCAATGGTTCGAACTAAGAACCTCGTTTACATCAGTGCCTATCCATCTGACCGAATGAATCCTCCCTTAGAGAGACCTCCCAATTCTTAAACTGTGCTTCTTCATTTCTTGAATTAGTCCCAAAGATCTCGGTACGTCCCACATTGAAACATACGGCGAACCATATGTTTTTTTGCGACTAAATATTTTGATTAGTGCACGTTAAGAGTTTAGGAATTCATAAAATGCAATATTTAAATAAATATCGTTTTGCACAATTTTTTGTTGTTTGTCTTTTTATTGGATCACTGCAAACCGCCGTGACCGCTGATGATGAAGAACGAGCAATCGATCATGCTCCCATTGGAGTCATGGGCGACCATTATCATGAAAAGGGTGAATGGATGCTATCTGCTCGCTATATGAGAATGGCAATGTCTGGAAATCGAAACAACACCACCGACTTGAGCGACCAGGACATTATAGAAATGCCAAACCCTTATCAAATGGGCGACATGTCAACAAAGCTAAGCGTCGTACCGCAAGACATGGCCATGAACATGACTATGCTGGGACTCATGTACGCACCGAGCGACATGCTAACCCTGATGGGCATGGGCATGTTTACACATAAGACCATGGATTTAAATACCTACCAAGGGGCCATGCCAATGAACATCATGGGCGGCATGGGAAATATGAATGGCATGGGAACCATGGGAGGAATGAGTAATACGAGCAGGGAACTGCTTGGATCTTTTTCCACATCAACAACCGATCTTACTGATGTATCGCTCTCCGGGTTGGTCAAGCTGTATGAAGCAGGGTCTTCACGCTTACATGCCCAACTTGGCATACAGCAATCCGTTGGTTCATCGGACACCACAGGGGAAGTCTTAACTCCGATGAACATGCGCATGACCATGACGCTTCCCTACGGGATGCAAAGCGGAGACGGATCTACTTCTCTTCTCTCCGCACTCACTTATGTCGCTAAAACGGATGGGCGCGTCTATGGGGGACAGATCCGTGGGCGTAATGCGATCGCAAAGGATTCTTGGGCGTTTGGTGATACGTTCTTACTGACGGGGTGGGTGCAACAGGAACTCGCAGTAAAAACTTCCCTTTCCTTCCGCGCCACACATTACCGACAGAAAATGATTGACGGCAGAAACGCCGCCATCACCGCACCCGTTCAAACCGCAAACCCGGCAAACTACGGGGGCACCATTACCGAACTTAGTGTTGGGCTCAATCAACTCATGTCGTTTTTTCCCGGAGACCACGCTGACCGGATTGGCGTCGAAGTGAGCTATCCCGTTCACCAACAGTTAAGTGGCCCACAGATGAAATCTGGGATCACTTTTCAGGTGGGATATCAAAAGTCACTCTTTTAACGATCCCGCATCTTCCACCACATACTTCAGGTGGGCAACTCTAACGCCCACCTGACCCTGGCGGCCCCTGCTACACTTATGAGGATGACGTCAGATTGGATCGTACTTGACAGCCTAGAAGCACTTGATCGTCTTATTGTTTCGTCAGAGCAGCGCCTCGTGCTCTTATTTAAACACAGCGCAACATGTGGCACGAGTGCGCAAGCATATGACGAACTGATTCTTCTAGATAATGACCGATATGCCACGGCACATGCCATCATCACTGTGCAAACCCACCGAGACATCTCGGATGCAGTGGCAACACGCCTTAACATACGCCATGAAACTCCGCAGGCCCTATTAATTAAAGAGGGGCATGTTGTCTGGGAAGCCTCACACTTTCGAGTCACAGCCGAAACAATCTCAGATGCGATTGCCCAACACTCTTCGTAAATTTTGATTATGAATTGATCGATCCCGTCACCGCCAAGTGATTACACCTGCTTCTGACTCGGCAGACGTTGTACCCAACGATATGGTTTTAACGAGTTCTTCCAGAACACCTTTTCCATGGCATCCGGACCTTTGGTACGAACATAGGCTTGTGCAACACGAAACACATTTGGGTAAGAATTAAATTCAATAGTCTCACTCTGCGGCCAGTCACTGCCGAACATTACTCGATCCTCTCCAAAAACATCCCACAATTCGTCTAACCAGTCTTGGTACCGATAGATCCGCGTCGCGACCTCACCACCCCACTTCTGTACAACCTCAGACAATTTAATATACACATGGGGCCGCATCGCAAGCTCCCGAAGATACCCCAAATAGTTCTCCTTCGCCGCTCGATCGCGGAAGAACACGGACGGCAAATGGTCTAGCACTAATCGTAGAGATGGCACCTTCTCCAATACCCTGACGAGCACCTCTGGTGCAATCATCCCTTCCCGTGGCATATCAATATCGAGACTGCAATCAGCGTCAGCTAAGCGCTGAAGATTCTTAACATACTGGGGATCATCAAGCCCATCCTGGAGTCGCCGTTGACGAATTCCAAAAAACAGTGGGTCTCGGCTCAAGCGATCCAAATGGCGACCAAATGCGGGATCGCCCGGATCGATGCGCCCCACGAGGCCAACAATAATTGGCTCATCCTTCGCCACATCTAAAATCCACTGGTTATCCTCAACTCGCGGACTGGCTTCGACAACAATTGCCCCCGCCACGCCAAACGATGCAGCAATAGCCTCGTACCGATCTGGCAATGCCACCATACCCTGTACCGGCTCTCCTCCACCTGACACATCAGCAGGATAAGGGGCCCCCTCCGGCCTAGTCTTGTCGAAGATGTGGATGTGCGTATCAATGATTGGAAAGTCAGAGACCGATACCGGTTGCATGCCAAAGGCCACTCTTGCTGCGAGAGGAATACCAATGAGGGAACTTACGAACTCTCGACGACCGCAGTTACTCTTCATGACCTTCTCCTTTTTGAGTCTGCTCGAAACACAGTGCACACATCTTAGCTGTCCTGTAATCCAAAAGCCTATCAGGAGTCCACAAAGACGGCGAACACTTGGGGGAGCTAGAAATTACGTAACAGAAACGAATGTCAATCGAATGAACCTATTTCAGGACGTAAACATCGATAGAACTGCATAAAACAGCCACTGCACGTGACTTTTCCTGTTTTTTATTCAGCAAAAGAGTCACGTCACACACCTCAATGTTTTCCAGTTGCCCCAATAAGGCGTATTATTGGCACAGGGCATTAGAATTCTGTGAGAATGTAAACAATTAGGAAACGGGGATGTCTTTTAGGATAATGCATACCCTTGGTGGGTACGTGATTCTTGCGCTGGCAATTACTCTGTTGGACTTTGGTCCTGCAGAAGCAAGCGAGATATCACGTGAAACAAACGCATCAGCTGAACAGTCGCCATCATCCTCTGCACCACATCAACAATTAATCAACCGGTTCTGCATCACCTGCCATAATGAACGTCTTCAGTCTGGCGATCTATCACTCGCTGGAATTGACCTAGCGAACGTAGGTCAACACAGTGAAATTTTAGAAACCGTAGTAATGAAATTACGGGCAGGTGCGATGCCTCCTGTGGGTCGTCCACGTCCAGATCCTGCCACGTTATCTGGCTTTATTAAGTGGCTGGAAGACAGTCTTGATCGTGCGGCTTTGGAACAACCCAACCCTGGTCGTACGGCATCTTTTCATCGGCTCAATCGGACTGAGTACAAGAATGCAATCCGTGACATTCTCGGCTTAGACGTAGATACATCAGAATTGTTACCTGCTGATGATGCAGCTTTTGGGTTTGACAACATCGGTGAAATGCTGACCGTCTCACCTGTGCTACTAGAGCGATATCTCTCAGCCGCCAACAAAGTTAGTCGCCTTGCTGTTGGTGACACTTCCTCGGCGCTGGGTTCAGCATTCTATTCCGTCTCCCAACTCCACACACAAGACGACCAAATGAGCGAGCACTTACCGTTTGGATCTCGTGGCGGCGCGGCGGTGCAACACTATTTCCCGGCAGATGGAGAATATGTCTTCACTCTCCTCTTCGGAGGATCTCCGCGTCTCGCTGCCGACGTACGTATTAACGGAGAGCGGGTGGCAGAGATCGCGCACCCCGGAGGCAGTCCTGTCGGACCACCAAGGTACAGTGAGATTCGGTTGCCCGTGAAAGCGGGCTCACACACCGTAGGCATATCATTTCCAGGTGACCGGTTAAAATCTGAAAGCAGATATCCTCAGCACTTTCCTTGGGGCAATAGTGCAACATTCCCAACGAATACCGGGTCAGTCGTCTCATTAAAACTCCAGTCCCTCGACATCAATGGTCCTTTCAACGTGCAGGGACTAGGTGAGACCCCAAGCCGTCGAAGAATTTTTGTGTGTCGCCCCCAACAGACAGATCACGAAGAAAACTGCGCCGAAAATATTCTGTCAAGATTAACCAGACGCGCTTATAGACGTCCTGTATCCGCCACAGATCTCAAACCACTCCTCGAAGTCTTTCGCCATGCTCGCACTGAACGCACTTTTGATGGCAGTATTCAGATGGCATTAGAACGTTTACTCGTTGACCCGGAGTTCCTCTTTCGGATCGAGACCGATCCAGAAGAACTGGCACCGGGTGAACCATATCGGGTGAGTAATCTTGCTCTGGCGTCACGGCTATCATTCTTTTTGTGGAGTAGCGTGCCGGACGAGGAACTTCTTAAAGTAGCGGAAGATGGCCATCTAAATGACCCTTTGGTTCTTGAGACGCAAGTCCTGAGAATGCTGAAAGATCCGCGAGCTCAGTCCCTGATCACAAACTTTGCCGCTCAGTGGCTCTATTTACGTAATGTCGATCAGGCAAATCCTGACTCTTATCTCTTTCCTGAATGGGATGACGACCTCCGCCGCGCCTTCGTCTCTGAAACAGAGCTATTCCTTGAAGATCAAATCAACGCCGACCATAGTGTCATTGAACTGCTCACGGCGCCCTACACTTTCGTGAACGAACGCTTGGCAACTCACTATGACTTACCCAATGTGTACGGCAGTCATTTTAGAAAAGTCAAACTTCCTGATGCGATTCATCGCGGAGGACTTCTTGGACATGGCAGTATTCTTCTAGTGACATCCTATCCGAACCGCACCTCCCCTGTGCTCAGAGGAAAATGGCTACTCGAAAATTTTCTCAATTTCGAACCACCGACGCCGCCGCCGGATGTACCGGGCTTTCCGGAGATCCAACGGGGAGAACACCAACGATCCGTACGGGAACGATTAGAGGAACATCGGAAGAATCCGGTGTGCGCATCCTGCCACTCTGTTATTGATCCTCTTGGCTTCGCCTTGGAACACTACAACGCCATCGGACAATTTCGGGAGACTGAGGAAGACGGGCGACCCGTTGATGCTTCAGCTTCGATGCCGGATGGTGTAGCCTTTGACGGCCTGGCAGGCATGCGTACGGTTATGCTGGACAGAAAGAACGACTTCGTGAACACTGTCGTCAATCGGCTCTTAACCTATGCTCTCGGTCGAGGTGTCGAACATTATGATCAACCCGTGATCCGACAGATCATGAAGGACGCTGAGGGCGAGGACTACCGCTGGTCATCACTCATCGTGGGGATTACGCAAAGCACACCGTTCCAAATGAAGCGCCGCTTCGGAGCAGAATGAGGAAAGCCATGATCATCACAAAAAAATCGATATCTAGACGATCGCTCCTACGGGGGCTTGGAACCTCTCTAGCCCTCCCGTTTCTCGATAGTATGGTGCCCGCATTATCGGCAGCCAGCCGATTCATGGAGATAGCGGCACCACAGCGCTTCACTGTGATGTACGTCGCACATGGCTATTCTCCCCCCTATTGGTTGCCAACGACCGAGGGCGCGGAATACAAGCTCACACCACCGTTACAGCCCTTGGCTTCCTTTCGTGACCAAATGCTGGTCTTAAGTGGAGTTGACAACGATGTTGCCTTGCAGCGACCTGACGATCCACGAGGTGGACATGGCCGAATGGCGCCAGGCTTTATGTGCGGGGTGCACGCAAAACCTACACAAGGAACTGATTTTGAAGCGGGAATTTCTATCGATCAAATAGCCGCTAACTACATAGGACAAGACACGACGTTGCCCTCGCTACAGCTGTCAATGGATGCGATTGATTTTAGCGGCAGTTGTGATAGCGGATACAGCTGCGCCTACACCAACACGCTGAGTTGGCGGACGCCAACATTACCGCTACCGATGCAGGATAACCCACGTGCCGTCTTTGAACGTTTGTTCGGTGATACAGGCAGCACCGATCCGTCGGTACGGGCGAAGCGACTGCGCGAACAGCGCAGCATTCTTGATTCCGTATTGGAAAAAACTCGTCAGTTAAGTGACCGTCTCGGATCCGATGACCGCCGTCGATTTGATCAGTACCTTCAATCTGTTCGAGATGTCGAACAACGGCTCGAGCGGGCTGAAGCACAGAGCGGACGCGAACTTCCTGTGGTTGAGCAACCCATGTCGGCCCCTGAGACATTCCCCGAATATGCTCATTTAATGATCGACCTTATGGTGCTTGCATATCAGGCTGACATTACCCGGGTATCTGCGTTCATGTTGGCTAAAGAACTCAGCGGGCGCACATTCCCAGAGATTGGTGTTTCTGAAGGGTTTCACGCGCTGTCACATCACGGAAATTCTCCAGAGAAAATGGCAGATCTAGTCAAAGTCAATGCTCATATGACCACCATGCTCTCCTACTTCCTTGAGAAGATGCGAGCTTCAACCGAAGGAAACGGATCCCTTCTGGACCACGGCGTGATTCTTTATGGTAGTAATCATGGCGACCCGAACAAGCACGAACCCCGTGAGTTACCGATTCTGGTATTTGGTGGCAATGCCATTAAAGGCGGCCGCCACATTCGCTATCATAATCGTGTGCAGCTTCCGGATTTGCACGTAACGTTACTCAATGCGGCCGGTGTGCCGATTGAACAAGTGGGCGCGAGCACCAAAAAAGCATCACTCCCGTCTTTATCGTAGTAGACGAAGTGAAGAGGACACCCGCGTCCGAACATGGAGACATAGACGCATGAAACGGCTCATTATTCTCGGATCCGCAGTTACTCTACTCGGATCGGTCGCACGTCCGACAGGTGCAAATGATGATCTACGCTTGATTGAAGCTGTACGGACTGACGATATAGCCGCCGTCACACGACTGCTGGCCACTGACATTCCGATCGATACTCCACAACCCGATGGTGCGACTGCATTACACTGGGCCGTTTATCGCAATGCCCCTGTGATGGTTGAACAATTAATTACTGCCGGTGCTGACGTCAATGCTGCAAACTCACAAGATGTACTCCCTCTCACTCTTGCCATACTAAATCGAAGTCCTGCAATGGTTACTGCACTATTAAATGCCGGCGCTGACCCGAACCGTGGCAAAGAAACCCCCATGATGACCGCAGCTCACTCTGGGCACCAAGAGATAGTGACTCTGTTACTTGCCCATGGTGGCAACGCGAATGCATCTGAAACACTACGAGGACAGACCGCACTCATGTGGGCTGCCGCAGAGGGCCATTCGGATGTCGTCAAGTTGTTAATCAACGCTGGAGCAAACGTGCAGTCGCGAACAAGTGATCCACCTCCCGATCCAAATGCACGTATGCGCCCGCGGCGCCCCTCAAAGTTTGCGAATCCAAAATCGTCATTGGCCGCCAACCAATTTACGGCCCTACTGTTCGCGGTCCGCAACGGCAACATGAATTCGGTGAAATATCTATTGCAAGCGGGGGCAGACGTGAACACCGCGAGTGCGGATGGTATGAGTCCTCTCGTTCTCGCAACCGTGCGTGGATGGCCATCCGTTGCCCATATGCTGTTGGAGCACGGTGCTAATCCTAACGCTGCCAGCTCCGGATACACAGCTCTGCACTGGGCTGCTGGCTCTTGGGAGACCGAATTGACCACGGCCTCAATAACCCCGGCCGGCACAAACGAATGGACACGCGTCGCAGGACTGACCGATGGAAAACTCGATCTCGTCAGAGCACTCCTAGCGCATGGTGCCGATCCAAATGCACGAATTCAGCAGACCCCTTCACGGGTCGGCAGTTCAAAGAACCCCCCACTCGCAGAACTTGAGGGCGCCTCGCCATTTTTACTGGCCGCCCTCGCAGGAGAATCTGAAGTCATGCGCCTCTTGGCGGAACATGGGGCAGATTTGGGGTTAATGACGACTTCCAATGGAACCCCACTGATGGCCGCTGCAGGTCTCGGACGGGTCATGGGTGAAGTAAGCGTACCGGATAGTCATGTCTTGGAGGCCACCAAGGTACTCGTTGAACTCGAAGCACTCGGGGACGTAGACGCTGTAGACAGCCTCGGGAATACAGCGCTCCATTACGCCGCCTATTTTAAACGTACGGGCATTGTGCAACTCCTTGCTGAACACGGTGCTAATCTCAATCTCCCCAATAAATATGGCGAAACCCCCCTGTGGCTTTCCGAAGCCGTTATTCAATACGCGGGTGGTGGTATTTACGCAATCTCACAAACAGTGACCGGCGATCTACTGCGCCAACTTGGTGCTCATGCACAACATCCCAACTACACGCTGCGTCCGATGTTTTGGCCAGATATTCCACACATCTAGTTCTGACCATCTTAACGAACTAGCGGTAATCACTACGACAAATCCACTGCATTCATCTCGGTCACCGCCATTCCATTAAACTCAAAGATATGAAACTGTTATCCTTGTATAGATAACAGGTTGCACTTTTTTTTTAGATAGACAGATCACGATTGGAGCGAACATGGCAAGTGAAAACAAGTGCCCCGTGTTGGGCGGATCTCATAGACACACAGCAGCTGGAACTACCTCTAACCAACACTGGTGGCCGAATCAATTAAATCTCAAAATTCTTCATCAGAATTCATCTCTATCAGACCCGATGGGCGACGATTTTAACTACGCTGAAGAATTTTCAACACTTGACCTCGATGCTCTGAAGCAGGATATCAACGCTGCAATGACCACCTCACAAGATTGGTGGCCCGCCGACTACGGCCATTACGGCCCGCTCTTCATCCGAATGGCGTGGCATAGTGCCGGCACGTACCGTATCGGTGACGGACGCGGAGGCGGGGCGTCCGGCACACTCCGGTTTGCTCCTCTCAATAGTTGGCCCGACAACGTAAATCTTGACAAGGCACGCTTGTTACTCTGGCCAGTCAAACAAAAGTACGGGCGAAAAATTTCGTGGGCCGATCTCATGATCTTTGCAGGAAACTGTGCTCTCGAATCCATGGGATTCAAGACGTTCGGTTTCGCAGGGGGACGCGCGGATGTCTGGCAACCCGAAGAGGATATCTATTGGGGCCCTGAGACTGAGTGGTTAGCAGACGAGCGGTATACTGGAGACCGAGACCTCGAAAATCCACTCGGTGCCGTCCAAATGGGACTCATCTATGTCAATCCGGAAGGACCGAACGGGACACCCGAGCCCCTCGCCGCGGCACGGGACATTAGAGAGACGTTCGGACGCATGGCAATGAACGACGAAGAAACCGTAGCGCTGATCGCGGGCGGCCATACCTTCGGTAAAGCACACGGGGCAGCCGACGCCGACAAACATGTCGGTCCAGAACCCGAAGCGGCGAATCTGGAAGCACAGGGACTCGGTTGGGAAAATAGTTACGGCAGCGGAAAAGGTGCCGACACCATTACAAGTGGTCTTGAAGGTGCTTGGACGACCAGTCCCGTACAATGGGACAACAATTACTTTGACAACCTATTCGGCTACGAATGGGAACAGACAAAGAGTCCGGCCGGTGCGACACAATGGATTCCCACGGATGCGACTGCGGCGGGCACAGTGCCTGATGCTCATGACAAAGCGAAGACGCACGCCCCCATCATGTTTACGACCGACCTCGCTCTGAAATTAGACCCAATCTATGGTCCCATCTCAAAACGCTTTCATGAAAATCCCGATGAGTTCGCAAGCGCGTTCGCCAAAGCATGGTACAAGCTGACACATCGCGACATGGGGCCACGGACACGATGCCTCGGCCCACTCGTACCCATGGAGCCCCAACTCTGGCAAGACCCTGTTCCAGAAACCAGCCATAGTCTAATTGATGCGCAAGATATTGAGAGTTTAAAAAGCACAATCCTCTCTTCTGAACTCTCAATTGCCCAACTAGTCGCTACCGCGTGGGCATCCGCTTCAACATTTCGGGGAACCGATAAACGCGGTGGCGCGAATGGTGCGCGTCTTCGCCTCGCACCACAGAAGGACTGGATCGTGAACACGCCAGAAAGTTTGGGACCTATACTTGGAACGCTTAAAGGAATTCAGACGGCATTCAACAACGCGCAGTCGAGTGGAAAACTGGTCTCCCTCGCAGACGTGATTGTGCTCGGTGGCTGCGCCGCGGTTGAAGCCGCTGCAAGGGCCGGCGGCAACGACGTGCAGGTCTCCTTCACGCCTGGCCGTACAGACGCGTCAGCCGAACAAACTGACGTGGATTCCTTCGCCGTGCTTGAACCGACGGCGGACGGGTTCCGCAACTACCTTGCGAACGGACACCAACGATCGTCCGAGGAACTGCTTGTCGATCGCGCACAAATGCTGACACTGAGCGCTCCTGAGATGACCGTGCTCGTAGGCGGAATGCGTGTCCTTAATGCCAATACCGGGCAATCCTCTCATGGTGTCTTCACAGACCGACCTGAACAGTTGACACGAGATTTCTTTGTTAATCTGCTCGACATGAATACCGAGTGGCAACCTTCCCCAACATCCCCAGGTGTATTCGAAGGACGCAGGCGAGGTTCACAAGATGTCAAGTGGACCGGGACGGCCGTCGATCTCGTATTCGGCTCGAACTCTCAGTTGAGAGCCATTGCGGAAGTCTATGCCTGCAATGACTCACAGAAAGATTTTGTGCGGGACTTTGTCGCTGCGTGGGAAAAAGTGATGAATCTTGACCGCTTCGACCTTACGTAACCAGACCGTTCGTAGTCGCAGACTCCCCGCCTTTCACCTCTCGGAAAAGGCGGGGTCTTTTTGAATTCTCGATTCTAAACTTTCTCCATACATGGGGACAGGTTACCCAAGCTTCGCGCGTGCCTCCTGTAACATGGCAATAAGAGCCGCACGAACGTCATCAGCCGTCGTAACCATGTCCGAAAATGCTAAACGTACTGGGCGGGCACCTTCTGCAGTGATCGCAGACATTTCGAATCCATACCGGTCAACACCGGTCATCGTGGCAGCGGTAACTTCCGTTGCCTTTGAAAACGCCTTACAAAAGAGCACCATCGCCTCAGCATGGTCCTGGTTCATATGTGCAACGACACCAGTCGACGCACTCGCTAGCGGATCGGCTTCAGCAGCGTGCCAATCAGTCGCATCGACCCAAGACATCCGGCCATATCCCCCGATATATCGGATTGATTCAACCTGTAAACACCAGAAGGCGAAATCTTTGAAGTCGGCATAATATTTTGCGTTCGGGTGTGTCTCCAAAAATGCAGATCGCACACTAGAATCTGGGCTGCTAACCTTTCTACAGGGTCCCAACAGGGTCACTCGACCATTTGCCAACGGATCCTCTGCCCCTGTCTCAGCAACCAACAGCGACGCACGAGAATCATGCTGTAAATTCCGTGTGTGCTCCGCGAGGGCACTGAAAAGAAAGACCGGATTGCCCTGCTCAAACGCCACAGTCACGAAGGACCCATACGGAAAGCCAGCGGGCTCAGCAGCTAGGGTGCACAAAGTTCCCGTGGTGACCTGAGAGACTAAGGTCCTAGCCCGTTCAGCATGCGTGGGCGTGGGTATATTGACGTCGTACAAAGGACCCGGAGTATCCCCGGCAGGTCTCGAATGCGCATCATTCAGCATGGCTAATCCTCAATCGTGTTCCGTTCCTGATCAATCATTAAATAGAATGACCAAACTACCCGTAGAGAAGCGTGTGTGTCTTAATATAATCAGGATCAATACGAACGCCCAATCCTGAACCCGTCGGGACCTTAATAATTCCATCAACACTTACAAATGGTTCCGTCTTACTTTCAATAGGAACAACCGTACCGTTCGCGTCCCTTGTTGCAAATAGTTTGAATTCGTGGTACTCACCGGCGTTCGGACACACCGAGACATAGTGCAACAAATAAAGATAGCCTAACCCCCCAGCGGACAGATGGGGCACAATGATCTTGCCTCCCGCCGCAGCCATCCGAGCGACCTGAACCGACCGAATGAGCCCACCAAAATAGAACTGGTCGGGCTGGATGATATCGAAGGCACCATTGGCAATCAGCCACCGAAACGCGTGAATACCAAACTCCTCTTCGCCACCGGCCATCGGAATACTCATGGTATCTGCGACCGTCTTCTGCTCCTCATACCAATCCCAAGGAACTGGTTCTTCGTAGAAGTAGAAGTTGTTTTCCTCTAAAACTCGTCCAATCCGCACGGCTTCCTTCACTGAATACGACCCATTACCATCAATCATGAGCACCATGTCATCGCCAAAGACTTCACGGGCCATACGGATCAGTTTCTCGGTCCTTCCTGGCGCATTGTCGATATCAGATCCGAGATTATCCCCACGCCCCGCACGCAATTTCACGGCCTTGGCCTTCGTTTCTTCCAAATCCTTTTGCACGAGAGGTAACGATTCTTCAGGCTCCTGCCGCCGGAGTTCGCGAAGGCGGGTCCCTTGATAGACCGCAATTTCAGTGTTGTGAATATCCCCAATCAATTGTCCGACAGACTTGTCCGCGATGTTGCCCAACATGTCGAGCACCGCAAATTCAGCCGTGGCGATTTGCACGCACAAGGGTATACCCTGCCGTTTCACATTCCGCTCGGCAGCGTTATACACCAACAGATCCAAATCGCGGGCATCCTTGCCGACAAAGTGTCGCATAACCCCTGTTTCAAACATTGGGTAACCCTGTTTTGAAATAAACGGATGCCCAATTGAAATGCCCTCGGCCCCATCGCGAGAGCGCACGCGACAGATAAAGTTGTTTCGATCCTGTAATAATTCAAGTGTGTCAATAATGACTGGCTGGGAAAACAACTCCCGTTTCAAAACGGGAATATTAAGGGCGGAATCAATTGCCGTGTAGTCTGGGATAGCGCGAGTCAAACGACCTTGCCCTTCGATAAGCGTCCTTGGGGATAACGCCGCTGCGGCACCTACAAATGCAGTACCTGACATGAAATTTCGTCGACTTGTTTTCACCATTCCCGCACATCCTTGACAGACAGATTAGATCTTGAAGGTCTCCATTACCGCTGCCGTAGCTTCGCAAGTAACCGCAGTATTTCCAGATAGAGCCAGACCAACGTAACGAGCAGACCGAACGCACCATACCACTCCATATACTTTGGCGATCGACGCTCCGCACCCTGTTCAATAAAATCAAAATCCAAGACCAGATTCAAAGCGGCAATCACCACAACAAACACACTAAATAAAATACCAAACGTACCACTGGAATGAATGAGTGGGACACTGACCCCAAAAAATCCGAGCACAAAACTGAGCAAATAGACGAGTCCGATCCCACCCGTTGCGGCGACAACACCTAATTTGAAATTTTCAGTGGCGCGAATCATGCCAGACCGATACGCCATCAATAAAGCTCCGAGCGTGCCAAAGGTCAGGAAGACGGCCTGGCTCACAATGCCAGGATATGCGGCTTCAAATACAACTGAAATCCCACCAAGCGCGAGTCCTTCAAGACCAGCGTAGAGTGGTGTCGTCAACGGCGCCCACGTCTGCTTAAACGCCGTGGCAAGCGCGACCACCAGACCTCCGAACACACCGACTAAAGTAAAGACCGTCAAATATGGGTCAGCAGGTCCTCGGCCCCATACGTAACTGGCCGTAATCAGAAGTAGTAGCAGTGAGAAGGCGGTCTTATTGACCGTTCCCGTAATCGTCATCACCTGATCATCCGCCACGACCGGGAACCCTGTGAAGGTCTCCGCCGTCAATGCCGGATTGCCAGAACGCATTGCTAAATGAGCACTCATCGAATACCTCCAAAACTGCGGAGTTTATAAAAATTGTTCATATCACCAAACGTTTCGTGTGTATTTGCCAAACGGGTGGAGCGTGAACAGGGTTCACCTGTGGTAGGCTCCGCTTATCGCTGTCCTCGTCGCCACTCCCGACGTTCGCGCATCCAGTCGTCTTGAAGAGCTTCAGCTTTGGCTTGTTGCCCAGGGGTCAGCAGTTGCCAGACCTGCCCACGAAGTTGAGCACGCTCGACAGCAGCATCCCCTTCAAGAACGCCAAGGTTCTCGGCCAGCATACGAATCTCCTGTGCATCGACCCAGTCGTTCTTCATCGTCTCGTGCAAAGCCTCTCGCGTGACTCGCACTCGTTTGAGCGTTTCCCTCAGAGCGCTGTGGCTCGGCTTAACCACGCTTCGAATCTGCACAAGCTGGCTTCTGCTCAAATCCAACTTCCGTAATGGAATCATCACAAGACGGTCTATGCCTCCCCGGCCCATCTCTCGCGCCGGACCACCTCGCCTCTGGCTTTCCATAGCCACAAGAGTGACTCCACCAACAACACACATCGTCACGACGAAGCAGGCTATCTTCTGTACGATACCGAGCATTCTTGTTCTCCACCGATTAGTTGCCATTACAATTTCCTGTATCACCCGTAGTATTTCTTACTCGAAGTCTATAATGATTTCCGTCTGATAGAAAAAAGGAAAAGTGTAGGACCAAAAACCGTAATACGGTAAATTACGTGTGTACACACGAATGACGGGAAAAGGATTAACATACAGGACAACCCTGAATCTTATGAGAATACGTGGCACGTGGTGGATAATTTGTCTGACGATGACCATCGCGTTTAATGGTACGTCTTACGAAGCCAGTCAGATTCGTCATTCCTCTGGGCAGAATGTCGTTCCAGTATACGAAGGATGGTTCGAAGATCCAGACGGGAATATACAAGTGACGTTCGGCTATCTCAACCGTAACTACGAAGAAATAATCGACATACCGATTGGCCCAGATAATGCTATTGCACCAGGACCGGCCGACCAAGGACAACCTACACATTTTTTACTCCGGCGTGAGAAGAGTGTGTTTACCGTCGCAGTGCCTAAGTCAGAACTGGATACTGAAATCACTTGGACACTGTCCCATCGAGGACAGACGTACACAATTCCTGCAAACCTCAATCCGGAGTTCAACATCGACGCACTGCAACAGCGCGGAGGTGAATTTGACGGCAACACTCCACCCGTCTTGACATTCCCCCCTAATGGGATTTCTTCGTCCGGTCCTACCGGTACATCCCTTGAGCTCTACACCGTTATCACACAACCACTCACTCTAAACGTGAAAATCACGGACGATGGCTTGCCGTCACCCATTGAGCACGACGTCTTCTACAGTCGGTTTGAACAACGATCAGGGGTAGCCGTCCGCCCTCCCGTGACTCAACCAACCCTCAAGGTTCTCTGGACGAAATATCGAGGGCCGGGTGTCGTATCGTTCTCGGAGTCTGAAGTTGCGGTTGCAGACGGGACAGCGACGACGATGGTAACATTCACTCGGCCTGGTGAGTACGTGCTTCGGGCGAAAGCAGTCGAGAATGCGGGATCGTTCGGCCTCTGTTGCTGGACCAACGGTTACGTCCGCGTAATGGTGACACCATGACATTAATTCGTGAACAAATTTTCGTTCTCTTGATCGGCCTTCTTGGTTTGTTACACGTCCCTGTCGCTGCGCAAAGCCGCGTTCCTGACGATATGGCACCCGTTACATTTTCAAAGCACATTGCCCCAATATTTCAGGAAAAATGTGAGACCTGTCATCGACCAGAAAGTATTGGCCCAATGTCACTGGTGACCTACCAGGACGTGCGACCATGGGCCCGGTCCATCAAAAACAAGGTACTCGCCGGCGAGATGCCTCCGTGGCATCTCGACAAGACGGTGGGTATCCAAAAATTTATCAACGACATCTCGCTGTCCGAGGATCAAATCAACGCGATCGTCAGGTGGGTTGATACGGGTGCCCCACGTGGCGATCCGGACGAGATGCCTGCTCCGTTGCAGTGGCCTGCAGGCGATCGATTCCTCCTTGAAGAAACCTTGGGTCCACCGGATCTGATCATTAAAGCCGATCCTTGGACAATGCCTGCCGTCGCCAACGACACATTTTTCCACGCGGTCGTGGACGTACCGCTTGACGAGGCACGCTGGATTCGCGCCGCAGAAACAAAACCGTCGTTAAAAGGTCGCCGTATTGCGCATCACGCCTCCACCTATCTGCATCAGCCTGAAAGCGATGCCTTCATTGACGCAGAGTTGGCATTTCGAAACGGTCAGGCAGGGATAGATGCCGTTTTGGCCGCCCAACAATATCGGGCCAGTGCTCCGGTTGAAGTACGAGAGTTATTCACTGAATGGGCCCAGGGTAAGGAAGGCGAACTCTACCCCCCTAACACCGGCAAACTCGTCAAGCCCGGTGCAAAAGTTGAATTCGATATCCACTATCATGCGGTCGGCGAAGAGATTACCGACGTGCTCGAAATCGGGTGGTGGTTTCATCCAAAGGATGTAACGCCGAAATACAGCGCAGAGTACCTAGCGTTTGGACCGTTTATTGGAGGTTCGCTTGAAATACCACCCCATTCTGTCGTCCAGCATCAAGGGTCCTACGTACTACCTGGGCCGGCCATCCTGCACAATTTCCAACCTCACATGCATGCACGTGGTAAAGCCTTACTACTTGAAGCCATCTATCCAAGTGGAGGCCGAGAGGTTCTGAATCATACGGATCGCTTCGATAACAACTGGCACATTAACTACATCTATGCGGATGACGTCGCACCACTCCTCCCTAAGGGCACTGTCTTACTCGTGACCACGTGGCACGACAACACGGCCGCACACAAAAACAATCCTGACCCACGTCAATGGGTTCTGGGGGGACCGCGGACGATCGACGAGATGGGTCACGTTAATAGCCAAATGATCTTTATTACTGACGAGGACTATGAGCGGATCGCCAAAGAACGAGAAACCAGTCAGGCGCCTCTTAACTAAGTGCTCGATGTCCTACCGCCCTGTTACTGAGAGGAATACATGACTCGCACACTTGGAATAGCCCTCATCGCACTGGGAATAACTGTTGGCCCGGCCCACGCGCAATCAAACGCAGTAGACCCCTTCAATGGCACATGGACACTGAATATTGAAAAAACGAAGGAGCTGTCTGGCGGAGAATCTCCGGTGCATGAAATCATCACCTTCACGATCGGTGATGACAACGTGCAACACTACGAAGTCGAGATCCAGTACAGCGACGACACGCCCATGCGAAAAGGCTGGTACTCATCAAAATACAACGAGCCTACGTTTGTGCCCTACAACGGGACGGTCTCCGATGATCCGCCCGGAGCAGAAGTAATGACCATTAAGGTCGATGAACGCACGCACTATCGGATTGCACGCACTCGTCAGGGCAGCAACGCACGTTACGTGATGATGCGACGGTTGTCCGAGGATCATCAATCTTACATCTCAGCGGGCATTATGATCGATGGTCGTGCCGATCTCTACCGCTGGATGGACCGCGTCCCAGATTCCGAATAACACCGACACCACATCGCACCCTCAGTCAGGCTGACCGTGTGTTTGGCGAATCAGACGCCGCCGAGTTACTCAAACGTCAGTTCACGGCGCAGTGTGACTTCGTCGAACGTCTCACCGATGGCACCAAGTCGTGCCAACGCCGCAGCATCCTCCTTCAGATACGCATCAAAAAACGCCACAAGAGCATGCCGGGTAATCGCCTTCTGTCGAGCCGGCTCGATCAACGGGCGTCGCTCTCTGCACATGGAGGGTTGTTCCCCAACATTCTGGGAAAACCAGAGGCAATCCGGATTGAGGTTGTCTGCCGGCACCTGAGCACCGTCACCAAACCAGACGTGGGGCGCATCAT
>CEUS01066079.1_pt1 | contig 20004 bp, 18 predicted proteins | sample 427031 | NCBI WGS metagenome assembly CEUS01 (sample SAMEA2622837, study PRJEB7988) | marine metagenome | biome: marine biome (ENVO:00000447); feature: marine epipelagic mixed layer (ENVO:xxxxxxxxx); material: "saline water (ENVO:00002010), including plankton (ENVO:xxxxxxxx)" | depth 140 m | reverse complement strand
TACTCGCTGAATTTGTCCTCCACTCAGTTGAAATGGATACAATTTTAGGGTCTCTGATGGATATGGGATGTCGAATTCAGCCAATAATTGCAAAGATATATCTTTTGCTTCTTTCTTAGACATAGAACTATGAGCTTGTAATACTTCTTGCATATGAGTCTCAATATTCACCAGAGGATTTAACGCGCTCAAGGGTTCTTGGAATATCATAGCCATATCCTTACCTCGGACTTGGCGCAATTCCTCGTAATTTAGTTCTAGCACATTTAATTTTTCGAAATGCACTGATCCGCTTTTAATCACACCTGGTTCAGGCAAGAGCCTCATAATAGATAGAGCCGTTGCTGATTTACCAGATCCACTTTCGCCAACAACCCCCAATATGCTTTTTTCATACAAGCTAAGGTTTATTCCATTAACAGCCTTTACTTCGCCTTCTTTTGTATAGAAAGAGGTATATAGATTCTCTATATCCATTATTATATTTCTACCACTTTCCAATTTAACCACTCTTTCTTATACCAATTCTAGTCACGTTACTTGACATAACATATATAGGGCGAAGTTGTCTCTCGGGTATTAAATCTAAACCTCTACCAACGATAGTTCTTCCCGTTCTGTCATGCGTATTATGGATCCAACCAGATTGTCAAACCCCCACCTTCTATATGCCGATACTGGTATAGCGTTGTTGTCTGTATAGATGTCACGGTCTCCAAAACTATGTTGATGTATGTTTTTAGTTAACAAATCTATTTTATTCAAAACCAACAAGGTCGGTTTGCCTTCCAATTGAAGATCAGTCAACAGGTCATTAACTACTTTGGCGTGTTCTGGAGCATTTTTATGAGTAATATCTACCACATGTAATATTACGTCTGATTCCTTTAATTCTTCTAAGGTAGCCCGAAATGCGGCGATCAAAGTAGTAGGTAATTTTTGAATAAAGCCAACTGTGTCTGTTAATAAGAATGGCTTTTGTCCGGGAAATGATATACGCCGAGTCACCGGATCGAGCGTGGAAAACATTTTGTCCTCAGCCAAAACAGTGGATTTGGCCAGACTGTTCAACAAAGTGCTCTTTCCCGCATTGGTATAGCCAACTAATGATATTACAGGCACGCCCTCTTTGCGTCTTTTCTGCTTATAAAGCGATCGATGCCTTCTGACTCTTTCTAAATCATTCTTCAATTTCTGAATTTTGGTCCTTATTATGCGTCTATCAGTTTCTAACTGAGTTTCACCTGGCCCTCTAGTACCTATTCCCCCACCTAATCTCTCTAAATGCGACCATTGACCTATCAAACGAGGCAATAAATATTCGTGTTGAGCTAGCTCTACCTGTAGTCTGCCTTCATGTGTTTGTGCTCGTAAGGCAAATACATCCAAAATAAGGGCTGTACGATCTATGACTTTAATATCTAATGATTGTTCCAAGTTTCTTTGTTGAGTCGGTGTAAGTTCACCATCGAATATAACCATATCCGCCTGAACATCACGGGACAGCCTATGTATCTCTTCTAATTTACCTTTACCCACATAATAATGAGTATGTCTGTCTAGACGCTGTGAAATAGATCCGACTACAACTGCACCAGCAGATTCAGTTAAAACTGCTAACTCTTCCAGCGAATCGTCCAGACTCCAAACTTCATTGGAACCTTTGAGCTCTACTCCAACAAGTAGAGCTTTCTCAGGACTAATACCGTAGAAAGATGTATTCCTAATAACTTCCTACCTCCTATGAATTAAACGCATGGGCGTTTTTTATGACGGATCCGGAATTTTCCACGATTCGAGTCTAGCTAAACCTTTATCCAATTGTTTGTCATCTATAGTCAAAGATAATCGTATGTACCCTTCTCCATATTTACCATAACCAGCACCGGGGGTTACGACTATATCCTTTTCTTCTATTAAAAGTGACGAGAAAGGTCCCGATTTCCAGCCGTCAGGAAGTTTGGCCCAAACATACAAACTTGCTTTTGGAACCGAAACTTTCAGGCCTATTTTCGTGAGAGTTTTAATGACTTTATCTCTTCTAGACTGATATATATCATTGTGCTCCTCTATAGCGTCCTGTGGACCCTCCAAAGCTTCAATAGCAGCGTATTGAATAGCTTGTGGTATACCAGAATCCAAATTGGACTTAATAACCATCAGGGCATTTATCATGTCAGGGTTACCTACAGCCATTCCTATACGCCAACCAGTCATGTTATAACTCTTAGATAGAGAGTGAAATTCGACACCCACTTCTTTTGCACCTGGTATTTCCAAAAAGCTCATTGGTTTGTACCCATCATAGGAAACTTCTGTATACGGAGCGTCGTGAAGAACTGGTACATCGTGTTTTCTTGCAAAAGCCACCACTTCCTCAAAAAACTCACCTCCAGCTATGGCACCCGTGGGGTTATTAGGATAATTCAACCATAGAGCCTTAGCTTTGTCCGCAACGGCATCTGGTATAGCATTAAAATCAGGTAACCAGTCATTTTCCTCTAATAGTGGCATCCAATGGCATTCTCCACCTGCGAATAAAGTGCCTATGGAATATACTGGATATCCAGGATCAGGAACTAGGGCCACATCACCCGGATCTATAAAGCAAAATGCGGCATGACCTATCCCCTCTTTTGCACCAATAAGAGGTAAAACTTCTTTACTTGGATCTAACTCAACATTAAACCGTTTCTGGTACCAATCAGCTATAGATTGCCGTAATTCCGGTAGGCCTTCAGATTCCGGATATCTATGATTGGGAGGATCCTGACTAGCTTCTTGAAGTCTATTTAGAATATTCGCCGGAGTTGGTATATCCGGATCACCTATAGCAAACGTAACTACATCTGCTCCTTCAGCTCTTTTCTGCGCAATTTTTCTACTTATCTCAACGAATAAGTATGGTGGTATCTCTGCAATTCTTCTAGAAAACTTCATTCTTGTGTCCTCCTTAGAAAATTTCTCTAATTTGTTAACATTTCGGTAATTACATCTTCCAACTTGGTTTTTACTGTATGCTCAAACATTCTTAGGGTTAAAGGCAATTCAAGATTAATCTCTATAGCATCAGGTTCTACCAGTAATTTACCCTCAATCTTTCCTGACATAACACCAGTAATGTCTAAATGAAACTCGAATTGATCACCAGCCCAATTGTGATTCAAGTCTACGATTTGTCCAGCAGAAGATGCCATTCCATTGATTTTAGATTCCAATAATGGAATGTTATTTTTAACGTTTTGCAAAGCTTCAGCTTTACCAAGATTGTGTTTAATCGAGGTTTTCAACTAGGCAATTCCCCTCTAAACACTTCTTTAACTGGGCCTTCCATATAAATTGCATTGTGATTATTCCATGTGATTTTAATCGAACCACCTCGCAGTGCAATGTCTATATCACCATCCATATAGTCATGAAGGGAACTCACGGCAGCTATGGCGCAGGCACCAGTTCCACAAGCAAGTGTTTCCCCCGCTCCTCGTTCCCAAACTCTGGCTTTAACTGATCCTTTTTTCAAAACATTCACTATAGAAAAGTTTACTTTGTTAGGAAATAAGGTGTGCTTTTCTACTTTAGGTCCTATCAAATCTAGTGGAAATTCATCCACTGGCATTTCAATAAAAGCTACGGCGTGAGGGTTACCCATAGAAACAAAACTAAGTTCCAATGTATAACCATCAATTTCTATAGGAAAATCCAATACAGGCCCAGGTGACATATCATCTGAAAGCGTAACCGGTATACGCTCCGGCATGAATTCAGGTTGTCCCATGTTCACTATAGCTTGTACGACTTCTCCGGACTTCCAAATGGGCTCTATGGTTTTAACACCATCCATTGTTTCAACATTTAATGAAGATTTATCTGCAATTGGGAATTCATTTTCAAAACAATATTTAGCCACACACCTTATACCATTACCACACATCTCTGCTTCCGACCCATCAGGATTAAACATTCTCATCCGGACGTCTGCCACTGCGGAATTCATCAACACCAGAAGGCCATCTCCACCGATACCTACGTGCCTCTCTAAGGTTGACAATGCTAAAGCTGACCAGTCCATATCGGCATCACGACCATCGATTACCACATAGTCATTTCCTGCTCCGTGCATTTTCGTGAATTCCATCAGTACTGCCTCCGAATAACGTTTAAACCCTTCAACTAGATTTTACACAGTCAAATCAAATTTAGACAAGTGCTGTTCTATTTTAAAACTTATATCGCTCATGAATTGCACATCACTAACATCAACCCAGTTTATGTTTCTGGATTTTGGCCTTAGCCAAGCATACTGTTGTCTAGCAAATCGATGAGTCAAACTTTTTATTTTCGACACTACATTTTCCAATGAATCTTCACCTTTTATATAAGATGCAATTTCTCTATATCCTAAACTGGACATAGCTGAAAGGTCTTGTGTAAAACCCATATCTAATAATTTCCTAACCTCTTCAGGCCAGCCTTGCACTATCATCGCATCAATTCTGGCATCTATCCTACTGTATAGGTCATCTCTATCCATATATAAACCGATTATAATCTCGTCGTAAGAAGTTGAGGCACGTTGCCTCGCCTCCGAAAATGGCTTGCCCATTTCGTGACACACCTCTAAAGCCCTAACAACTCTCCTAATGTTCCGATAATCTATTTTGTTCGCGGAAACAGGGTCTCTTAGGTTTAGATCCTTCCATAGCTCCATACTACCTTCTTCTTCGGCCTTCCTAATCATGTCTGCTCTGAAAGAAGGATTGGGTGGTACTGCAGGTGCCTGATAACCATCTATCAATCCGAAGAGGTACTGACCTGTTCCACCTGTTATCAAAGGCAATTTCCCTGACTCATTTATGGTAATTATAGATTGACGTGCATCGGTCAAAAATCTTGCAAAATTGTATTCTTCATTGGGATCTACAACATCAAATAAATAGTGGTCCACTATATCCATGTCTGTTTTCGAGGGTTTAGCAGTTCCTATATCCATGTATCTGTAGACCTGCCTACTGTCTGCATTAACAATAGCCCCATTGAATAACTGGGCTGTATTCATTGCTATTTTGCTCTTACCAATTGATGTAGGCCCAACAATAACTACTATTGGAACAATCGGCGCATTCTTTTTAAAATCAGATGAATTTTCCATCTAACCTATTGCGTATCAAAGTGGAGCAACTTCCCCTGCTTTGTCTATTATATCTTGGAACTTCTGAGCGTCTAAGCTTGCTCCACCTACTAGTGCCCCATTAATATTTGGCTGACTAAGATAATCTTTAACATTGTCAGCGGTAACGCTGCCTCCATATAATAAAGTTATATTGTCAGCGAAGGTATTATCGTATATATCAGCCAGTTTTGATCTTATAAATCGCATTATATCTTCAGCTATATCAGACGTGGCGGCCTTGCCAGTCCCTATAGCCCAAACCGGCTCATATGCAACCACCAAATTCACCGTTTTCTCTATATTATTTAAGGATTCCTCCAATTGCGCTCCCACAACATGTTCTGCATCACCATTTTCACGTTCCTCCAAGTTCTCACCCACGCACAAAATTGGAGTTAAACTGTGTCCTATTGCCGAACGAAGTTTCTTGTTCACTATCTCATTTGTGTCTCCAAAAAACTGTCTCCTCTCCGAATGACCTATAATTACATATTCACAACAATCGGACAGCATACTGGAAGAAATCTCTCCTGTATAGGCACCTTTTTCTTCGAAGTAGACGTTCTGTGCACCGATCTTAATAGACTGACCTTCTAACAGTTTGCTAATTTCTTGAAGATAAACAAATGGAGGGCATATAACTGTTTCTACGAGTGCATCATCATTAATAGAGGACAGTAGATCTCTAGTGAGTTGCTGTGCCTCGCTAAAATTAGTATTCATCTTCCAATTAGCAGCTATTAATGTCTTAATCAACTGATCCCTCCTAAACAGATTTATGTGTTATTTTGTTTTACCCTGTGAAGCAACATTTTCCATAGCTTTCTTGATTTCCTCTTCATCTCCCAAAAACTTACGTTCTAAAACTTCCAACTTATCGGTAAACCTGTACAAAACTGGTACTCCGGTTGGGATATTCAGATTTACAATTTCATCTTCCGATATATCCTCCAAATATTTTATAAGAGCCCGTATGCTATTACCATGTGCTACAACAAGGATCTTCTTGCCGCTCACCACAGAAGGAATTATTTCTTTCTCCCAATAAGGAACTACCCGTTCCACTGTATCTTTCAAAGATTCTACGTTGGGTAGCTTTTTCAGTTCACTATATCTGGAATCGTTCGACGGATGTCTCTGGTCTTTGTCATTCAATGGAGGGGGAGGAATAGAATAACTTCTCCTCCAAATAAGGACTTGCTCTTCTCCATGTACGGAAGCAGTCTCTGCCTTGTTAAGTCCCTGTAAATCCCCATAATGCCTTTCATTTAGACGCCAGGAGCGAGTCACCGGAATCCACATGAGATCCATATCATCCAACACTGTCCATAAAGTTCTTATAGCTCGCTTTAAAACCGATGTATAGGCCATATCGAACATAAATCCCTGCTTCATCAATTCTTGCGCAGCTTTTTTGGCCTCTAAGACACCTTTATCGGTCAAGTCTACGTCGGCCCAACCAGTAAAGCGATTTGCTAAATTCCACTCGCTCTCGCCATGTCGAATCAAAACTATCTCATACATATACACCCCTCAGGACCAATTTACTTATCCAGAAGAGCCATTATACCTGGCAATTCTTTGCCTTCCAAAAATTCCAAGGTTGCTCCTCCTCCAGTGGACACATGTGTGATCCTATCTGCTATACCTAAAGAATCTACAGCTTCCGCAGTAGAACCACCTCCCAACACTGTGGTGACACCTTTTAAACTACCTAAGGTAGCTGCTAATTCCACAGTGCCTTTACTAAAATGTTTGAATTCAAAAACTCCCATTGGGCCATTCCAAAGTACGGTTTTTGCAGTTGATACTTCTGACTTGAACATATCCAGTGTTTTATGCCCTATGTCCATGATATACCATTCGCTTGGAATGTTGTCTATATCAACAGTCAATCTTTCTGCATCCGGACCAAAAAATTTGGCAACAACAACATCTTTCGGGATTATCAACTTTATACCATTCTGTGAAGCTTTACTCATAAGAGTTGCAGCAAGTGGTAATTTATCGTCCTCAACCATAGAATTTCCGATATCGAATCCCTGCGCCTTCAGAAACGTTCCAGCCATACCTCCGCCGATCAGCAATGTATCTACTTTATCCAAAAAGTTTTCTATTACACCTATCTTGTCACTTATCTTTGCTCCACCCAAAATCAATACAAGAGGATTTTCAGGAGATTCAGTCAATTGAGTTAAAATGTCTATTTCCTTATCCACAAGTAATCCAGCAACAGAAGGCAGAAAGCGTGTAATCCCTTCAGTAGAGGCATGCGCACGGTGAGAGACCCCAAAACCATCCTGAACAAACACATCCGCTAAAGATCCGATCGCCTTGCAGAAATCAGGGTCGTTAGATTCCTCTCCAGTATTAAAACGAAGGTTTTCAAGCATCAATACATCCCCAGGATCCATTAACCGTACCTTGGCATTTATATCATCAATATCTATATCGTCAACGTATATTACATCCTGATCCAAAAGTGTAGCTAGGTGTGTCGCTATAGGTTTCATTCTTAGACTTTCAACCACTTTCCCTCCAGGCCTGCCTAAATGGGAACACAATACCACCTTAGCATTATGCTCTTGTAGATATTTGATAGTCGGTATAGAGGCTTTTATTCTAGAATCGTCCGCTATGCCTCCGTCATACATTTCCACATTGAAATCTACTCTTACAAGAACAGTTTTGAGATTTACGTCTATATCATGTACGGTTCTTTTTTGCATAACACCTCTCTTTGGGTATGTTAGTAATATCCTATACGGACAATATATTGGCTATATTCTCTAGCTGACTGCTAAATTCATCAGGTAACTTTAGTTTGTTTAAGGAATCCAAAGCCTGGTCTTTAATTTCTATCAATTTTTGTTCTGAATACTCTTTTGCTCCTAAAACATCCAATACATCAATCACTTTATTTATATCTTCGGGGTCAATAACTCTTTTAAAATACACGTCCCCAAGAATATGTTTTTCAGAACCTCTTGCATTCTTTAAAGCGAAAATTATCGGTAAGGATTTCTTCTTATTTAGTACTTCATCTGAGAGGTAAGACTCATCGATTTTGGTGTTCCAAAGAGAAAAAATATCGTCTCGAATCTGTGTTGCTACAGCTACTTTCCTTCCGAAATCAGCTATGATATCCACCTGCTCTAAAGAGGCGTTGGCTGAAATTGCGCCTAATTTAAGAGCGCAACTCATGAGAGATGCTGATTTCATTTCTACCATATTTAAATAAGCATCTTCCGATATATCCACTCTTTCCCTGTAAGTCAAATCCATGTATTCACCTTCACATATGTCTATGCAAGCTGAATCCAATGCTTCTATCAATGTCAACACCTGCTCTGGTCCTACTTCTTTGTTCCTTTGATCCAATAGGGTTAGGCGAGCCAAGGCATGCATTCCATCTCCTGCATTAATGCTTTGTGCAGGTCCCCAAACCCACCAAAGACTTGAGCGATTATTCCGATTTGGAATACCGTCTTGAAGATCTTGATGTATAAGAGAATAATTGTTAACAAGTTCTACGGCACACGCAGACGGCATAGCATTGCTAGCAGATCCTCCAAATGCTTCCGAAACAAGCAAACACATAGAAGCATATTTCCTTGGCAAATGCACACCTGCAGACACCTTCTCTCCTTGTTCGTCTATCCATCCCATTTGGTAACTCATCATGTTGTACAAAGGAATATCTTTACCTTCAAAGACAGCCTTAAGATTTTTTTCTATATTTTCTTCGTAACGCGCTAACATTGTCGTTAAGTTCATACCCTGACTAACTCCCACTCTCAGTCAATTCAACCACTTTACTTATTTCTTCCAATGACAATACACCCTGCCTTATTAGGTTAGGAGGAATTGAGGTCACATCTAATATAGTAGAGGCACCTTGCATCGGGCATGCTCCTCCATCCAGAATCATATCGATGTTGTGCCCCATCTGTTTTTCAACAATAGAAGCGTCAGTTGGGTCCACTCCTCCGAAAATATTGGCGCTTGTACCTGCCAGAGGTATTCCTACAGATTTTATCAATTCCAATGCTAATTGATGATTAGGCATTCTAACTGCTACCGTATGATTGCCGGAGGTCAGAATATCCGATATGGATTTGTGTTTCTTTAGCACTAATGTTAATGGACCAGGCCAAAACATCTCTATCAAGTTTCGTATATCTTCACTCACATCAATGGCAACATTATTCAAGTCATTAGGATCGGCTAGCAGTATGGGCAAAGCCATCGTTGTTGGTCTTCCTTTGGCAACAAACACTTTTTTTATAGCATTTTCGTCAAAAACATTTGCACCTAAAGCATATAGAGTGTCTGTAGGGAACGCGACTAACCCCCCATTTCTTAATATATTCGAAGCTCTCTCCAGTTCCGGTATCATCACGCTGTTGTCTTGATTATCAATGGTCATTTTCTTGACTGAGTATAGCACAGATGCTAATGTGTGGGCATAAATTCATTGGAGTACAATGATACGATTTCCACTACTGACCAGAGAAATTTACAGGTTCCATTCAGTTGAATTCATTTTAAAGGCGACGAAATGACCAAACCAAGAAATGAACTCTCCAGCGTTGGTGAATCAATCCTGATAATAGACTTCGGTTCCCAATATAGCCAATTGATAGCCAGAAGAGTTAGAGAGGCCAAAGTGTATTGTGAAATTGTACCTCACGATGTCTCTCGTGAAAAAATAGCATACCTGGCTCCTAGTGGCGTAATACTCTCTGGAGGTCCCGCCAGCGTATACCAAAAAGATGCTCCCATGTGCCCAAGTTGGGTTTATGAAATGGATATACCAATGTTAGGCATCTGCTACGGATTGCAGGTACTAGCCCATCAACTTGGAGGATCTGTGGTTCCCAGCGACCGAAAGGAATACGGACACGCTCTATTGCATCAAATAGAGGGCTCGCATCCTTTATTTAAGGGATTGGAAAGTTCAATTGACGTTTGGATGAGCCACGGAGATCAAGTGGAACAGATACCTGAAGGTTTTCATCCCATAGCGTACACGGAAAATTCCCCGGTGGCAGTAATAGGTGACAATAAAGGGAAAATAGGATTGCAATTCCATCCCGAAGTTATTCATACTCCAGACGGAAAAACTATAATAGAAAACTTTCTGTATTCTATCTGTAATTTAAGTGGTACATGGACACCTAAAAGTTTTATAGAGGATAGTATCGCTCGTATTAAATCCCAAGTAGGAGAAAGTAAAGTAATATGCGGCATATCTGGTGGGGTAGACTCCTCAGTGACTGCCGCCTTAATCAATCATGCAATTGGAGACCAATTAACCTGTATATTTGTTAATAATGGACTACTTCGTCAAGGAGAGCCAGAAGAAGTAGTAAACACTTTGAAGTCCAACATGGGAATAAATCTCGTCTATTCAGATGCAACAGATCAATTCATAAATAAACTTTCTGGGATAACTGACCCAGAGCAGAAAAGAAAGATTATAGGTAATGAGTTCATAGAAGTCTTCGAAAAAGAATCAGCCCAACTAGGCACAGTCGAATTTCTGGCACAGGGAACTCTATACCCAGATGTAATCGAAAGCAAATCGGATGTCAGTAAAGAGTCTGTGACTATAAAAACCCACCACAATGTGGGAGGACTTCCAGAAGACATGAAATTCTCATTAGTAGAACCTTTGAGATATTTGTTTAAAGATGAAGTCAGAGATGTAGGATTGGAGCTTGGGTTACCAGAAAATATGGTCCATAGGCAACCATTTCCCGGACCAGGATTAGCTATACGTATAATGGGAGAGGTTACTCACGACAAATTAGACATTTTGAAGTCCTGCGACAATATTGTTATGGAAGAAATATATTCTCATAACCTCTACAGAGATTTGTGGCAAAGTTTTGCTGTTTTAACAGATACAAAGACTGTCGGAGTAATGGGCGACTTCAGAACTTATGGAAATATGGTAGCAATAAGAGCAGTAACCAGCGAAGATGCCATGACAGCGGACTGGGCCAGGATTCCCTACGATATCTTAGCAAAGATATCAAGTCGCATAGTAAACGAAGTTGAATCAGTAAATAGGGTGGTCTACGACATCACCAGCAAACCTCCAGGCACAATAGAGTGGGAGTAACAAATCGTAATGCAACTAACTGAATATATGGAAGCACACGGTCACGAACAACTTTGTGTATTTACTGACACAAATGTAGGGCTAAAAGCGTTTATAGCAATTCATGATACTACGTTGGGTCCTGCACTAGGTGGTGTCAGATTCTGGCCTCACAAAACCGAAGACGATGCTTTGATGGATGTACTTCGACTTTCAAAGGGTATGACCTACAAATCTGCTGCTGCCGGTTTAGATTTTGGCGGAGGAAAAGCACTAATTGTATGTTCGAACGACGAAAAAACAGAAGCCATGTTGAGATCCTTTGGCAAGTGCGTAGAATCACTGGGAGGCAGGTATATAACTACTGAAGACGTAGGTGCAACAACCGATGACATAGAAATTATCTCCAAAGAAACTTCGCATATTGCAGGATTGTCTCTATCGCTGGGAGGAAGTGGAGATCCGTCGGAAATGACTGCTTACGGTATATATGAAGGAATGAAAGCATGCGCATCCGAAGTGTGGGGCCATACATCATTAAGAAACCGCAAGGTTGCTGTACAAGGATTCGGAAAAGTTGCCTATTACTTGTCCAAACACTTAATACAGGACGATATTAAAGTCATTGTCGCGGATATAAACAGTGCTGCCCAGGCAAGAGCAAAAAATATGGGACTAGAGGTGCTAAACGATGCAGACGATATTTATAACATAGAATGTGACATATTTGCGCCATGTGCTTTAGGAGGAATAATAAATGACAAAACTGTACCAATGCTTAAGTGTAAAATAGTAGCAGGAAGCGCTAATAACCAATTGTTAGAAGACAAACATGCGTCCATGCTCCAAAACAGAGGCATATTATATGCTCCTGATTACTTGATAAACGCTGGAGGAGTTATAAACATATCAGTTGAGATAGGTCAAGAATACAGTCCAAACATAGCTGCAGATCGCGTCGCAGGAATATACGAACAAATCAGACTGGTCATAGAAACGTCTAAACAAAATAGTATCACTACTGCAGCAGCTGCTGATTTCATAGCTGAAGAAAGAATAAATTCAGTCAAGAGTAGCAAGAATATCTAGTATAAACCTCTTGCAACTTATTCACTAAACAATCTGTCTCTGATATCTTTTAATATGGCTACATTTTCCTTGTCAGGCCCGTCACCGTTCATTCCCGGTACTTCCAAAAAAAAGGGTACATCTTTAAAAATAGGGTTGGCCATTATTACTTGGAATCCTTCTACTCCTATATAACCCTGGCCTATGTTCTCGTGTCTGTCTACAGATGAACCAAGGGGTGTTTTGCTATCGTTAGCATGAACCGCCACTAAATTATCCAATCCGATGTGCTTATCGAACTCATCCAACATTTGTTCCAGACCAGATTTTTCGTTTATAGCATATCCGGCAGCAAAAACATGCTGTGTATCAAGACAAATCTTTAGGTTTGGACTCTCCAAAGCCCGGAGTATTCTTCCTATTTCATAGAAACTAGAACACAGATGATCACCCATTCCTGCACTATTTTCTAAAATAAGGTATCTATTATTAGGAGATTGACTGAGAATCCGTTCAAGGGTATTAACAGCCTGATCAAAAACAGCATCAAATCCACGACCCTTATGACTACCCGCGTGAAATACAACGCCTAAAGCATCTAACTGTTCTGATACTGTCATATAGTTTATTAAAGATTGAACACCTTTTTCCAGGTTTTCTTGATTATCCGTTCCCAGACTAACTAAATAAATCCCATGAAAAACCACAGGATTTATGGAACTTTTGAAAGATTTTTCTCTAAATAAATCTATGGTTGCCGAGTCCAAAGGTTTGAATGTCCAACCTCTTGGAGAAGATACGAATATCTGTACTGCTTCAGCCTCTATTAAGGATGCTCTATCTATAGCTTTGTCCACCCCGCCAGCAGTAGAAACATGGGCCCCGATTTTCAAAATCAGACTCCTATATTTATTAGTTACCCCTAAAAGAGAAAGGTCTACGTAGCATTCTACCTAAGTCTCCATTCTCCCAAACTAACAAAATCTGGCTGGCTATCCAAATAGAACTGTAGGTACCTACTATTATACCGATCAGCAGAACCACAAGAAAATCAAGTATTGTGGATCCGCCAAAAATCATTAGAGCCAATATTGTAAAGAGTAGAGTCAAGCTAGTGTTCAAAGATCTAACTATAGTATCCTGAATACTAATATTGATCGTAGCTCCTAAATTAGATCCTATGCCTCTGATAAGATTCTCCCTTACTCTATCAAACACAACTATAGTATCGTGAACACTATAACCGATGATTGTAAGAATTCCTGCTATAAACATTGCGTTAACTTCTAACTCAAAATATCTCCCACATAAAGAGAATATTCCCATTACCACCAATACATCGTGTATCAGAGCCACTATGGCTGAGACACCATATCTAAAAGGAGAAGGCACTCTCCTGAAAGCCCAAGTCATGTACAGCAATATAGCCAAAGCAGCTATCACAACTATAAAGAAGGCATTACGCACCGTTTCTGTAGCTATACTAGGTGAAACAGAGAAAAAATCTGGAACTTCTACGTCAGTATTAAAAGCTGCTTCCAGAGCGGCTATAATAGACTCTCTTTCTGATAGCTGATTTCCTACAGCTTCTTCCAAAGTCCTAGTCCTTATAAAGTAACTTCCCGCACCCGCATTCTGGATAACAGCATCTGCATGGCCTAGTTCCCCTAATTGGGATCTCAGGGCCTCCTGAGACACACTATCCGCAAAATCTAAAGTTATCGACGAGCCTCCTGTGAATTCCAAACCTGCTTTCAATCCATTTGGGGCCATTAATGACACAGCACTAGCTATCATTATTATTAGTGACAACAGAAAAAACCAATTGCGCCTGCTAACGAAATCCACTTTATACCTCGATACCTCTCCCCCAAATATTTTGGGATTATTTTTTATGAATCGCTTTTCACTGGTGCGTATAAAACACTAAACCTACTAAGTGGTGACATGCCTGCTATTCTAAGTAGAGTACGTGTGACAGTAAGAGCTGAGAACATACTTGCGGCGACTCCTATAAATAAAGTTACAGCAAATCCAGTAACCACTCCAGTTCCTAATCTAGTTCCAAACCAAAAAAGAATAGCACAGGTTATGAAAGTAGAAACATTACTGTCTCTAATTGCCGGCCAAGCTCGGTTGAACCCAGTCTCTATAGAGGCAATTAAAGTGCGCCCAGCCCGAAGTTCCTCCTTCATACGTTCAAAAATCAGAATGTTCGCATCCACGGCCATTCCTATAGACAAAATAAACGCAGCCAAACCACCAAGAGTCAACGTTATGGGCCACAACTTAAGTATAGCCAAGACAATAATTGAATATATAATCAAAGCCAAACAGGCTAGAACTCCCGGCAATCTGTAATATATGGCCATAAACAACAATACCAAGCCTAAACCTATAAGTCCTGCCACAACACTCTTAGCTAAAGAATCTTCACCGAGAGTAGCATCCACATCCAATTCTTGTATAAGGTTAAGCGGAACTTGAAGTCGACCAGACTCCAACTGGATTGCTATAGTTCTTACTCTCGTCATAGTAAAATCTGGACCCTGTATATAAGCTCTACCACCAGTTATTGCCTGCATTGCAACAGGCGCTATCAATAACACGTCGTCTAAGTAGAACGCCGTCCTGTTGTTGGTACCTGCAATACGCTGAGTATGTTCACCAAAAATTTTTGCACCTTCATCATTGAATTCTAGATTAACCACAGGAACACCCATGCTGGGATGCATTGATGCATATGCCCTAAGGAGATCGTCTCCGGTTAAATTCAGTGGATTATCAACGTGATATTCAGGATCATGACAGCTTTGAGTGATATCGGAAATATCGTTTAGACAGGTCCTTTCCTTCAATTCCAATTGTGCCGTTTGTCCAATTAACCTCTTCGCCTCTTCAACACCACCCGTGATAGTGACTGTCATATCCTCGGTATAAAAAGATACAAAAGAATCAAACTGTTTAGCGAGCTCTTCCTCCAAGTAATCTCTCTGCTCAGGCATTAATTGTTTTACGATAATATCGTATTGAAGATTATTGAGAGTATTAATCGTGGTGTCTAGCCATCCCTCCATAACTTGTTGTATAAGTTCAGCCTCTACTTCTTCCGAGAATGCCACACGTATCTTTGTATCCGTAAATTGTCTCCTCAAAGCATCTTCAATACTCTGTCTCTCCCCTACACGAGTAACATTCCCCTCCGCGTCTCTGCGTTCAGAAATAAGGGACGGTAATTCAACAATAAAAGATCCATCTTCTTGCTCATTTATCTCGGATTCTGGGCGGTCCACCGAGGCGAGAACATTTCTTATTTCGTCTTCTGTGACATCAACGGGGAATTGGAGGATTGCTTTGGTAACTCCTACTCCTGGCAATTGAATAAGAACTCTATCCCCACCCATTCTTTGGATTATTGGTTCAGCAACACCAAATGAGTTTACTCTCCTCTCTATAGTTCGTATCACACCATCCATTTGATCTTCGCTGACTTCTTCACCTTCTGTTGGCAAAGCCTCATACACTAAATGGCTGCCTCCCTCTAAATCCAATCCAAGTTGAAGGCCCAACAAAGTGTCATCACCTCTGTTGATGTTGAAGCTACCTAACGAAACATCAAACTCTTGATATGCCAAGACTACAGAGCAGAAAGAAACTATTATAGTAATTAAGAGAGCACGCTTTAACGGAAATCTACGCATGTACCATCCTTAGATTCAAAATCTACCATATTTTACGTTACCTCCCAGAAAAGACAAGGGGTATAGTACAGTAATTAGTAACAATTTAAAACCAAAAAGAGGTAACCTTATAAAAAGGTTCACCTCTTGATGGGTTGATCTAGAAGCAATTACTGTTAATTGCTATTAATATATTCCAGTCCTACCATTACCGTTAGAGGCTCTTCTAAGAAATGGCGGAATGTCTAATTCAGCTTCTTCACGTAAAGACCCCATTAGTTCATCTATGTTGGTCAACTGAGTAATTTGCTCGGGTGTAGGATTAAATTGTTCTTCAGATGAAAAACCAGTGGCGATTATGGTTATTTTAACTTCATCTTCCATTTTCAGATCGGTTGCGGATCCAAAAAAGAGTTGAACATCTGGATCAGCTGCCGCTCTTATAATATCTGCTGCATCCTCAACTTCCTGCAAAGTCAAATCCGTGCCACCCGTGACATTGAGCACAACACCTCTAGCTCCATCGATAGAAACATCCAATAAAGAACTTTGAATAGCCGCCCTTGCTGCGTCTACGGCTTTATTCTCTCCAGTCCCTTTTCCTATTGCCATCCAAGCTGGTCCTGCATTAGTCATAACAGTCTGAATATCAGCGAAATCCAAGTTGATTTCGCCAGGGACTGTAACTAGTTCGGCAATTGATTGAACTCCCTGTCTTAACACATCGTCAGCCAATTTAAAAGCATTTTCCATAGTAAGACGTTCGTCAGAAACCTGAGACAAACGATCATTTGGTATTATTATTAATGTATCGACTTTTTCTTTGAGCTTGGCGATGCCTTCTTCTGCTAATTTTCTCCTGCGAGTTCCTTCGAATCCAAATGGCTTAGTTACTACTCCAACTGTCAACGCATTAGCTTCTTTTGCAATTTCGGCCACTACAGGAGCTGCCCCGGTACCAGTTCCTCCACCCATACCTGCAGCAATAAAGACCATATCGGCGCCCTTTAGAGATTCAATCAATTCTTCCCGACTTTCCTCGGCTGAGTCCTTACCTCTTTCAGGATCACCACCTACTCCAAGTCCTCTAGTCAATTGATCTCCCATACGAATCCTTAAAGGAACCTCGCAACGCATTAAGGCTTGAGCATCAGTGTTAATTCCAACGTATTCAACACCTTGCACCCTCTCTCTAAACATCCGGGAAACTGCATTACAACCCCCTCCTCCTACCCCAACGACTTTTATTTTAGCTACCCCATCATGCTGTTGATCGTAGACCTGACTCATAATTACACCTCCTTCATTACGTGCACGTTATACGTTGATCCTACTCGTCAAAATACTTAACCATTTTCTAAAAGGAAGACTTGTATTAATTATTTTATTTATAGATGAACTGCTTAGGTTTTCTCGCTGATGTTTAGCACCCCAATACAACAAACCTAGTGAACTAGCATAGGCAGGATCTTCCAGTTCCTCCGGAACCCATGAAGGATACTCTGGAATGCCAATTCTCACTGTTCCTGGCCATATTTCGCTAGCCAATTCTTGTAAACCCGGTAATTTAGCAGTCCCGCCTGTCAAAACCAATCCGCCAGAAGGAGCTCTGTCTAATCCAGCACTGTGAACTTCTCTTAGCACAAGACTGAGCAATTCTCTTACTCTTTCCTTGATAATCTGGCGAAGAACGTTCTTGTCCACATCGGTGAATATCTTGCTGCCAAAACCAGGAACACGAATGAGTTCCGAGTCTTCAAATTCAGAAGAGGAAACGTCGCCGTGTTTTAATTTTGCCTCTTCAGCGGCCAAAGCAAATGTTGTAAACGCGATCGATATGTCCCGAGTTATCTGTGCCCCTCCAACCGGTATCACATTTATATGCCATACACTGCCATTAATAAATATAGCCACATCAGTTGTGCCGCCTCCTATGTCTACCATAACGACACCTATGTTCTTTTCATCTTCGGACAGAACCGATTCAGCACTTGCAAGTGGATGAAGAACCAAACTATTTATCTTAACTCCAGCGATTCTCATGGCCTCTGTTAAATTATCCGCCGATGTTGGATCAGTCATTACAACATGGCTTTCCACTTCAACCGAAGAAGCCTTCATACCAATCGGGTCATGTATGCCCCAGTGTCCGTCTACAGAGTAGTCCCGAGGTATAACGTGCAGAATACGGTCTACATTAGTTGATTTTGAAGAATAACTAGCCTTAATCACTTGCTCAACATCTTTAGCACAAACGGGTTCATCATAAGAACGATTGTCCATAGCAGCTCTAGAATTAACGTAGTTAACCCTGCTACCAGTTACCCCCACATAGGCTGGCGTGGATTTTATTCCAGCTTGTGATTCTGCTTCCTTTAGTGAATTTTGTACGACCTGTTTTACTTCTGACAAATTACTAACAAGACCTTTTTGCATGCCTCTAGATGGGACCGATGACATACCTATAATCTGTATCTCTTGATCTTCGCCGGATCTACCGATTAGAGTACAAACTTTGGATGTTCCAACATCTATTACTGTATGGTATAATTCGTTTTGCATTGTTTCAGTGTTCTACATATTTAATAATTTAACTGGTGTGTGGGGGAAATCGCCTAGTAAATGTATTTGCATCTTGGGTTCGATCGCAAAAATATTTATATATCTGTTTAGTTCTATCAAATTTACTATTCTAATACTGCGACGTTCCCCCTGTACCAGCTAGTATCTAATAGAAGGTTTAACCTTCTAAATTCGCTCCGCCACCCGCATTCGGGCGCTTCGACTCCTTCTGTTCAACCTAATTTCAGTATCAGAAGGTTTGATCACCTTTTTATTGATTATCCTTAAAGTGTCGCCTTCCCTATGTTTTTGAGTTAAAAAATTCTTCACCAACCTATCCTCTAAAGAGTGATAACTTATAACTGCCAATCGACCGCCTGGACTTAAGACTTCTTGTGATTGACAAAGCGCAGATTCTAAGTTTTCCATCTCTCCATTAACTTCCATACGAATTGCCTGAAAAGTCCGAGTAGCAGGATGAATCTTATTCCAAGGACGTTTCAGTGCTTTAATAACAACAGTTGATAATTGCAAAGTGGTATCAATTGGTCTGTTTCTGACAATTGCTTTAGCTATACGATCAGGCTTAGATTCTTCTCCGTAATTCGCAACAATCCTAGAAATGTCTTTTTCGTGATAGGTATTTATAACATCCCAGGCTGTAAAATCTTGATTTTTGTCAAATCTCATATCAAGGTAGTCATCTGACCTGAAACTAAATCCCCTACCCTGTTTTTCAAGTTGCAAAGATGACAATCCAAGATCGAAGAAAACACCATCCACAGAAGAAAATCCGTTTTTAGCTGCTATTGCTTTAAGATTACCAAAGTTGTCATTGACTAACGTAACGTTTTTTGAATAACTGTCGAGAGACTTTATTGAGGAAGATATGGCATCTAGGTCCAAGTCTATACCCAGAATTGTTGGAGCCGGTTTTGTTGATTCTAAAATCGCCTGTGTGTGTCCAGCCTCACCAAGGGTACAATCTATATATTTACCCTTTGGCTTAACACTTAAACTATCAACAAGCTCTTCTGACAAAACTGGTACGTGATATTTAGGGAAAGAGTTACTCATCTGTAATTCTCCCCCTGTTCTGCGATCCTAGAAGAGTCAGCCTCTATGGCGTCTCGTTCCAGTTCCCATTCGTCTTTAGACCATAATTCCAAGTAGGAACCCATGCCAGCTATTACGACTTCTTCGTCTATATGTGCATACTCTCTCAAACGACTAGGTATTAAAACTCTTCCTTGTCTATCCATGTCCGCATCAAACGACGACGAAAACACATTCCTTCTCTGCCTACGCTCCTTAGAGATATTAGTAGGTAAAGCCGCGACCTGCCTGGCATAGTCTCCAAATTCAGAAGGAGGCCATATGTTTATACAACGGTCGTATCCACGTTGTAAGACTAG
>CEUS01008283.1_pt1 | contig 20025 bp, 16 predicted proteins | sample 427031 | NCBI WGS metagenome assembly CEUS01 (sample SAMEA2622837, study PRJEB7988) | marine metagenome | biome: marine biome (ENVO:00000447); feature: marine epipelagic mixed layer (ENVO:xxxxxxxxx); material: "saline water (ENVO:00002010), including plankton (ENVO:xxxxxxxx)" | depth 140 m | reverse complement strand
CAAAAATGCTTAATATGGTTGATCACGTATATGTCAAAGGTCATCCTATTGATTTTTTTGCAGCCAGCATTTCTAGTATTATAGCTGTTTCTGGAATCGGACTGGCGTACCTTATATATATCAGAAAGTCTGTTAACACTTCTACAATCATAGATGGCGAATTTTCTTACATGACTGGACCGGTTTATAAACTTATTTTCAGGAAGTACTTTTTTGACGAATTATATGAAGGTAAAATTACAATTGCTTTGTTTTACAACGGTGTGGCACGTTTGATTGATTGGTGTGATAGAAACATAGTGGACAGAATCGGCAACGTCATTGGATTCTTTGGTAGAAATAGCGGGAAGGTTGTCACTACCCTGGAAACCGGGCAAGTTCAAATTTATGGCGTAGGGATGTCTGTTGGAATTGTTAGTATTCTAATAGTATTCGTGGTATGGGGATAACTAATGATGGGGATAACTAATGATATGGAGTTGAGAAACTGATGCTTCTTTCAGCTATAATATTTTTGCCTCTAGCTGGGGCGGTTGTTATACTCTTGGGTTTGAACGATCCTAAGAAAGTTCGCCTCTGGGCTGTTTTTATTGGATTTGTTGAACTTGTGCTTGGATTCTTGTGTTTCTATTTATTCCAAACTGCAGATATAGATCTGAAAGATGGGATGGAATTAGTAGAAAAATATGAGAAGTGGATACCAGTACTAAACATTCAATATCACTTAGGAGTAGACGGACTTAGCGCTCCGCTGGTTTTGTTAACTTCATTGTTGGGTTTCTGTTCCATAGTAGCTTCTCTTAATATTCAACTCAGGATAAAAGAATATTTCATGTGGCTATTGATACTGCAAAGCGCGGTTATGGGTGTGTTTATCTCTTTGGATTTTGTTTTATTCTTTATATTTTGGGAACTTGAATTACTACCCATGTATTTCTTGATCTCTATTTGGGGAAGTGGTAGAAAAGAATACTCTGCAATGAAATTCGTTATTTTTACTCTGCTTGGTAGCGCATTTATGCTTGTTTCTATCTTAGGGCTTTATTTTTCCACAGGCTCTTTCAGCATTATTGCGTTGCCTGCATTAGTATCGGAAGCTAAATTGTTTATGCCTGCAGGGACAATGTTTGCATTTCTATTTTTGGCGTTCGCGGTTAAATTGCCAGTTTGGCCTGTTCATACCTGGTTGCCTGATGCGCATACTGATGCTCCCACAGCTGTAAGCGTGATGCTTGCTGGTGTTCTGTTGAAAATGGGTGGCTACGGAATGATCAGGCTGGCAATAGGAATATTTCCAGGAGAGGCACAGGATTGGGCATGGGTTATTGCAACACTTGCTGTAATAAGTGTTTTATATGGAGCTGTTTGTACCGTAAGACAGACAGATTTGAAAAAACTTGTGGCCTTTAGTAGTGTCAGTCATATGGGTTATGTACTACTAGGCATTTCGTCTGTTGTTGGAGTCGGTGGTTCTGTCTCCTCGGTTGGGTTAACAGGAGCTGCGATGCAGATGTTTACTCATGGTACTATAACTGGACTTTTGTTCTTAGTGGTGGGATTGATATACGATAGGGCACATACTAGGCACATACCTGATCTTGGAGGATTGGCATCCAATATGCCTTTTGTAGGGGTTGCATTTCTGGTGGCAGGATTGGCCTCATTGGGACTTCCGGGGACGAGTGGGTTCATAGCTGAACTGCTGGTTTTCTTAGGTACATTTGAGGTTTGGCCAATAATAACTACTTTGTCAGTATTCGCAATAGTACTAACTGCTGGTTATATATTATGGATGATACAAAGGACATTTTTTGGCCCTGCCATATCTCGGTTAGATGAAGTGGGAGATGTGAGTTTGGTTCAGGCTGTACCGTTGGTGATATTAATGGTGTCTATTATGGTGGTAGGGCTCTATCCTTCAATTATATCAGATGCATTTGCGTTGGGATTAGAACCAATTATGGAATCCTTACAAACTGGTGCTAGGTCATAAAGGTGGACTAAATATGGACTTTCATGACATAAAATTACTATCTCCAGAAATCTCGATGGGTGCATTGGGAATAATAATCATACTTCTGGATATGATAACAAATAGAAAAGGTGTTCTTGCTACAGTCTCTGTTGTTGGACTGGCTGTACCTCTTAGTCTGTCTTTGTACTTGTGTGGACTTGTTGATAGTGACTCTGAAGGGAAACTGTCTGGTGTATACGGAACTGTTTTGATTGATCAATTTTCTTTGTTTTTCAAATTTTTTATCCTTGGCACACTAGCTTTAGTAATATTGTCCTCGACGGACTACCTGTCTAAACTGGGTAGACTCAGAGGAGAATACCATGCACTATTGATTTTTTCCGCTGCAGGTATGATGTTACTTCCCGCCGTTACCGATTTGATTTCTATTTATATCGCTATTGAACTAACGGCTTTGCCACTGGCGGCTTTGATAGCTATTAGAAGAGATTCTCATTCGACAGAAGCTGGCATCAAATTCCTTTTGCTAAGTGCCATGAGTTCAGCCGTTCTCTTATATGGTATGGCTCTTATATATGGATTCACTGGCTCCACAGAAATAGAGGTAATAATAGAGAGAATAGCATATTTGTCGACTGGTTCAGGTCCATTTGGTGAAAGAGTGATCCTTCTTGCAGTTGTTTTGATAGTAGCTGGTATCGGCTTTAAGATATCGGTTGCACCTTTTCAGATGTGGGTACCAGATGTATATGAAGGAGCCCCCACTCCGATTACCAGTTATTTATCCGTTGCAAGTAAGGCTGCTGGTTTTGCAATAATGCTCAGAATATTCTATATGGCTTTTGGGGATATTCGCATCGATTGGGCTTCTCTATTTGCTATATTGAGCGCGGTATCCATGACTGTGGGAAACCTCGCAGCTGTTATACAGACTAACATAAAAAGGATGCTGGCCTACAGCACGGTGGCTCATGCCGGATTCCTTTTGATGGGATTGGCTGCCGTAGGCACTCAGGCTGATCTGTTTGAAACACCTATGGGACCAGGTAGTGTTTTGTTTTATCTTGTCGCCTATGCCGTAACCAATTTAGCCGCGTTTTTTGTAATAATCGCGGTAGTCAATTCTACTAGAAGCAACATGATCCGTAATTTTGCAGGAATGGGACAGCGAGCTCCCGTGCTTGCAATAATCTTGTCGATTTCAATGATATCCTTACTAGGTATACCTCCAACAGTAGGATTCATGGGTAAGCTATACATATTCAGCGCCGCTATAAATAGCGGACTGACCTGGTTAGTTATATGTGGAGTTTTGAATAGCGTAGTCTCTGCATATTATTATTTGAGAGTCATTAGAACGATGTACATGTTAGAACCTGAATCGGATACATCCATACAAATTGGCATACCTCCTAGAATGGCAATAGGAATAGTAGGTATAGGTATACTAGTGCTTGGAATAATTCCTTCAACAGTAATGAATGCTGCCGAAAAAGCGGTAATAGTTTTCTTCTAGAAACCGTTCGTTGACATGCCAAATATGTAATGCTAGACTGCCCGTGCCTAAGAAGGTTGAAAAAATCACCTTAGTAAAATGAGGCATTATAGTAACCTGGAGGTTTCTCATGATTCTCCAATCTAAAGTGGGAGTGGTTTACAATCCATGGGCTCCTCGCTCTAAGGAATTAGTCGAAAAATTTAGAGAAAAATTGGGATTGGATGAATCGTCTTGGATCGTGGAGGCTTCTTCAACTGATTTCAAAGATCCAGATCCTGATATGGCTTTAATAATAACTATTGGTGGAGACGGCACTATCTTATGGGCTAATCAATTAGCTGCTCCGAGGAACATTCCTATACTGGGAGTAAATTTAGGCAGAGTGGGATTTCTAACTGAATTAAGTGCAGATAAAGCTATAGATTCCATCGGATATTACTTGGATGGTACGGCCAGAGTAGAGGAGAGAGCTATGTTGGAGGCCACCATATCTGGAGATGAATCGAAAAAGTTTTCGAATGAACGCTTTCAGGCTCTGAATGATGTAGTTGTGGGTAGGAGCGCTATTTCGAGGCTAGTACATTTGGAAGTAAGTATTGATGACGCTATTTTGACGACCTATAGAGCAGATGCGGTGATAGTAGCGACTGCCACCGGCAGTACTGGATATTCAATTTCTGCCGGAGGACCAATATTGAGTCCAGAATCGAGCAACATTTTGATAAATCCTTTAGCTACTCACTTGGGAATGGATAATCCTTTGGTGGTGCCTTCAGACTCGTGTGTTGAAATTGCCTTAAAATCTGATTATGAAGCCGTTTTTAGTTTAGATGGTAGGCCTGATTTGGAATTGCTACCAGGGCAGGTGGTAAAAATAATTCAGAGTGAATACACTGCAAAATTTTTAAGACTGAGCCCTGCCAACCAATTTTATTCAGTACTGACTAATAGATTAAACCCAGAGACCACATATAAAACATCTGACAACAAGTAGGTAAATTAATGGAAGAGAAAAGCATAAGTTCGGATTATGTATACAGGGGCAACATAATTGACGTCAGATTAGAAACAATAACCTTACCAGAGGGCAAGACAGGCCAAAGAGAGATTGTGGATCATGGAGATTCTATAGTTGTGGTGCCTGTAGACAAAGATAATCAAATTATACTTGTTAGGCAATACCGTAAAGCTTTGGAGAATTTTCTTCTTGAAGCGCCGGCTGGTGGCATAGAAAAAAATGAAACCCCGGGTGATGCCGCAGTAAGAGAGCTTCAAGAAGAAATAGGATATACCAGCTATAACATCGAATATATGGGTGGATTTTGGATTGCACCAGGGTTTTGCAATGAATATATGTATTCTTACATCGCTAGAGACTTAGTAAAGAGTCAATTGCCTCCGGATGAAGACGAAAACATAGAAATAGTTTCTGTGCCTATGGAAGAGATACTTCATTTGATCAGGTCGGGTGAGATAGAGGACGCAAAGTCGATATCCGCACTGTTAATGGCCCTAAATTTGTTCGAACTTTCATTGTAAAAATCATCACTATCTGGTATAGTCAATGAGTTTGGATCGAGGCGTCGTCTCATCTAAAATGAGTTGACGAGAGAAGCGTCAAAGAAGTCGGAGTATGGATGTCTTAGTTTCCTCGATACCTGTGTGGCTTAACGTCCGGGAGGATAATAATGGAAGTAAATCTCAAGGTAAAAAGATTCGACCCTGAATCCGATAACACTGAATCCCATTACCAAGAATATAATCTAGAGGTAGAAGACTATTACACGGTACTGGATTCTTTAATAAAGGTTAGAGAAGAAGTAGACGGAAGTCTTGCTTTAAGGTGTTCTTGTCGAGCTTCCATATGTGGTTCTTGCTCTATGCGAGTTAATGGTCATGCCAAATTGGTTTGCAAGACGAAAATAACAGATGTGGCTAAAGAAGGTAATGAAATAGTTGTGGAGCCTATGGGCAACATGCGAGTGGTCAAAGATCTTGTTACAGACATGAAACCATTCTGGGACAAAGTTAGATCTGTTCAACCGTGGTTACAACCTTCTGGACCGGCTCCCGAGGCTGAGTATATAGCGTCAAACGAAAGCATGCTTCACTTGAATGGAGTTATGAGTTGTATTATGTGCGGGGCTTGTGTCTCAGACTGTACGACTCTTGAAGTAGATCATAATTATGTGGGTCCAGCAGCGTTAGCAAAAGCCTATAGATTTGTGGCAGACCCTAGAGATGATCAAGACGAATCAAGATTAAAGATGTATAACTCATACGGCGGTATTTGGGATTGCACCAGATGTATGGAATGTGTACAAGTTTGCCCTAAAGGTGTCGCTCCTATGGATAGGATAATGGTATTAAGAGACAATGCAATTGAGGCTGGCTTTTCTAACACCAATGGTGCGAGGCATACAGAAGCGTTTAATGATTCAATTAAACACAGCGGTCATTTAGATGAATTGACACTTCCAATAAAAACATTTGGCATGGGTGGTATATTCATGTTTGGGAAAATGCTTGATATACCAGCCTTAATTAGAAATATCCCTTCACTAATGGGTTTGTTACCTGTTGGATTAAGGGCCTTTAGAAGAGGTAAAGTCCCGCCTATTTTCCATAAGAAAATACAGGGAGCTGATAAGATTAGGAATATCTTCGAAAAATTGGAGAGCAAGAAATGAAATACGCTTTCTTTCCCGGATGTGTATCTAGAGGTGGATGCCCGGAACTGTATCCATCCTCAATTCAGGTTTGTGAGAGACTCGGACTTGAACTGGAAGTAATGGAGGGAGCGTCTTGTACTGGGGCAGGCGTGCTACAGGAAAAAAATCAGAAACTTGGTGACACCCTGAATGCCAGGACATTTGCCATGGCTGAGGCAATGGGATTGCCCATAATGACTATATGTAGCACTTGTCAGGGTACTATGAGCCAGGCGCACAAACGACTGAACGATGATTTGGAATATAGAGCAGAAATAAATCAGATACTTGCCGAAGAAGGTTTGGAATATAAGGGAGAGGTTGTGGTTAAACATCTTCTTTGGATTTTGGTAGAAGATTTAGGTTTAGAAACACTTAGGGAATATATAACTAATCCTTTATCCGGCCTTCGAATGGCCCCATTCTATGGTTGTTACATTATAAGACCAACCGGTGCACTAGGATTTGACGAACATCCTGAGCGACAAGAAAGTCTTGAAAGAGTCATAGAGGTATTGGGAGCAGAAGTAGTTGAGTTTGAAGGAAAGACTAGATGCTGTGGATTTCCAATTCTTACAATTAACGAAAAAGCGTCTGTGTCCATGGTCGCTAACCATACAATTGAAGCCAGAGATCTTGGAGCAGATGCAATGGTAACACCTTGTCCTCTCTGCCATTTGAACTTGGATGGATTTCAACCGAAGGCTGCTTCCCAGAGAAATGAAGTAATAGATCTTCCTATATTGCATTTACCACAAGTCTTAGGGCTGGCAATGGGTATGGAGCCAAAAGCTATGGGTCTCAATAAGCATGTTATATCTACTAAGAAATTGCTTTCCAGATTTGCATTGACTGCTTGATCAGGCTAGATGGAACCGACCCAGTTGGCAAGTTATCTTTTCCACTGTTCTTTACCCTGTTCCAGTAAGTCATTGCCATGGAGATCATTGACTACTATAACAGGGAAATCTTTTACCTCTAGTCTTCGTATGGCCTCTGGTCCTAGATCTTCATATGCTACTACCTCGACACCTGTAATGCTTCCGGATAATAATGCTCCGGACCCACCTATAGCACCAAAGTATACGGCCCTATTCTCTACAAATGAATCTCTGACTTCTTTGCTTCTACCACCCTTGCCTATGCAAGCTTTGACCCCAAGTTCCAACATTTTAGGCGTGAACGGATCCATCCTATATGCAGTTGTCGGACCAGCTGACCCTATAATTTCTCCAGGTCTTGGAGGAGTGGGGCCTACGTAATAAATTATCTGGCCGTGTAGGTCTATTGGCGGAGGTTGTCCATTGTTGACGGCTTCAACTATCCTTCTGTGGGCAGCGTCCCTGGCCGTATATATCACACCAGTCAAAAGTACCTCGTCTCCTGTATTTAGTTCAGCTAATACTTCATCAGTTAATGGTGTTGTAACCTTTTTCATTTGTGTAAATGCCTCTTTTGATAAGTAGTTTCTTACAGAGTTGCTGTTTTCAATCTGGCACTGTGGCATTGGAGATTTACTCCCACAGGCAGCGAAGTAATGTGAGTGGGATGTGTCTCAATGTTTACTGCCAATGCTGTGGATCTTCCCCCCCACGCTTGTGGGCCTATACCGCTCGCGTTAACTTGTTCCAGAAGTTCTTCCTCTAGTTCTGCTACCTCAGGGTCGGGATTATGATCCCCAACCTTTCTTAGCAGTGATTTCTTTGCCAAATGCATTACATGTTCGGCAGTGCCTCCTACTCCTACACCAACTATTAGGGGAGGGCAGGGGTTGCCACCAGATTCCTCAATTGCTCGTAAGGTGAAGTCTATAATACCTTGTTTTCCGTCTGCTGGCCTCATTATTGATAATCTGCTCATATTCTCGCAACCACCACCTTTCGGTAGTATCGTTAACTTAAGTTGTTGTCCGGGAACGATTTCTGTATGTACTATTGGAGGAGTATTATCACCGGTATTGATTCTTGCTGAAAATGGTTGATTTACTATGGAGTTCCTCAAGAATCCTTGTTTGTATCCTAACCTTACTCCTTCTGCTAAGGCCTCGTATAAATCTCCTCCTACTAAATGCACATCTTGACCTAATTCTAGGAACAGGACAGTAGTGCCTGTATCTTGGCAGAGAGCTATTTGTTTTTCATGGGCAATCTCAGAGTTCTTAACTATCATATCCAAAACCTTTTGGGCTCTGGGAGCCTCTTCTTTGCTCCGTGCTTTTTTTAATGCTTCAAGTACATCTTCAGGAAGATCAAAATTGGCCTGTTGCGATAACTGAGCGATTGTCTCAGTTATTTGCGATACTTGAATTTCTCTCATATTATCCTCCGAGTCGTGCCTAATAAAGTTGTGTCAATGTAGAGCAATAATGGTTTTATCAAATCTACAATAATCACTTATTTGTCGGTTCGGTTGTTCATTGCTTCAAGAAGCTCTGTAACTGCAGCTGCAGATTTGTCCAGATTAGCTCTTTCTTCTTCTGAAAGTTCTACCTCTATAACTTCTTCTATACCGTTGGCGCCAAGTTTTACTGGCACCCCAATGTAAAGTCCATCTATTCCGTATTCACCTTTCAGGTAAGCTGCACAGGGCAATATTCTTTTCTTATCCAGTATTATGGCATCTACCATTTGTGCAACAGCAGCGGATGGGGCATAGAATGCACTGCCAGTTTTTAGAAGTCCAACTATTTCTGCTCCTCCATCTCGTGCTCTTTGCACTATTGGGTCTAGGACTTCCTTGCTAAGGAGGTTTGATATTGGAATGCCTGCCACATTTGTCGATTGAACCAAAGGTACCATCGTATCACCGTGACCACCTAATACATATGCTTGGACATCTTCTACCGAAGCATTCACCTCTGTTGCTAGGAAAGTCCGAAATCTTGCAGTGTCTAATATTCCGGCCATGCCTATAACTCTCTCTCGCGGGAACTTCGTAACATCCAATGCTTGTTGAGCCATCGCGTCGAGGGGATTGGATACCACAATCAAGATACAATGCGGGGAGTATTTGGCTATTTGTTCAGCTACTCCTCCAACTATATCCATATTAGTGAATAGTAGATCATCACGGCTCATCCCAGGTTTTCGTGCTATACCAGCGGTTATAACTGCGACATCGGAATTTGCAGTATCAGCATATGAGTTGGTTCCTGTTATTGTGCTATCTGTTCCCAATACGGGGCCGGATTCGAGCATGTCGAGTGCCTTACCTTGAGGCAGACCCTCCACAATATCCACTAACACTATATCTGCATATCCACGCTCAAATAAACGTTGTGCAACTGTTGCTCCTACGTTGCCGGCTCCTACTACAGTTATCTTCTTCCGCATGTAAATACCTCCAAAATCTTTCCAATAAAATATATAAAATTAGTACTAGTTTAGCTTGTGGAATATTCATCCCATCTTGCCTCTAAGGTAGGGTCGATTACAGTATTCATTACGTATTCTCCGAATTCTGTGCCGGTGGCCCCGCTACTTCTTCCGGTCATTATGATTTTTCTTTCGTATTGCCCACATACGTCAAGTGCTTTATGCAGTCTCGATCCTAATTCTTGAAAGCCTATGTGCTCCAGCATCATTGCAGCTGCTCTCATTACAGAGCTCGGATCAGCATACTGTGCTCTATTTTCCTTAACCATCCTAGGAGCAGAACCATGAATTGCTTCGAACATAGCATAACGTTTCCCTATATTTGCACTTCCTGCTGTTCCAACACCACCTTGGATTTGTCCGGCCTCGTCTGACAGTATATCTCCATATAAGTTAGGCAGAGCGATGACTTCAAATTCATGACGACGTTCCAAATCCAATAACTTGGCTGTCATAATGTCTATATACCAGCTGTCCCACGCCAGTTCTGGGAATTGATCAGCTACCTCTCGTGCTGTGTCCAAGAATTTGCCATCTGTTGTTTTGACAACATTAGCCTTTGTAACTACGGTAACCTTATTCTTGCCGGTGCGTTGTGCATGGTCGAAAGCTAGTTGTAGTATCCTTCTAGATCCCTGCGTAGATATAACCCTGAAATCAACCGCTAAATCATCAGAGACATTTATACCTTGACTACCCACTGCGTACATATCCTCGGTGTTTTCTCGGAATATTGTCCAATCGATTTTTTCTTTCGGTATCCTGACTGGTCTGACATTAGCGAAGAGGTCCAAAGCTTTACGCATTGCAACGTTAGCACTCTCTATATTAGGCCATCCATCACCTTGTTCTGGTGTGTGAGTAGGACCTTTAAGTGTTACATGGCACTGCTTAATTTCCTCTAGCACATCATCTGGAATGGCTTTAAGTTGAGCAGCTCTGTTTTCTATAGTCAGACCTTCAATTACTCTAAATACCACTTTGCCTCTCGCTACTTCGTCTTGTAGCAAGTGTTCCAGTACTCTTTGAGCCTCACCGGTTATTGTAGGTCCAATGCCGTCTCCACCCAATATACCGATAATTATTGGGTTTATGGTACTGAAATCTGACCATTCAGCTTCAGTCTTAAGGTATTCTATTCGTTCTAACTGTTGCCCCAGCAATTCCCCAAAATGTTCTTTGGCTGATTCAATTCTCTGTTCTCCCATAAATTACCTCCGCTCTAAAGATTTTGGTTCCGCCGAATCACCTAATATGCTTGCCATATATTACCATTATCCTATTAATGCTAATGTATCATCCTTCTTAACCCATGTTCCAGGAGATATATTCAATGCCTTTACCACACCATCTACTGGAGATGATAATGCATTTTCCATTTTCATCGCTTCAATAAATAATACAGTATCTCCTTTAGAAACCTTCTGTCCCACTTCGACTGCATATCGTAGGACTATGCCTGGCATTGGTGCGGGTATTGGTGTGGCACCTTGATTTCCTTGAGTCTCTTCTGAAATAGGTACCGATGGCGTTACGGCCGCAGCTGATATTGGTTTTGGACTTGACTGTGCCACTGGTGTGGTGGATATTGGTCTAGGATCTGGCTGTGTTACTGCCGTGGTGGATATTGGTCTTGGGGCACTGGTTATAGTGTTGCTTCCATCACTCAATTCTTCCACTTGTACTTGATATATTTCTTGTCCTACTTGGACGTTAAACGTTCTACTGCCCGAGTTATTGTTGAATACTGGTGCCAATGGCAGATCTCCTGCTTTTATCTTGGCCAATAGATCTTTCTCGGCCTCAATTTCTGCTTTTACTTCTTCCAGTGTTTTTGCTTTGATCTCATCTGGAATAGGCTCTTCTCCATATTTCCATCTCAGGAATCTTAGACCCGTCACTGGATACAGGGCATAAGTAAGTACATCTCCTATGTCTTTTGCTAAACCCTCAGTGGCTTTTCTTGCATCCTCAAGTTCTGGTTCCAAAAAATCGGCTGCCCTGCCAGTTACAGGCTGTTCCCCTCGTTCGTAGCCTTTTAATACCTTTTTGGTTACTTCTGGGTCTATAGGTTTAGGTGTTTTGCCATACAAACCATAAACCAAATCTTTTACTTGGCTAGACACCATCTCGTATCTACCAAACAATACGTTAAGTACCGCCTGAGTACCAACGATTTGACTCGTTGGAGTGACCAATGGTGGAGTTCCTAATTCCTTCCGCAACAAAGGGAGTTCTTCGTAGACTTCCCCTAGCCGGTCTAGGGCGTCAGCTTCTTTTAGCTGAGAAATCAAATTGCTTGCCATTCCTCCCGGGATTTGGTGATTCAAAACCGCTGGGTCTACTATGGAAGCTTTGCTAGTGTCGAAATGACTACTTATTAAAGGTGCTATCTCTTCAAAATATTCTGATAGTTTTAGCAGATGTGCCAAGTCCAACCCAGTGGCTCTTTCACTATTTTGTAAAGTTACTAATAGCGGTTCAATAGCTGGTTGGGAAGTTCTCATGGCGTATGGTGATAGACATGTATCAACTATGTCTAGACCGGCTTCTATTGCCTTTAAAACTGTCATAGATGCCATACCACTTGTATAATGGGTATGTAGCTGTAAAGGCAGGTCGATATTTTCTTTTAAAGCCTTTATTAGCTCGAAAGCATCATAAGGTGCAAGTATTCCTGCCATATCTTTTACGCAAAGACTGTCTGCTCCCATGTCTTGAAATATTTTCGCTTTACTTACAAAGTATTCCAGATTGAAAACATCTCCACCCATATGTGACTCTGTGACCGAATAGCATATGGTAGCTTGGAAATGTTTTTTATTATCTTTTATAGCTTGGACGGCCGTTTCGAAATTACGCTCGTCATTCACTGCGTCAAACACTCGGTAAACGTCCATTCCTTCATCTGAAGAATGTTTAACAAATTCTTTGACGACGTCATCAGCATAGTTCCGGTAACCAACCAAATTCTGACCCCTAAGCAACATCTGTAGAGGTGTTTTGGGCATAAGTTTCTTAAGTATTCTTAATCTTTCCCAAGGATCTTCTCCCAAAAATCTCGTTGTTACGTCAAACGTGGCGCCACCCCAAACTTCTGCAGACCAGAACCCGGCTTCATCCATCTCGGGCGCTATGTTTTCCATTTCCCTGGTACGCATCCTGGTGGCTGCTAGACTTTGGTGAGCGTCTCGCATTGTAGTATCGGTAATTTTTAGAGGGTTTGACCCTATATTTTCTGCCATTTTTGTTGTTGCCTATTTCAAAAGATTACTAGTGCAAGATTACAATCCATAGATCATAATCTGGTACTGTGGGGTTTTAGCATTAATGCATCAAAACCAAGTTGTATAAAAAACGACTTATCGCCAATGGATTGAATTAAAGTCATTTGTTAGAGTGGTATGCTTCCATGCTTTTTGGGAGGTAGACTTTCCCTCTTATTCTTGAGCATAGAAAGCGCACCTATGATCCGGGACCTTGTTTCTGAAGGGTCAATAATATCGTCAATATATCCCAAGCTTGCGGCGATATATGGATTTGCAAACCTTTCATCATATTCTTTTCGAAGGGCGGCTCGAGTTTCTTGAGGGTCTTCAGCTTTTTTGATCTCGTCCCGGTAAATTACGTTTACTGCTGCATCAGGACCCATTACCGCTATTTCTGCGGAGGGCCAGGCGAAATTGATGTCTCCTCTAAGATGTTTACTGCTCATAACTATGTATGCCCCACCATAAGCTTTTCTTATTAGGACACTAACCTTAGGGACGGTAGCCTCGGCATATGCGTACAAAAGTTTAGCTCCGTGTCTTATTATTCCTCTGTGTTCTTGGTCAGAACCGGGAAGAAAACCTGGTACGTCAATTAGTGTCACTATCGGTATACTGAAAGCGTCACAAAAACGTACAAATCTTGCGGCTTTAACAGATGCGTCTATATCCAAGACTCCAGCAAGATGGTTTGGCTGTTGAGCAACTATACCTACCGTTTTACCTTCCATTCTGGCGAATGCGACTATTATATTAGGGGCGAAGCCTTCGTGGACCTGCAAAAACGCACCGTGGTCTACTATTTCCGCTATCAACTCATTCATGTCATAGGATTGAGAAGAATCTTCAGGTACGATATCCCTTAAAGTAGACGATATCCTGTCAGAAGGATCTGTGGCGTTCAAGATAAGAGCGTCATCTGCATTATTTTGAGGCAGATAAGATAGAAGTTCTCTGACTTGATGCAGGCAATCCCATTCGTTTTCGTATGCGAAGTGAGCCACACCACTTTTGGAGTAATGAGTTAGTGCTCCTCCAAGATCCTCGTGACTTATTTCTTCTCCCGTAGCAGCTTTTATCACGTCGGGTCCAGTGATGTACATTTGTCCAATGCCATTCACCATAAATATAAAGTCGGTTAGGGCAGGGGAATAAACTGCTCCACCAGCGGCTGGGCCCATTATCACTGAAATCTGAGGTATTACTCCGGAGAATAGTGTGTTACGTAGGAATATTTCCCCGTATCCTGCAAGACTTGTGACCCCTTCTTGGATCCTTGCTCCACCAGAGTCATTCAGTCCAACTATAGGAGCTCCGTTTTTTGCGGCTAAATCCATTATCTTAGCTATCTTTTCACCAACTACTTCGGACACGGATCCTCCCAATACTGTGAAATCTTGGGCAAATACAAATGTAAGTCTGCCGTTCACTTTTCCATATCCAATTACTACTGCATCGCCAAGGAACTGTTTCTCTGATAAACCCATTTCAGTAGATCTGTGGGTTACAAACGGGTCTATTTCTTGGAAAGAGCCTTCGTCAAGCAGTGCTGCGACACGTTCTCTGGCAGTTAATTTACCTTTAGCATGTTGTTGATCTATACGTTCTTGGCCCCCACCCAGGGCAGCCCTCTCACGTAGTTTGCGAAGCTCTTCCAGTTTTTCGGAAGCTGCTCTTTTTGTAGCCATCTCTTAACCTAATCCTTTCTTCCAACAAGCATTGGATCGCCTGTGCGACCATCCGCGCAAATACTATCAGATAATTGTGATATCTGCAATCCTAGAATAGCTATGAGTGAAGATTAAATTGGATATCATTTTGGGGGATTGGTAGAAGGAAGTAGACTATACATACAGGAGGATTATTAGATGATAAGAAAAGAAAGGCTATTAGAGACGTTGTTTGACCTGATAAGAATAGATAGCCCATCCGGGGAAGAGTCAAATATCATAGAAGAAGTAAAAAGGAGACTGGAGTCTCTAGGAGTTCAATGTGAAATAGACAGTTATGGTAATCTTCTTGGCCATTCGGGATGCGATAATCCCATACTGTTGTCTGCACATCTGGATACAGTTGAACCGGGACGCGGCATTCATCCAAGGGTGGACGGTTTGTACATAGTGTCACAGGATACAACTATATTAGGGGCCGATTGTAAAGCGGGTGTAGCATCTGTAATTGAGGGGATTACTTCGTTAATAGAAGACGGGAAAGCTGGAATAGATTTTGAGATAGCTTTCACTAAAGAAGAAGAAATTGGATTGGTTGGTGCACGCAATTTGGATTATTCAAAGATAACCTCCAAAGAAGCAATAGTATTCGACGGAAGAGGTGCCGTTACTCAGATAACTTCTGCGAGTCCAACTCATATGCGTTTTGAAGTTAACGTTAAAGGCAGGGCAGCACATGCTGGAGTGGAACCCGAAAAAGGTGTTTCTGCCATTAAAATAGCATCTGAGCTGATAAACAGGCTCCCTCAGGGACGAATAGATGATACTACCACGTTTAACATAGGTGTTTTGGAGGGTGGCAGTGTGACAAATGCGGTTCCGGAAACGGCCTTGATTAAGGGAGAGTTTAGAAGTCAAAATCACGATACTATAGAAATGTTGTCTTCTAGAGTGAAAGATATGGTAAACGAAACACAGCTAGAATTTCCAGATTCCAATATAGACTTAAATTTCGAGTTAGATTATGAGACATATTCCAGAACAGGCTTTGAGCCTAGCGTAGTAAGAGTGATAAATGCTCTTAAGACCCTGGGTCTGCAACACGAGATGATCCACTCTGGAGGAGGGTCGGACGGTAACATATTTATCTCTCGCGGTATAGATTCCGCCGTAATAGGTATAGGATCATATAATGCCCACACAGTAAGAGAATATGTAGTCATAGATGAATTATTGAATGTGGCTAGGGTTTGCGAGCAATTATTGAGGAAATGAGATCGGATGAAAGAAGACTAGTTTAAACGTTAATGGTACATGAGATTCTTCAAGTTTGTTGCGGTTTATTTGCATTATGAATTCATGTTATTCTTGTGGTAGTGTCGGGGTGTGGCGCAGTCCGGTAGCGCACTCGCATGGGGTGCGAGGGGTCGTTGGTTCGAATCCAATCACCCCGACCATTATTCGCTCTTTTTGCTGAATATTATTAGTATCATTGGTATAGCGGTAAACAAAACAAAAGACAAAATGTATAAAGCTGGCACATAGGAACCGAAGGTGTCAAAAGTCCAACCTAGATATACAGGTCCTATAACTCCTAGTGCCAGAGTAATGCCATCTACAGTTCCCCAAATAGAACCCAAATTATTGGTACCGAATAATTTACTGCTTATTATTAATCTTATAGGTACCATCATTCCATGACTAAATCCCATAAACAACGCAGCTGCAGCTGCGTGAGGATAAATGGATACATTGGCGAGCATGATTAAACCTATAACTTGACCTATAACCATGGCTATGAAGACCCTCTGCCAATCAAACCGATCTGTCAGAAACCCTACGATGAATCTGCCAATACCGCTCACTCCGAAATATATGCCTACAGTTGAAGCAGCTACAGTTGTACTAAAACCGATGCCCTCCAAGTAAGCTATTTGGTGTGTTAGTAACCCTTGTATGCTAATGGACTGAGTGCTGAATACAGCTATTATGCCCCAAAAATACTTACTGCTCATAGCTTGTTTAAGAGTGAAATAAGTATCATGTTCCTGTGTCACATTTGTTGTTTCAATGTCGCTATCGATTTCTGTATCACCATCAGGAAGATAACCATAATCTTCGGGTCTTGACCGAGCTACCAATGCAAGGGGTATACCTATCGCCCACATTCCTATACCTAATATAATTACCGATGAACGCCAACCATAGGACTCCAATAAGATGGCTATAAATATCAAACTAGGTCCACCAAATGCACCACCCATAAAAGTCAAACCAGTGGCACGCCCACGTTTCTTATTGAACCATCGTGTAACCATTACCGACCATGCGACTGAGTGGTTCGAGAAACTTACTCCAGCAGACATAAGTATGAACGCTAGATAAAAATTGATAATGTTTGTTGATAGTCCAGTGAGTATTAATCCAAGCCCAGACATCAAGATTCCGATTATGATTACTTTCCGAGGGCTGGTTCTGTCTATTATGTATCCTACTAACGGAGATAGAAATCCACTCTCGACTTGTCGGATTGAAAAAGCTCCAGAGAGCAGTGTTCTTGAAACACCGAAGTCTCTAAGTATCGGTAGAAAGAATGCTGTGAACCCCTGCCATATTGCCATTCCTATGTAGGAGTTCAACACTATACTTGCGGCTACTATGTACCACCCATAGAATATTCTGGGTTTGTGACGATTCTTAGACAGAAAAACCTCCTGGCAAAACTTCAGTAAAGAAAATTCACGTGAGAACTATAATCAGGCAACTGAGAAATACTATGCTAATATCATAGTAGGAAGCAAGCAATATTCAAAAATAGACAAGGTATCCACATCTTAATATGTGGATTGATGATTATTTATGATCGGTAAGAATAAGATAAATACAATAATGTTCGACGTATTTGGAACCGTTTTTGACTGGCACAAGTCTATCGTAAATGAGTGTTCTTTTTTTGCTCGACGAAACAGTATAGCATTTGATCATATCAAGTTTGCTAATAATTGGAGATCAGGATTCAGAAATCTACAAAAACAGGTTTCAGAGGGTGCAAGAGAATATTTATCTATGGATTCGATACATTTCGAAGTTCTTAATCAACTGCTATCAGATCTTGACGCCTCAGGCATTTCCGAAGAAGAAAGAATCATATTTAATCAATCGTGGCATTGGTTGAGTGCCTGGGAGGATGTGAAGCCGGGATTGCACGACTTAAAGCAGAATCATGTGATAACCACTTTGTCTAATGGTAACTATTCCATGTTGTTAGACTTAGCAAAAAACGCCGACTTGCCGTGGGATTGTATATTATCAACTGAATTATTTGGGACATATAAACCAGATCCCAGAGTTTATATAGAGGCTATCAGTTTATTGGGGTGTGAACCTGAGCAAACATTGATGGTTGCTTCGCATAGTTATGATTTAGATGCAGCTAAATCTATCGGGATAAAAACATGTTATGTATATAGACCAGATGAATTTGGATGCGGGAAAGGTGAAGATTCTGGTGACACTGCTAGATTCGATGTGGTAGTAGATAGTTTTACAGATATCAGAGGTTCAATATTATAGCGATCCCCATTATTTTACAACCTGGGTTTGGAGATTTTCATTTGGGTTTTATGTTGCGAAACATAGCGTAGAGTATTATGTCATAAGTTATCTTCGTAATGCTTCCGAATATAAACGGGGCACCAGCCCCCATGAATTGCCATAATATCGTGGAAGTTGAAGGGCCTATAGTTCCGGTTACGTTTCTGCCCACTACATGCATGCTAGCCATGGATACACGTTCTTCAGATTCCAGTATGCCCATTGTATAGGAATCCCTTGGTGGTACGTCCATTTGGCTCAAGAATGATCTTAATTGCCAGAGTATAACCGCTATAGTTGCATTTGGAGCGAAGGCTGCTGCCAGTAGAAATAAATTTGCCGGTATATGTGTGAACACCATTGTGTTTATTGCTCCGAATCTATTAGTTAGTTTCGCGGATATCCATAATGATGTAGCTGAAAATATGTGAGAGAAGAAAAACACTAATGCTAAAGAACCAACATCAAGTCCAAAATTGGATTTGAACCAATAAGCTACTAAACTTTGTATTATCAAAGATCCGCCAAAAGCATCCAAACTAAAAAGACCTACGAGTGTGAATATAATATTTCGGGAGGGAAGCTTGAACGGATTCACCCATTTTGCACTTGGTTTTGAGACCTCTAATTCAATAGACAATCTAGAATAACAGATAGTGCTAGTTACCAATATTGCAGAAAACGTAAAGAACATAATCTGTATTGAGAATAATGCGCTTAATCCAAAAATCTGTCTATATATCTCTGGTATTCCTGCGGCTAGGGCTCCGAACGCAGCACATATAGTAGCGGATATCCTATAAAGAGCGAAAAGATCAGTTCTTCTGTTTGGTGATGAAGCGTCCGATAAACTTGCTTGTTCTATTGGTAGTAGTGCCTGAGAACTACCTTGACCATCTTTTCCGTCAAAATTGCCAATAAAAGCCACAATCATAAGTAATGGGAAATGATCTATAACTGCCAGGATAGATCCACAAATTGCAGTAATCCCAGTGAAAATTATTAGAAGACGTCGTCTTCCTATCCTGTCTCCAAATATGCCCACGCAAAAGGCAAAAACTGCACCTCCAGCTACTCCAGCACTGAAGAAGGCCCCGACTTGGATAATTGTGAATCCGATATCAGCTAGATATATACCTAGCAATATGGCAATAAAAGCGTGGGCGAAAGTGTTAAGAGATTTTGATATAACGATAATCTTGCCGTTATAACTTACCCAAGATAGAGAAAGAATTTTGGGGGCATTCATAGTATATATCTGTTTAGGATTGGGTTTTCGGCGTGGGTGCCCTTCCAAAACTGAACGTATGTCTTCTGAAACCTTCGGCGTACTCGAATCCGTGGGTTTTAGCCAGCTCTGATGTGTTGCTAAGTATACGCTCTTCTAAAGCATCAGGGTCACCGATTTGACTCTTGTGCTCTTTAAGTGCATTAATTTTATGGTGTATGGAGTCTGATATATCCACTATAACGTCAGGATTTTCGGTCATAGTAGCGTATATTTCTAATACTTTATGGGTTTCAAGACCTGATTCTAATTGCTCTGGAAAATGAAGGTGATCTCGGGCGTATGGGTAAACGGCATCGAAGGTAGCCTGCCCTGCATTGCGATGGTCTCTGTGGTTATGCCTGCCTCTCCAAGGGTCCTGACAGATAACTATGTCTGGCTTAAATTTTCTTATTTCTCTAACAATTTTTCCTATGAGTTCTACGCTGGCCTCTAGTTCTCCGTCTCCGTAGCCTAAAAAGGTTACTTCTCGTGCTCCGATTACTGAACAAGCTCCTCTTTGCTCAGACTCTCGTATGACAGCCAATCGATCCGAGGTCATTGTCAGGTCATTGCTGCCCTTGTTTCCGTTGGTGCAAACTACATAGGCCAATTCCATACCATTGTTTACAAGCTTTGCAAGAGTTCCTCCACACCCAAATTCTGC
>CEUS01004504.1_pt1 | contig 20025 bp, 20 predicted proteins | sample 427031 | NCBI WGS metagenome assembly CEUS01 (sample SAMEA2622837, study PRJEB7988) | marine metagenome | biome: marine biome (ENVO:00000447); feature: marine epipelagic mixed layer (ENVO:xxxxxxxxx); material: "saline water (ENVO:00002010), including plankton (ENVO:xxxxxxxx)" | depth 140 m | reverse complement strand
CCGTGAGGTGTTGGGTTAAGTCCCGCAACGAGCGCAACCCCTGTCGTCAGTTACATTTCTCTGGCGAGACTGCACTGTAAAACGGTGAGGAAGGTGGGGATGACGTCAAGTCGGCATGGCACTTACGTCCAGGGCTACACACACGCTACAATGGGCAGTACAAAGGGCAGCCAAGGCGCGAGCCGGAGCGAATCCCATCAAAACTGTCCTCAGTTCAGATTGCAGGCTGCAACTCGCCTGCATGAAGTAGGAGCTGCTAGTAACCGCATATCAGCATGTTGCGGTGAATACGTTCCCGGGCCTTGTACACACCGCCCGTCACGTCATGAAAGTTGGTTACGCCTGAAGTCGCTAAGCTAACCTTAGGGAGGCAGGTGCCGAGGGCGAGACCAGCGATTGGGACGAAGTCGTAACAAGGTAGCCGTACCGGAAGGTGCGGCTGGATCACCTCCTTTCTAGGGAGTCTCAAAGTGGGTATTTCATAACGATATTCCCAACGAGATCCTAGGTCGATCAGTGTGTGCTCTTTCTGATTTTTCTTGGCTGTGAGGCATGAGCCCTACTTTGTGGGGTGTAGCCGCCCAGGAAATCTTGGGGGAGATAAAACGTGCACTGCTTGATTTCCTTTCTTTCCACTATCCAGATGTTAAAGTCTTTAAGAGGCTCTTCGAATACCGAGGAGCTTTTTTTGTAGGTTTACCACAGGCTTTTTGGTAAACCACAACACCAACGCAGATATTTAAGCTCGAGCAAGACACAGGATTTATCAATGGAGCAAACAGCGACAAACAGCGCGAGCCAAACGACACCACAAAGCAGATCCTGGGCCATGATGCTAGGACTTGCTCTTGGTCATGCTTTAAAACATTTCTATCAACAGGCTTTCCTGCTACTCATCCCATCTTTTAAAGAAGCAATGCTATTGAGTGACGTTCAAGTGGGATTGTTTGGGACAGCTCGCACAGTTTGCAGCGCAATCATGAATATTCCTGCCGGCATTATCGCTGACATGTGGCGAGGCAAAGTTGGAATCATTCTTGCAACAAGCCTCACGAGCCTTGCACTCGGCTATCTCATTATCGGCACTTCCCAGTATTACTGGCTAGTTCTCGTCGGAGTAGGAGTAACCGGATTAGGAACATCACTCTGGCATGCACCGGCCTTTGGTACCTTGGGTGCAATGTACCCAGAGAAACGTGCCACCGCATTAGCGATCCACCGAATGGGTGGATCAGTCGGAGATAGCATATCTCCCATCGTCATTGGCCTAGCTCTCGGAGGACTCGTTTTCGCTGGCTTCGAATGGGGCGGCTTGAACTGGAGAACTCTGTCATTAATTTTGGTTGTCCCCGCGGTATTAAGTGCTATAGCGGTTTTGATCTTCTACGGGAGGGCAATTGGAGAAGAAGGCACCAACGAAGCCCAGGATTTTGTTAATTACATACGCTCAGCTAAGGGGCTTCTCGTTAACAACACTGTAGTCAGTATGGTGGCATTGACGAGCGTGCGCGCCATGGCGCATAACAGTCTCGCGATATTCCTCATTGTTTATATGGACGAAGACTTGGGTTTCAGTGTCCTCAAGATTGGCTACCACATGGCGTTACTAACACTTCTTGGTGTTGCCTCAGCTCCCGTAATTGGATGGACCTCCGACAAGTTTGGTACGCGACCTGTTATCGCCGTATCGCTCTTCGCGATTTCTATCCTTATATTAGGTTTGATCATCTTCGGTGACGGGGGATCGCTTGTCGTCATATTGGCATTACTTGGGGTTTTCTTATATACCGTGAATCCGGTCATGCTCGCGGCAGCCATTGACGGCGCGCCCCGCGGAACAGAGGCATCCGTGACTGCTCTCATGTTCACAGGGCCATCGATCTTTGGTGCGATATCACCGGTTATTGCAGGATACTTACGAACCATTTTTGGAATGGACGCAGTATTCATTTTTGCGGGAGGCATTGTCGGCATCGTTGCACTCTTCTCACTTGTCGCACCGATGAAGAAAATGCAGTAGCTCTTCCAATATCAACAAGCGATCTTGTTCAGCAACATGGAGATCTACTTCTGCTCAAGGCATGCAGCGTACCACCTAGGCCACAACAAATTCCTTTCAGGTGACGACATCGTCGCCAGGGAGAAGCAATTTGGATCATTAGTGCCAAAACAAGATCAGATAGGAGAATAGAATACAGGGAGATTCATTGCCGCCTCCATCCCAATGGATTTGTGACGACTGCAACCAGGTTATTGAACACCATAGTCATGGCTGGGTGGAATGGGCAGTCGAGAAGACCCATGTGGATCAGTGGCGAGAATTTGATTTCTTTATCATCCATCACAAAAGCTATTCTCCAAAGAACCAAGGCATCTGCCGCAGTGCAGCATATCGGAAATACAGCGGGAGACGCACAGGTCCGATGCTATTGAATCATTCTCTTAGTACGGCTCTTGGGAAAAGTGATGAGGCTGCGACTTGGGGAATTAACGCCCCTTTAGAAATTTTTGAATCTGAATTTGTAAAGAATGAGCCTGAATGGAGCGATTTCAAGAAGCGACTCACAATGCCATATTACGAAGAAGTTAGCCGGTTTAGCCGACGGCTACGATAGAGATTCGAAACCACACCCTTTACGGATTCAAAATGATCTTCCCATAGAACTCACGACTCTCCATCAGTGCATGGGCATCCTGAACATCGGATAGTGGGAAGGATTGAAACACCACGCCCTTTAGCTTTTTCTGCTCAACCAATTTCATGATGGTTGCAAACTCAGCATTGCGCCAACCGCCAATACCCATAATACTCAATCCACGCGTAAATACCTGCCCAAGATGGATTTCACCACGATAGCCTGATGTGACACCACAAACAACGTAACGACCAAGGCGCCTCAAGCTATTGAAACTTCCGGGCCATGTATCGATCCCGACATTATCAATAATGACATCAACGCCTTCGCCTTCTGTTAGAGCAAGGACCATCTCAGCAAAGTCAGTCTCGTTGTAATTAATTCCGAAATCCGCTCCCCATTCCTCTTGTGCCTTCTCAAGCTTCCAATCCGAGCCTGCCGTCACAAAGGTACGGCATCCAAACAGCCGCGCAATCTGGATAGCGGCGCTACCCACACCGCTACCGGCAGCATGGACAAGGACATCTTCACCAAACTGGATCTCTGCCCGCGACACAAGCATGCGCCAGGCAGTTTTAAAAGCTAAGGGGATCGATGCAGCTTCATCAAAAGAGAGCCAATCTGGAATCTTGTAAACATTACGCGCAGGGACACGGGCCATTTCAGCATAGCCACCATCAAGCCCTGTTCCCATACTTAACGTATTAAGACATCTCTCGTCTTGGCCCAGAACACAAAAGTCACAGTAACCACAACGGATCACTGGATCAATGACAACACGATCACCTACATTGCATCTTTCCATAGCTTCGACGCCGACCTCGACAATCTCCCCGGCCATATCGAGACCAGGTATGCGAGGGAACGCGACACGGACACGATTTTCTCCACTGCGAACATTCAGATCTAAACGATTCAGTGCCGCGGAATGAATACGCACCAACACTTCATCTTGTCCAAATGTTGGATCAGGGCGCTCTCCATATTGAAGCACCTCTAAACCGCCTTGTTCTTCGATATAGACTGCTTTCATAACGCACCCTTTCTGCGAGGGTTATGTTACAAACCCTTGCCCAGAAACTAATCGAGCCGCTAATTTAACTGCCGCTATCATACCAGTTGGATCTGCAATCCCTTGCCCCGCAATATCGAAAGCAGTGCCATGATCAACCGATGTTCGCGTGAAAGGCATCCCCAGGTTCAGACTCACACTACTTTCAAAATCATGCATTTTGATAGGGATATGTCCTTGATCATGATAATGGACGAGGATAGCATCCCACCGACCATCACGCGCCTGCGGAAACATTGAGTCCACAGGAAACGGACCATGAGCATCAATCCCTTCCTTCTGAGCCTCTTCGATCGCAGGTGAAATAGCCGTCGCTTCCTCATTCCCAATAAGCCCATCATCACCCCCATGGGGATTGAGTGCTGCAACACCTATTTTGGGTCCATCAAGGCCCCATTCATGAAATTGCTTATGAGTAAGACGCAGGCGTGCCAAAACTCGGTCAAATGTCACTTGTTCCGCAGCCCGCCCTAAAGGAACATGCGTAGACAAATGAACGACCCGGTAGGGCCCTACCGCTAGCATTGTCGCCGTATCATTCACGCCAGACATCCGTGTATAGATTTCAAGATGTCCAATATCCTCAATCCCTGCTCGTGACAAAGCAGTTTTGTTCATTGGAGCCGTTGCTAACGCATCCACTTTGTGATCGAGCGCTAATTGAGCTGCTTCAACTGCATACGCATAAGCAGCACGCCCCGCATCAGGATTAAGTTCACCGACTGCCAAATCCAAGACATTCTCTGGGCCGGTTTCCCACACAAACGTAACGTGTGATGATGGCTGCACAGACTGAATGTCACCTGTTACAGACTGAATTGACAAACCCAATCGCAAATTGTGTGCTTCACGACGCAACAACTCCGATCGCCCAATCACCACAGGCCGACAGTACGTATAGATTTCTGGTTCGACCAAAGTCTTCGCAACGACCTCAGGGCCAATCCCAACGGGATCTCCAACCGTGATACCGATCAGTGGTTTCGTAACCATCTCTGACATTAATTTTTCACCTTCAATCTTTAAACTCGTCTCTCAATGATTCTTGAAAGATGGGATCCTTTCACCAGCACGGATCGGAACATCCACATGGTTTTCATCTGGGGGAATAGGACAACTCCAGTTCTGGTTGTATGCGCAATAAGGGTTGTACGCTAGGTTAAAGTCAATGCGAATCCTGTCTTCCCCAATGATTTCGGGTTCAAGATAGCGTCCAGATTCATAAGTCTCAACAGCGGCAGTGCCATCAACAAATGGCAGGAACAGCATCCCCATTTGCAAATCTCGATACAACGTCAAAGATGCTTCCTCCCCATCAACATCAAACCGAAAGATTCCCCACCTTTGATACGCGGCAACATCACCCGTACTCGTCGCCATCTGCATCACATTTTGGTTCACAAAAACCTCGACATCCACTTCGAAGCGAAGCTTCTCATTCTCGGAATAATACTCAAGCCCCTTGAAGCTTTGTTTTTGTTCTGGTGTCAACGGAGAATCAGTATCCGTTTTGAAAAATGCATCCTTGCCATCGCGATAATCGCCTAAATCTGTCATATCTCTCCTCATTAACCAACATTCTACTGTCGACCATTACATGATCGCATCATTGTGCGATTTGCCAAAATATTATTCAATAATTTTCATGACTATATAAAAAAGACTATCAAAACATTTTAAAGCCTATGCAACCTATCTTTTTTGTGCTAACTTCCATTCGTGATGAATTTTACAAAAGCAAATCTTGGCGTGCCGGGGGGCACGCGTAAATATTTTTTAACGTTATTTACCTCGCTTTCAGCGAGGTTTTTTTTCGCCAAAATTATCCAGGAACGTAGAGTAGAAGAATTATGCGGGGGCGAGTAAGAGGAAAGAATTATGCGGGGGCGAGTAAGAGGAAAGAATTATGCGAATTACATGGATTTAACGCTATTTACCTCGCGTTCAGCGAGGTTTTTTTGACTAAAATTATGTGGGGGCTTAGGGAAAGGATTATGGAGATTAAATGAGATTTACACTACTGCCAAAACAAGATAAATTCTTTGGGTTGTTCAAAAGCAGTGCAGACAACTTGGTAGAAGCGTCTACCAAGCTACAAGACCTTATGGAAAACTATGAAAATGTTCCAGAAAAAGTAGCAGAAATAAAACGCCTGGAAGAGAAGGGTGATCAGATCATTCATGACATCATGACAGAACTGCACAATTCTTTCATAACACCGTTGGATCGTGAAGATATTGCGGCACTGGGAGAACGACTAGATGATGTTGTAGATTGCGTTGAAGAGGCAGCTCGCTACATGCTTGAATACAGCATTGAAGCACCAACCGAGAGTGCTAAAGATCTCAGTAAAATTATCGTAAGTTGCTCTAAGACACTAGCAGAAGCGATGGATACTTTGGCCACTGGCAGTCGGAACTTTAAGAAGCTTATGCCATTAAAGAACGACCTGAACCTCTTGGAAAACGATGCTGACCAAGTAACTAGCCGGGCAGTGGGAGAGCTATTCGAAACATTCTCTGCTATCGACATTATTAAATGGAAAGAAGTTTATGCGCAGCTGGAAAATGCAGCAGACAGTGCAGAGGACATTGCGGGCATCCTTGAAGGAATCGTTATAAAACATGGCTGATCAAAGTATGATTTTATTGAGTATCACGATTGTTTTAGCTTTAGTCTATGCCTACTCAAATGGCATAAACGATGCTGCGAATGCGCTCGCGACGGTTGTCGCTACGCGTGCTATGAGTCCAACTGCAGCCGTGTTAATGGGCGGGTTCATGAATTTAGCAGGTGCTTTAACCGGCACAGCAGTTGCCAAGACAATCGGAAAGGGAATTGTGAATCCAGAATTCATGACTCAAGCCGCCGTCATGGCAGCGATCGGAGCAGCTGTAATCTGGGTGTTGTTCGCAACCAGATCCGGATTGCCAGTAAGCGTTAGCCATTCGCTGGTTGCTGGAGTTCTCGGATCAGGCATAGCGGTTGCCGGCATCGACCAGATAAATGGATCAGTGATGGGAAAGGTTCTGATGGCACTAGCCTTTTCTCCAATCTTAGGATTTGCAGGCGCCTTTATAGCGATGGTTGTACTCTATTGGTGCCTCCACCGGGTGAATGTTTCAAAAATTAATTCGGTTTTCACCAAGTTACAAATATTATCAGCAGCATTATTGTCTTATTCCCACGGGAAAAATGACGCTCAAAATGCTGTTGGAATCATAGCTCTGGGCTGGGCGGTTTATTATTCTAGTGACGTTACTGTCGTACCTTGGATGCAAGCCGCTTCTGGTATAGCTATAGGAGTGGGAACAGCCCTCGGTGGGTGGAAAGTCATAAATACGCTGGGGAACAAAATAACAACCCTCCATCCAACGAGTGGATTTACGGCTAACATGGCTGCGGCGGCAGTCATCGAAGCAGCCTCAAATATAGGCCTGCCTGTGAGCACTACGCATACGGCAAGCTCTGCAATAATGGGTGTTGGAGCCACCAAGGGTCTTTCTGCAGTGAGTTTCACCGTCATCCGATCGATCTTTACTGCATGGATAGTCACCTATCCATTCTGCCTGATATTGGGATGGTCACTAGGAAAACTTTTAACAGCAATTCTCTGATATGCATGAAGCGTTTTATAATGACTGAGAGAACATCACTTTTAGATAGAATTCATGCCTAGGTGCCTTGAATTCCTATCAATTAGCATCTTGGGTATTCTAATGATTGGTTGCAACACAGCAACCAATTTTGGAATGCCCAGTTTAGACCAAAATCCGGATACAACCAACAATGTAGAACACACTGTTCGCGGAATAGTTCTTGAGGTTACCGCAAAATCAGCTCTCGAGATAGACAATTTATTGGTTCAAGGACCAAAACAAAAAGAGTGGAGCTTCGAGGGAAAAGGTTTCGCGGGAAAAACACCGGCTCACCTACGCCAGCATTCCCTTCTAGGACAACCAATTACGGTGTTTTATCAAGAAGATGAGCCGGGGAACCGCATCGTAACCCGTATTACCGATTAAACTCTGTCAGTCAAAGAAGCTTTGAAAGGGTTTCCAGAATTTCTTCTTCCCCCACAAAACCTTCGTACTTAGAAACGATCATGCCATCAGCATCGATCACAAAAGTCCATGGTTCTGACTGCAAACCCCATTCGTTTAACACGGGATTCATAATCGCACGCGCCAGATCACCTTTGAGGTCCAAAGGATTATCAATCAATTCAATATGGACATAATTTATTTGGTCGGGGAACTTATTCTTGATCTTTTTCAAAGTTGATATCTGTGGGCCACATACTTGTGACTGACAGTATCCTGGTGTACCGAAAAGGATCACAGACGGCTTTTGTGAAATAATCGCATCGGCAATCGTCAATTGATAGAAATCGGGGTCTGGATCATTATCTGTCGATATTTCCGCTATGGTCATAACGTCATGTATTGTTCGATTCTGAGTCGCCAATGCAGGTGCTCCGACAGCAGGGGATAAGCCTTCTTGAGCAACTTGAATTTTTGTTGAGATCTGTTTCTGGCTACTATCGCTGTCTGGCACCCAAATATTTAAAGACCACTGGCCAGGCTGATCAAATTCAACATTCAGAGAGTAAACTCCAGCAGAACCAGTAGGCCATTCACGAAAGACTGCCTGTGTCTTTTGGATATGAGAAGTATCAATCAGCTGCAGATCTGTTTCTAAAACCTCTCCCGCTTTGCCGGTAGGTCGCCCATCTGAATCAATCACAGCAAACAAAAGTCGTTCGCGTCCCACAGCAAGGTCTGTGGAAAGAACGACGGCACCTCTATATTGCTTTCCATCAGAAGTTATGGTCGGCGTTGGATCGACAGAATCAGGAGAAGAGGAACAACCGGTTAGACAGAAGAAGACTAATAATCCACAAAGGGAAAAAAGACCAGTCTTTATATCAGTAAAAATACGCAACGAATTTATTATGGTGGGCAGTAGAGGATTTGAACCTCTGACCTCTGCGATGTCAACGCAGCGCTCTAACCAGTCTGAGCTAACCGCCCACGGTATTCCATTCTATGAATGCACTATACCAGCGTCAAGGCAAAGATTTGTTTGCTCTCATGAGCGCTAAAATAGCTAACGTGCTTTCAAAATTTCGTCAATCACATCAACTGCTTGATCAATTTGTTCTTCAGTCACAATTAATGGAGGCATGAAACGTATAGCATCCGGACGCACTCTGTTTAACAACAAGCTACGCTTTAAAGCTTCTTCCATGACCTCGCCACCAATTTCTTCATGAAATGCTAGCGCCTGCAACAAGCCCATTCCTCGAACCTCACGTACAGCAGGATATTTATCATCTAGTTCGTATAAGCGCTTCGTTAAATGTTCCCCAACATTAGCGACATGTTCAGGAAGATTTTCATTAATCACTGTCTGCACAACCGCCGTACCCGCCGCCGCCGCCAGAGGATTCCCTCCAAATGTCGATCCATGGTCCCCAAAATCAAAAACCGCGGCATCTTCCTTCGCCAAAACCGCTCCCACAGGGACACCTCCACCAAGGCCTTTTGCCGATGCTAAAACATCCGGCTCTACCCCAGACAATTCATAACCCCAGAGTTTGCCCAAACGACCTATACCAGTTTGTACCTCGTCAAATATGAGTAGCAACCCATTTTTGTCACACCATGAACGCACTTCTTCCAAATAACCCTCATCCGGAACAATGACTCCACCCTCCCCTTGCACAGGTTCAAGCATCACAGCGCATGTATTATCATTCGTTGCGGATTTGATCGCCTCAAAATCATTGTACGGTACATGAACAAAGCCTGCCGGCACAGGTGCATAGGGTTCTTGATAATGTGGCTGGCCAGTCGCAGCGACCGTGGTAAGCGTCCGTCCATGGAAAGAGTTCAGAGCCGTGATAATTTCTCCAGCACCATTCCTGCGTTTCTTGCCAAAACGACGCGCAAGCTTGACCGCTCCTTCGACCGCTTCAGCGCCACTATTGCACAGAAAAACACGATCCAAACATGAATTTTCAACCAAAAGTTGCGCTAATTCGACTTGGGGTACAGTAAAATATTGATTAGACGTCAGAATAAGGGTAGCCGCTTGCTCTTGAATCGCGGAGACAAGGGCAGGATGAGAATGACCAAGACTATCGGAGGCCCAACCTCCAACAAAATCAAGATATTGGTTTCCCTGGTCATCCCAGACATCCACACCAGATCCTCGTACAATCGTTAAAGGAACTCGTGTGAGCAGTTGCATATAATACTTAGATTCCAATTCTTGCCAATCCGTCATAGCCTCTCCAATCTAAATTCACCTTTGTTGCGTCAAATTATCTCGGTAACTGTAGTCATCAACCTAACAGTAATTCAATTCAGTGCTTGAGCAGTAAGGATATCATTATGGGTGAAACGCAGTAATCCATCTGTCTAAGTCACTTTTCCTCACGCGTCAAATCAAGAATGTTATCAAGGGCGTCATTCAGCGACTCAACTTGAGCGCGCAAAGCGTTAACAGTATTTTGCATACGCTTAATTTCTCCTTGTAAATCAATCGCCCCCCCTAATAAAGAGGTGTTTGTGGATTGCTCTCCGGTAACTGGCGCGCCTTCGCCTCCCTGAGCAAGCATTTTGGATAAAGCATCCTCAAGACTCGTGCCCATCACGGGCTCTTGATCCTGACTGACCAATATGACACCGGTAAGAGATGGAAGTTGCAAACTCTTAGGTTGCAAGTATATGGGTTCAGCATAAATCAGTGTTTCCCCAATCGGAATAACTAAGAGATTTCCTTGTAAAACATCCGCACCCTGATCCGGATTGTCGGAAGAACCACGCCACAGAGTAAATTGTGCGGAAATCTCTGCGTTGCTTGCAATTGCAGCCTCTATTTGAGCCGGGCCATCAATCTGACCAACACGACCTTCCGCTTGGAATGCGAAAGAAACTAGATGACCATAGTGTTCACCATCATTTCTAGCTGCCATCCAACCTGCTAAATTGGGTTTTCCGTATGGAGTAAACGGGAAAATCAATACAAATTCCTCTCGTTCTTCTCCAGGTAACCGCATCATCACATAGTAAGGCTCCATCGGGACTGAATCACCTTCAAATACCTCCATTGGGGTTTCCCATAGGTCTTCTTCGTTATAAAACACCTGGCTATCGATCATGTGATATTTAAGGAACATTTGGGCTTGTGTTTCAAAGAAATCTTGAGGATACCGTAGGTGATCGCGGATAACCGTCGGCATGGAATCAAATGGTTTGAATAAATCTGGAAAAATAGATTGGTACGTTTGAATAATGCCATCAGTTTCATCAGAAACATAAAAATCTGTTTGCCCGTCATAGGCATCAACAACAACCTTTACACTGTTTCGTACATAATTCGTATTTGGGGAGAATGGCTCAGAGTAGGGATACTGGGATGTGCGTGTGTAAGCATCTTGAATCCAGAGTAAATGCCCTTTGTCGTCAACAATAATGTAAGGATCTCGATCCAGAGTCAAAAATGGAGCAATCTCGCTAACCCGTTCTTGAATGTTTCGTTTCATAAGAAGCTTACTGGAAGAATTAATTGCATCGCTAACCACCAAATTCAAATCACCAAATCGCCACGCAAAAAGACCGCGTTTAATCAACGAATTCAGCTTTATACCACCATTACCATCATAGCTTCCGTAAGTAGGGCCAAATTCACCTGGGTGATCAAGCTCCTTCTGCTCCGTATTGACTATCACGTAGCTATTCGTTAACTCTCCGTAATAAATCTGTGGACGCGAGACAGGGATGACACCGCTTGGCGGAATATCTTCAATAAAAAATTCGGGTTCGCCCTTCGCGGTTATCTCAGTCGTTGGACTCATCGCAACGCCATAGCCATGTGTATATTGTAATTTTTGATTAACCCATGTTTGCGCGTCGGGTGGAGGACCAGTAATTTCACGCGCTCCGATCATTACTTGTCTGTAATCCCCATCAATCATGTAGCGATCAACATCAATATCTCTGAATGCATAATAGAGTTCAAAGAATTGAATTTGATTGTAAAGGGAAAGAAGAGGTCGATGGTCCCACAACCGAATATTGTTGATCGTTAGTGGGTTATTTTGAACCAAAGTTTCATCAAACGATGGTAAGATTTCCTGACTTTGAATATCGATTCGATCTAGAGCATAAGCCTTACGCGTCATATCAATGCTGTAATCGATATAAGTTTGCTCAACAGCAAATTCGTTTGGCTCAACTTGAAACCTCTGAACAATACCGGGAAAGATAAGCATTCCGATTATAAATATACCAATCCATGTCGCTGACACGATGATCGCTAATCGAATGCTCTGGCGAAAGATGTTATAAAACAAAACAATCGCACCAATAAAAGATACACCCATTAAGAGCCGTAACACTGGTAGACGAGCATGGACATCCGTATAGCTGGCTCCGAAACTAGCACCTAAATCAGAATAAACCAGTCCATAAATATCAAACCAATAACCCCAACAGAACAACAAAAACAGAATTGCGGCAAGACCCGAAAGATGCCCTTTAATCGCCGACGTAAGCGTGAACCGGAATCCACTTAGGGCGAAATTTGCTGTGTATATTCCAATGCTCAGGAGTCCACCAAGGATCACCGCGGCAACCAACCACATTTGTATATGGTCCAACATTGGCAAACTAAAAACGTAAAAGGATACATCTTTATGGAAAAGAGGATCTGTGACTTGAAAAGGTAGACTGTTCCAAAATCGTAACGCATGCTCCCACGAATTAGCCGCTATAACCCCAAAAATGATTGCGCATAAGAAAACAAACAGTACAATCGTCCATCGAAGTAAATACCTCAACCATGCAACAGAATCAACAGAAATGTTTGGCAAAGGAACGGCATCTTCATCAGTAGGGGAAAACCGGTATGCAAAATAAATATTCGCGACCAATATGCTACAAATAATCAGCGCCGCAAAGATGAATAACAGAACGCGGGCGGCAAAGATGCGCACAAATACATTCAAATATCCAACTTCTTGAAACCACAACACATCCGTCCAAACATTTGTGGCGAGTGAGGCCAATATCCAGATAACGATTATCCCTGCGATCAAAATAATCCAGCGAAAGTAGGGAAAAACCGGTTGGCTTCCAGAAGGTTCAAAATCGTCTAAAAAATCGGAGGAATCTTGCATATTAATCACTCACCAACAATGAGGCTACCCGCCTGATCATCCAAAGCGTGCCTCAACACGCCTGTTTCACGTCCATCAGCTATTTGCGCTTTACCAACATAGGACAAAGCATCAATACATGCTTCAACTTTGGGAATCATCCCACCAGAAATAACTTCAGATCCAATAAGTGTTCTGACTTGCGACGGTGTTAAGACCCCGATCGGGGTACCTTCCTCATCCAGAACACCTGGCACATCTGTTAAGAAAACAAGTCGTTCTGCTCCGAGAGTTCCCGCAACAGCAGCAGCAACAGTATCTGCATTTACGTTAAGAGTCGCCTCAAAAGCCCGTGCATTCGACGATACCGGCGACACAACAGGTATGTATCCTCCATCAAGCAAGTGTTGAATTAAAGAACTGTCAACAGATTCCACCTCACCAACAAGACCAAGAGCAGAATCGCGGATATCGGCTTTAACAAGCGTCGCATCAACTCCACTGATACCGACAGCGCGTCCGCCCCTCGCGTTAATCAGGGCAACAAGTTTCTTATTAACCAATCCGCATAGAACAGCTGTCACGATTTCCAAAGATTCCTCACTAGTTACGCGCCTGCCTTCCACAAACATCGTTTCAACCCCTTGTTTATCCAACCATTGAGTAATGGTAGGCCCTCCCCCATGAACAATAACAATGGGTATGCCTCGTTTTTGTAATTCCACACAATCTTCAAACGTCGTGTCATTTGGCCCCAGTGCATTCCCACCTATTTTGATCACGACAGGCTGATGCTTTTCAGTCACGTTATTCTCCCATCCTTGAATTCATGACAATAACCCCTCGGCGGCAACACGATACCGCAAAAATGTACCGGTTTCTAGAGCAAAGAGGAGGATGAGACACAACAAGAGAGGCATTGATTTAATGTGCGATCTCAATTTAAAACACATTGGGGAATGACGGCGGCATTCAAGAAGGAAAGTATTTACTTTCGTTGAAAAAGTTCGCCCTCATATCCAGATGCACCCGGCTCATAATAAACGTGACCTTTAACCGCGTCAGGAACATTTATTTGGTCAATCGATGCCTCTGGATAATCGTGGGCATATTTATATCCCTTCCCATAATCCATTTCACGCATAAGATCCGTAACAGCATTCCTGAGATGAATTGGAACGGGATCATTTCGAGTTTTCCTAACGTCTTCAACCGCTTTCTTGTAGGCAGAATATGCGGAATTACTTTTTGGTGCTGTCGCAAGATAAACGACTGTTTCCGCTAAGGGAAGTGAACCTTCAGGTAATCCGATGAATTGCACCGCGTTCTGACATGCGGTCGCAACTACTAAAGCTTGAGGGTCCGCCATACCAACATCTTCGGCGGCAAATATCACCATACGGCGAACAACAAATAAGGGATCTTCACCATTTTCCAACATACGAGCAAGCCAATAAAGCGCAGCATCCGTATCCGACGAACGCATTGATTTTATAAATGCCGATATAACTTGGTAGTGCTCGTCACCATTTTTGTCATAAATACCCAATCTGTTTTGCATCGCATCCTCAAGAATCGATCGGGTTACCAAATGTGATCCATCTTCAGGTTTGATTGAGCCAACGGCAAAATCTAAGGTGTTTAGAGCAACACGTGCATCTCCATTCGCCATTGAAACAAGGAATTCCAATGCATCCTTTTCGAAAACAACGTTAAGCTTCCCTAGTCCATGAATTTCATCAGACAATGCATGATCCAATACAGATTTTACGGCATCATCTGTCAATGCGTTTAACTTATAAACACGGCAACGAGACAAAAGTGCTGCATTCACTTCAAATGAGGGGTTTTCTGTCGTTGCGCCAATCAAAGTTATGATACCTTCTTCAACAAACGGTAAAACGACATCTTGTTGAGATTTGTTGAAGCGATGAATTTCGTCAATAAATACAATTGTTCTCGATTGGTACATTTTACGTCGCTCAATCGCATCATCCACAATTTTTCGAAGATCCCCGACTCCAGAAGTAACAGCAGAAAGCGACACAAAATATGCGTGGGTTAACTGAGCGATGATTTCAGCCAGCGTTGTCTTGCCGCTACCTGGAGGTCCCCAAAGAATCATTGACGGAATTTGACCTCCATCAATGGAATGACGCAGTAACCGATCTGCACCCGTTAAATGTTCTTGCCCGAAATAATCATCAAAGCCTTTTGGTCGCATGCGGACAGCGAGAGGGGCATCTTCAGCAAGAGCTTTTTCTGCTCCAAATTCAAAGAGGTCAGTTCGCGGTTTTTTATCACGAGGCATAATTGCTCCTCATATTCCGAGTACTAAACTCAGGTTCCCTCGCCCACACAAAAATCCGCAGGGTCAGGATTCTGATGTTCTTTGATTGAGATAGTATGCCGTCACTCGCTGCAAAGTCCGTGCTGCTCTACGCATAGTAGGGAAAATAGGGAACCCCTCATCAATAATGTGTTTTTGTACTGCCTGCTGTATTCTCAAATGTTCCTCGGAATCTGGAATACCTTCCCGTTTAACAACTGCCAGTGGCTTGCCGGTTTTTCGAGATATCTCTAGATTGTGATCCATCGCTTTCAACGCATTTTCAACTGGATCTGAAGTATCTGTATCACTCCGTCTTCGAGGCATCCTGTCGCTTGAACTGACAATTACGGTGTCATAAACACTGCTTTCCGCCATGGTTTCCAAAAGTGAGTAAATTGTTAAGCCACTACCACCAAGAATAGACATATCAAGCGGATTACTTATCCAAGGACCGAAGAAAGGATGCATTTCAATTAATTTGGTACGTGTTTCTTCTGGCAAGGGAACGGGAAACAGGCCTTCTTCTTCGCATTCATCAGCTGATAGTACGCTGCTGCCGCCGCCGCCGCCGCTAACCATGACGTTAAATCCAGTTGTGTCAGAAAGAAAGTTAAAACCAACTAGTAAATCTAGCAAGTCATCCATATCGTCAGCAGAAATAGCACCCGTCTGTTCGCACATTGCTTTCCAAATCTCTCGTGATCCAGCCAATGACGCCGTATGAGAAGAAACAGCCCCCGTACCCGCTGTAGTCTTTCCACCCTTTAACAAAATTACTGGTTTGCGTTGGGTAGCATACTGCAAAGCTTTCACAAATCGCGGCCCAGCTCGGACCCCCTCTATGTAACCACCAATCACTTTTGTTTCAGGATCATCCGCCAGATATTCAAGTAGATCTGCCTCGTTTAAATCCAAAGCATTGCCATAACTCAAAACTTTACTAAATCGTACCCCACGTTCGGCCGCCCCATGACTTATTTCCATTGCATTCCCGCCGCTCTGAGAGAGAATACCCACAGTGCCGACCTCACGCGCAAAGCTACTGTCGAAGCTAATTTTCTCCTTCGGATAATAAAGCCCCATACAGTTCGGGCCAATCAGACGAATATCCGACTGACGCGCCCTTTCAAGGAGCTTACTTTCCATAGCCGCTCCATCTTCATGCCCCGTCTCACTAAATCTCGCAGTAAAGAAGTGAATCACCTTCACACCCTTCACTGCACAATCATCCACCAAATCTAATGCTGCATTGTTAGGAACACACGAAATCACATAATCGACTGGACCAGGTATATCCTGAACTCTTGAATATACCTTGTGCTCAAGTATTTCATCACCTTTATTGTTTACTGGATAAAGAGCTCCCTCGTACCCTAAATCCAAGAGTGATTTAAAAAACCTGTAGCCTGATTTGTCTTTATTTGCAGATGCCCCAGCGACTGCAATCGATTTTGGATGGAAAATATAATCAATCTCTAGGCCCATAAAAATCTCCAGTTATAAGAATCAATCGCCTCTTTAATTACCATAAATTCATTACCGATCATTCTATTCTGATAAATTGACATCATCGGAATAAGAATAACACTCCTCCTGACGTTATCGCCCAAAGGAGGATATTCCCCAAGAGCGGCTTATCACGCAGTAAAATTTCTTCTGGTTTTCCTCCCAAGTCTTTCGAATGTACCAAGAAGAGATACCGGAATAACCCATACACAATAAATGGAACTGTCATAATCATTTGGCGAGGAACATCTGCCGTTGCCGCGTACACACTGTATGCAATTAAGGTTGAAGGAACCACCACAGCAATAAGTTGATCAAGTAGGGGAATAGAATAATCCCGTAATGTATCCCGATGATCGGCAACTGCATCACCCTCTAGAACCTTCAATTCATTCCTACGTTTAGCGAAACCAATGAAAAGCGCACCGAATATTGTGCAGATATACAACCAAGGCGAAACAGGGACACTAATTACCGAAGCACCCGCCACCACGCGAATCACAAAACCCGCGGCGATAACACCAACGTCAATAATTACAACGCGTTTCAGATAAAACGAATATAGAACCATCAGTACGACGTATGTCAACATAACGAGCCCAAGCTCCATCATCATCATGAAACCCATTGCCACAGATAGTCCGAGTAAGATTGAAGCACATATGATCGCGGTTGAGGTATTAACCCTGCCGGATGCTATAGGTCGTAATCGTTTTACTGGATGTGCTCGATCGCTTTCGATATCAACAAGATCATTTATAAGATAGATCCCACTAGATATCGTGCAAAAAAGCAAAAATGTAGCACTGCTCTGAAGCAGCAATCTCCAAACAAACGGATCACCAAATCCCCAAAACAGATTCAAACTGAAAGCCATTGGAAAGAATATGATGAGATTTTTCGTCCATTGTTTAGGACGCATAGCTCGAGCTAAATCGGTTAATTCTCGCACACTAGTTTCGTTTCTATCCCTTAAGAAGTATTCTCTACTCAATCTGTTTCCAATATTTGTGCATGCAAACGATTGTGAGAACAAATTGGCAAAAAAACGCCTAGACGCAATTCTTGTTGAACGTGCAATCACAACCACTTTAGACCACGCTATGAAAATCATTCTAGCAGGTGAAGTCCGTGTTGAGGATTCAATAATCACGCATCCTGGCACATACGTCACCGAAAAAGCAGCTATTTCTCTCCAGCCCAAAGATAAATTTGTGAGTCGGGGAGGCACAAAATTAGAAGGAGCATTGGAACACTTCGGGTTAGATGTTCACCAATTGGTCACAGCGGACATCGGCTCCTCTACAGGCGGATTCACAGATTGTCTTCTGCAAAACGGAGTTCAACGTGTTTATTCAATCGATGTTGGTTATGGTCAAATCGCATATCATTTGCGAACTAACCCAAAAGTGATAATGCTTGAAAGAACGAACGCAAGGCACAACTTACCCATCCCAGAGAAGCTTGATCTTGTCACAATCGATGTATCATTCATTTCACTAACGCTTGTCTTACCAAACCTCCTGAAACATCTCCAGACAAATGGTCACATTGTCGCCCTTATCAAACCTCAATTTGAAGCTAAACGTAATGCTGTTGGCAAAGGTGGCATAGTAAGAGTTCCTCAAACACATGCCAATGTGATTGGAAAGATTGCGATTTGGGGCATCCGTAACGGTTTACGTGTCCGAAATATTAACCAATCAGTATTGGAGGGACAAAAAGGAAATAAAGAATTTTTCATCTTATTGGAGAAGCCGTATTGAATTGTTCACTAAAAAGAAGATGCCGTTAAACGACTATAAATTTATATAGCCTGCAGCGCTAAATTTGGCTCATAATCTCGTTAAAGTCGTCGCTTTAAATAAAGCCATCTCGCTAAAGCGAATGACGTTGTGACTAATACTGATAATTGATGGAGCTTGGAACGTTCAAACTCACTACCTCTTCAACTTTAATTCTTACGTCCATTCAAAAATATTTCGTACGCACGTTTTCGAGGAACATTGAATCTTCGCATTGCTTTTTGTACGGCTTCGGAAGGTGGCAAAGCCTCAGCAGTCAAGTCGTGCAGATATTCTCCAATTTCGGTGTCCAACGCATCCGGTGGATCAGCCCCTTCAATAACTAATGTGAATTCTCCTTGTGGTTTTAGAAAATAAGCAAGTGCATCCATTACAGTCCCGCGAAAGGTTTCTTCATACATTTTTGATATTTCTCGACAAACCGCAATTCCCCGATTTCCGAGAACAAGTAACACATCTTCCAACATATCTCTTACCCTATGTGGTGTTTCAAAGACAACTAACGTCATCTCTAGACTCTGCAGTTTTTGCAATGCAGCGCGTCGTTGAGACGCACGACGAGGAAGGAACCCCACGTAGGTAAATTGATCGATAGGCAAACCAGATATCGGCAAGGCACTCGTAATAGCTGATGGCCCAGGTAGTACTGTGATAGAAATTCCGTGGCGAATCGCTTCTTTAATCAATGCGAATCCTGGATCACTCAACCCAGGCATACCTGCATCAGAAACCAAAGCCACATCAGACTCAACAAGAATGTTCATAATGTGCGGAATTCGTTGGGTTTCATTATGTTCATGATAACTTATCATTTGCGTGTTAATCCCATACTCCGCCAGAAGCTTTTTGGTCACACGCGTATCCTCAGCTCCGATCAGTTCAACCTCACCAAGAATCCGGACAGCCCGTATTGTAATATCTTCCAAGTTCCCGATTGGCGTTGGCACTAGGAAGAGTTGACCCTGGCGTTCTACCACTGCAATCTCCTCATTCATTCTCCGTACCACCTCTAATCAGCTTACATTTAGTACTTTAAAACATATTCTCTCGGACACACCCACAGAACAGCCAAAAAAGACCTGTGCATTCCACACACAGAAGTGAACTTCTTTATCAACCTAGCCAGCCATTTTGTTTTTGACCAAATGATGAGTGACACGGTGTTTACCATTGACGGTACAACCCTTACTGCTTATACTACGCTCTGCAAACATTCCAGACATAAAAAGGCGGGTAATATGGCAAACGATATGGGTAAGAGATATACATGCGGGAACTGCGGTTCACAAGTAATTGTAACAAAGGCCGGTGACGGAGGATTAATCTGTTGCGACAAGCCTATGGATAAGAGTTAAGGGAGGATTCATCAGTGGCTGTTCAATTAGGAAAACGTTACGAATGTGAAAAATGCGGCACGCAAGCTTTAGCGACTAAAGCAGGAGATGGAGAGCTCAAGTGTTGCGAGGAAGAAATGAATCTGCAGGGCCAACGTAGAGTCCCTTCAGCCG